>Ga0209624_10002109_pt1 | contig 14944 bp, 9 predicted proteins | sample JacPinW_OM2H0_O1_FD_188565 | JGI IMG/M metagenome (GOLD analysis project Ga0209624, IMG submission 188565) | Forest soil microbial communities from Algoma, Ontario, Canada - Jack Pine, Ontario site 1_JW_OM2H0_O1 (SPAdes) (version 2) | ecosystem: Environmental > Terrestrial > Soil > Boreal...
GTTCGATCCCATAAACAGGATGCAATCGCTATTGGCCATGTCCTGCTGATAATTTGTGGCCGCGCCGCGGCCGAACGAGGCGCCCAGACCGGGCACCGAGGCGCTGTGTCAAATCCGCGCCTGGTTCTCGATCGACACCACTCCCAACCCGCCGCCTAACAGCTTCTTGATGAGGTAGTTCTCCTCGTTGTCAATCGTTGCCCCGCCTAACGAGCCGATGCTGCGCACCGAGTTGAGCAGACGGCCTTGCTCGTCTCGGGTCGTGAAATCGGCGTCGCGCGTCGTCTTGACGCGCTGGGCAATCTGGTCCATCGCCCAGTCCATCGTCTTCGTCTCCCAGTGATCGGAGTGGGGAGCGCGGTAGAGAACATGACGGACGCGGTGCGAATTGACGGCGAGCTGGTAGGCGTTGGCCCCTTTAGGGCATAGGTGGCCCGTGCTGATGGGACTATCAGGATCGCCCTCAATGTCGATGAGTTCGCCGCCCTTGCTGAAGATGAGCTGCCCGCAGCCGACGGCGCAGTAAGGACAAATGCCCTGCGTGACATTGGCGCCGCGCAGCCGCGAAGCCTTCGCCAGCGTCTCTACGCTGAACGGTTCCCGAGAAGTTTGTGGTTTCTTGGTTAGTGGGGAGCGGAACATAGCACCTCCTCCTTCTTTCGCTTTCGGCAATTCGTCGTTTTATATGACTGAGAGCGAGCTTTAGTCGCCCGCAATAGCACAAGCACAAATGGAGAATTCCGCATCCGAACTCGGGTAGTAGTATACTCCGAACACTTCATCATGAGAGTTGCGCAATCGATCATAGTGGGGAGAATGCGATCGGGGCCAGGAGTTGTGCAGATTACTCGGTGCGCGAGTCTCCACACTCGGTGTGCCTCGGCTTCATCCATCAGGTAGGGGCAGGCGCAACAAACATACGGCCATCATGTTCCTTGCAACCGCGGTAAGCTGAATCGGCGCTAGTACCCCACCCAAGTGTCGTTACTGACGATTTTCGAGGCGAATTATGAATCGGCGAGATTTCTTGCGAGCGAATAGCTCAATCTGTGCTGGTTGGGCTCTCTCCAAGGCGGTGCCGGTCTTGGCGAATACCCCGCCGGCAGGCGAATGGCGAACTTTCGAGGTCGTCACCAAAGTTAAGTTGCTGAAGCCTAACGGTATCAGCCACATCTGGCTACCGGCTCCGCTGATTCGCAATACGCCTTATCAAAACACAATTTCGACCCAGTTCGAGGCAAAAGGTGGAATGGCCACGCTGAGCAAGGACAAGCAAAGCGCCCTCGGGATCGTGTCGGCAATGTATGCTGCAAACGTGATGCCGACGCTGACCCTGACCAGCCGAGTCGAGCTAAAAAACTACGCCGTCGATTTATCCTCCCGGGCAACAGCGCGTCCCGCTTCACGAACTGAACTGGACTACTTCCTTCGGTCCAGCCGATATGTGCCGACAGACGGCATTGTCAAACAGACTGCGCTGAAGGCGGGCTTGCCGGCGCGGCATGTTTATGGATTGCGGATCGCGAAATCAGACCTGGGCTATAAGAGCCTTGGACTGGCCACCGATATAGCAACGAAGGGACAGCACTGTCGCGCGGAAGTGTACCTGCGCGAGCATGGATGGGTGCCTGTGGATCCAGCCGAGGTCCGGAAAGTAGCTTTGGAAGAACCTCCTGGGAATCGTCCATTAAGCAATGAAATTGTGTCGGGGGCCCGCGATTATTTGTTCGGTTCATGGGAGATGAATTGGATGGCATACAACTACGCCCATGACGTGGACCTGCCCGGATCCGCCAGCAAACCGTTGGTGTATTTCATGTATCCGCAGGCCGAAACCTCAGAGGGACGTAGTGATCCCTTCGATCCGGACAATTTTAAATATGAAATCACGGTGAAAGAAATCAGCTAGTCGCGGTGTGGTTCAAAGCGCGAAGGATCGATCTGCGAGCCCGTGAATTCCTTTGATGAGCGGCGCCGGCTGTGGGAATGCAAAGAAGTCTCGCCTTCGCGTAAGGCCTTCTAGGTTGGGCAGGGAAGTCATCTCCCGATCCCACATCGCACCCGAAAGAATACCACTTCCGGGGACACAGTTGTGGCGGCCCGTAGTTGTCCTTCTCGCCGCTCGTTACAACTGCCGTCCGACCGCCGGGTAGAGGCTGTGTTTCTAGAAAGAGGGAAGGCAATGGTTACAAAAATAGTTACAGCGGCCAAAAAGAAGGCCAACCGGTGAGGGCTGGCCTTCTCGTATCTTATTGATTCTTTGGATTGGTGCGGAGGAGGGGACTTGAACCCCTATGCCTTGCGGCGCTAGCACCTCAAGCTAGTGCGTCTGCCAATTTCGCCACCTCCGCGTTGTGTCTCGACGCTGGTGGGCGCGAGGTGCGGTGAGCAATCCGAAGGGTAGTATAGCATCCCGGATGGGCAGATTGGGACGCGGTTAGCTGCTCGCCAAGAGGGTCATTTAAGATTGCGAAGAGGTGGATGAGGAGATTGCCGAAGTCTCCGATGTGGATCCCAGCTGGGCAGCAAGGGCGGAGTAGCTGTTGATTAAAGGATAGAGGCGGAGGACGCGTCTGTCATGCTGACAGCCACTCCCTCCGCCTCGGGTTTTTGTGGTGGTTAGTTAATCCACTTCGGCGATTCTTTGGTGAGGATTGCGACCAAGCGCTTTCCTGCGGGTGTCACGGTGACTCCGCCTTCGCGGACGATGGTTGTCGCGCTGATGTCCTTGCCATAGACGGCCTTGTTGGCATCATCGTCGGTGTCGAGCGATGCGCTACCGAGGGCCGCACCGGCAAACAGGCCGTTCGTCGCACGGGAGTAGGTGAGGACGTCGACGTTGGGGTCGTTGAGGGCTTGAGCCTGAGCGCCACTAGGTCCGGCGACAGCACTGCAACCCGCCCCGAGTTTCAGTTTGCCGGAGAGGATCTTCTGGGCGCCTGTCTGGGTCAGGACGAGCAGCACGTAGTCGGTGGTAGAGCTGCCTAGCTGGACGCCGAGGCTGCCGACGTCCATTTTGTACATTGCCGGAGCGGACCAGCGACCGGTCATTTCGGCTCCCTCGCGGCAGAGAATCACGCCGCGGCCGTAGCTAGCGCCGATGCCGATTGCGACCTTCTTGACTGCGGGGAAGACGAGGACGCATCTCGCTTTGTTGAGGTAGGCCTGCGGGATCGCGTCTGGTTTGAGAATGAGCTGATTGAGGACTTCCGCCGATTGGCCCAAGCGATTGTCGATCTTGTTTTGAGCAAGGGCCGGTAAGGTCATAGCGACGCTCACGAGAGCTAGTAACGCGGTTTTCTTCATAGTAAATCCTCTCTAGATTGGAACCGTGGAACTTCTGTTGTCTTTATGGGAGCAAGGTACTCCATCGGCTCACTGATTACAAGTTCAAGTTATCGGCCAATCCGGGGAAACGAAACTGGCAAAAATACTAGGGGAAGTCTAAAAGATGATGGCAGAGGGTTTGTCGCTGCGTGAAATTGCATGGCGGCACAGGCGGAATTGCGAAATGCATTCGATTTCGACAGACGTGGAGGAGACAAGAGCGGCCTCTTCCTCGTCGAAGAAGCCGCCTTTGTCGAAATTACCGCTGTGACGAGAGGCCGGTGGGTGGGATCTCAGGAGTAGTGGCTGGCGCTGCGCGCTTTCTCTTTTTGACCGGGGGCGCCGCGTTCGGTGGACGCTGTTTGCCATTGCCGTTTTTCTTCTTGCCAGGCGTCTCGATGACGGCGCGCATCCAGTAGTTGCCTTCGGTGTCGGCTTCGATGCCGTGGACCTCGCGTTCGAAGCCGGGGAAGCGCTTGCCGAACTCCTCCATGGCGAGGATAAGCTTGATGACTGGGCTCTCGGAGCCGCCGAGGCGCTCGCCGGGCATCGACATGGGTATGCCGGGAGGATAGGGGACGAGCATGACCGCGGCGATCCGGCCTGCCATCTCGTTGAAGCGGATCTTCTCGGTCTCGTGGCGTAACAACTTTTGATACGTCTGCGCCGGGGTGAGGATAGGGTCGAAGTCCTCGTCGCAGGCGTCATTCACCAAACCCGATAAGTTCAACTGGACCATCGCGGCGTGCATCTCGTCGGAGAGCTCTTTGAGAGAGACGTTGCGATACCGGGCTGGATACTTCAAGACGAGTTCGGGGAGCGCTTCTTCGAGAGAGGCTTCGCTGTCGTAGAGGCGTTTGAACTCGAAGAGGTTTTCGAGGAGTGCGCCCCACTTGCCCTTGGATGTGCCGACGGAGAAGAGGACGAGAACGGTATAGTCGCCGGTGCGGGCGATCTCTACGCGGCGGCCGTCGAGGAACTCGGTGATGATGGCGGCGGGAATGCCCCAGTCGCTGACCACGCCTTGCGCGTTGACGCCGGGGGTGAGGATGGTCACTTTGGTGGGGTCGAGCATACAGTAGTCGTCGGCGATGTCCTCGTCCTGGTAGCCGTGCCAGTCTTCGCCGACCTTGAGGGTCCACGCGCTGGAACGGTTGGTGAGCAGGCCGTCGGCGGCCTCTTCGAGGAGGTAGGTCTTGCCGTCGAGGGGGTCGAAGACGTATTCAGGCTGATAGAGGCGGAAGAACCAGCCTTGCTCGGCGGCGCGGAGGCGGTGGGCGATCGACGACATGGCCTTGCGGAAGCTGATGGCGTCCTGCAGGGTCTCGCTCATGAGCGTGGGGCCGGCGGGCTCGTCCATCATGGCGGCGGCTACGTCCAGGCTCGCGATGAGAGGGTAGAAGGGCGAGGTGGTGCCGTGCATCATGAAGGACTCGTTGAACTGATCGAAGTCGAGCGTGGCGCGGGGGCTTAGCTTGACGTGGATCATGGAGCCCATGGAGAAGGCTGCGAGCATCTTGTGCGTGGACTGGACGGCGAAGATGGTGGGGCGGTCGGGCATGTCGTCTGGGACGCCCATGGCGAACCGGCCCTGGTAGATCTCGTGGAACTTGGCGTAGGCGTACCAGGCCTCGTCGAAGTGGATGCGTGGGACGGACTTCGAAAGCTCGGTGACGACCTTGTTGACGTCGTAACAGAGACCATCGTAGGTGGAGTTGGTGACGACGGCGTAGGTAGGGTTCTGGTTGGGGACGCCGGTGGTGAGGGGACTCTTGTCGATGATGCCGCGGATGAACTCGGGGCTGAAGCGCTTCAGGGGGACGAGACCGATCATGCCGAAGCCGTTGCGCGTGGGCTTCATGTACACGGGGCGGGCGCCGGTGACAGTGAGGGAGTGACAGATGGATTTGTGGCAGTTGGCATCGGCGAGAACGATGTCGTCTTGCGCGATGACGCCGTGGCCGACGATCTGGTTGGAGGTCGACGATCCGCCGAGAACGTAGAAGGTCCAGTCGGCGCCGAAGATGCGGGCGGCGTTGCGTTCGGATTCGCCGGGAGGCCCGAGGTGGTCGAGCCAGGAGCCTAGCGGCGAGGTGGAGATGCCGAGGTCGGACCGCATGATGTTTTCGCCGAAGAACTTGTGAAACTCCATGCCGACAGGGTGTTTCAAGAACGCTACGCCGCCCATGTGGCCGGGTGCGTCCCACGAGTACGCGCCTTGATCGTTATATTTTTTTAGCTCACGGAAATAGGGTGGGAGGAGCTGCTCGTGGTAGCGTTCGACGGCAAAGTCGACGCGGTTGGCGATGAAGGCAGGGGTGTCGCCGAAGAGGTGGATGTATTCGTGGACCTGCTTGACGACTTCGAGGGGAAGCTCGCTGACCAGGGTGCGGTCGGCGATGAGAAAGATGGGGATTTTTTTGTTGCGGCGGCGGACGGCGCGAAGGATGGCCAGCGCCGCTCCTTCGGCGAACTGGTTCTCGCCCTCGAGGTCCCAATCCAGAAGGATTGCGCTGTACGACGGGTCGGAGGTGACGAGGGACAGACCGTCCTCCGGAGTGGATGTGCGGACGACTTCGTAGCCCTCTTCGCCGATCGCATCGACCAGCCGCTCCATGGCGCGGTCTGAGACCGAATCCGTGCCACCTACTTCACTCGCAATCAATAAGACCCAACGACCTTCGCTCATACACCTCTCACTTCTTCTCTAATGGTACAGATTATTTTTTTTCGAGGTTTATGGAGTGTGAATGTTGTTGGATCGCAGTCGCGGTGGAGCAGGGAATCGAAGTGCATTTGTGGCGTCGATGGGGCGGTTTAGAGCGCCGGAGGCCGGATTTGCCTGCGGCTGAATTGTGACTTCTTGGGGTTCGGTGTGAGCGCTTCGGGAATGGAATACAACGCCGGAAGAAGAGAGGCCAAATTCCCGTGTTTCTGCTTTCGCCGTTTAGAGAGAAAAGGAGACCCCGCGGCAAAGGGGCGTTAGTCTTGGCGAATCTCGATGCAAATCCTCAGTCCAAGCAAAATGTAACCTAATTGATTACGTAATAGTTTCGTTGCTCGAACACAAATGATTCAGGTGCAGGTGCAGTTGATGCAGCCGTGTTTGGCGCAGGTGCCGCAGACCAGGGTGAGTTGTTTTTTGAGGGCCTGGCGAGCTCGGTGCACGCGGACGGCGGCGTTGCCTCTGGTGATTCCCATTTCTTTTGCGAAAGTGTCGAGGCTTGTTTCAGCTAGATCAACTTTGCGGAGGATTTCGCTGTAGGCGGGCTTCATGGTGAGGAGGACTTCGCCGACGCACTCGCAGACGATCTCGTGGGTCTCGGGGTTTGGTGTGGTTTCGGCGAGGTCGTGGACCCAGCGCTCGAGGGCACGATCTTCGGCAGCGCGGCGGCGGTAGTGGTCGATGACGGCGTTGCGCAGAATGCGGTAGAACCAGGCGACTCCGGACTCTTCGCTGCGGAGGGCGGGGGCCTGCTCAATGGCGCGGGTGTAGGCGCTCTGGATGATGTCCTCGGCGGTATCGGTCGAGTCGACGCGCCTCCGCACGAAGTGAAGGAACTGTTTGCGCTGGAGGATCAGGTTGGCGATTGCCTGTGTTTGCATTGGTGCGGGGGTTCGGTAAGAGGCGGTGGGGAAGGTTGCTTCCACACCGCCCGCCACCGTTTATTTAGATGCGGGACAGGTGCAGCCGGTACCACAGGGGCAGGCCTCCGGGCAGGTGCACTCCGGGCCGCAAGGGCATACGCAGCAATTGGTCATTTGATTCTCCTTTGGTCGGGCTGTTAGCTCCGAACACTGTTGCTGACGGATGAGGGCGGGGAATATTACAGTTTGGTGCACAAAATCCAAGGGCGAAGTTGTAAAAGTGATACCAGAGAGGAAGAACCCATGAAGATTTTTGTTGCAGGAGCAAGCGGTGCTATCGGCCAACCGCTGATCGCCGAGTTACTTCGTCACGGTCACACGGTAACCGGTATGACCCAATCCGAAGCTGGAGCGAAGAGGCTCATCGAGCAAGGTGCAAATGCCGAAGTTGCGAATGCTTTGGATGTATCTTCCGTGGAATCGGCGCTGCGGCGGTCGCAGGCTGAAGTTGTCATCGATGAGCTTACGGCTCTTCCGAAAAATCCGGCGGATCTTCCTGCGGCGTTACCAGGTGACCGAAGGCTTCGGTTGGAAGGCGGCGGAAACCTGCACAGGGCTGCGGTTAAGATCGGAGTCCGTCGCTATGTTCAACAGTCGAGTGGCTTTTTCCTTAAGGCTGGCTCCGGACTGGCGGACGAGTCTGTGGGTCTTGCCGTTGATGCCAGCCCCGGCGTGGCTGCCAACGCACAGACGTACACCGAGTTGGAAGGTCGAATGTTGAACTCATCGCCCATGGAAGGTGTATCGCTCCGCTACGGGTTTTTTTATGGGCCGAATACGTGGTACCACCCAGACGGCGGCTCGGCAGATCAGGTTCGGCAGCAGCAGGTCCCCATTATTGGGGAAGGACAGGGGGTCTGGTCCTGGGTTCACATTGAAGACGCGGCCCTCGCAACGGTTGCTGCTCTTACAGCTGAGCCGGGTATCTACATCGTTGTGGATGATGATCCGTCTCCCGTAAGCCGCTGGCTGCCTGCCTTCGCGCGCTCGTTAGCCGCGCCACCACCACCGCGTATTTCTGAAGAGGCAGCGCGAGCGTCCGCGGGTGAAGACGCGGTTTATTACGGCACGAAGCTTCGCGGTGCTTCGAACGGAAAGGCAAAACGGGTTCTCAATTTTCGGCCTCGCCGGTTGGAGTGGCTCAAAGATCAGGAGCAGTAGACCGCGGAGACTTTTGGGTAAGCTCGGGGGGTCAGCTGATTAGAAGTGGAGCGACAGATCGGCGAAGGTGGCTAGTTCGAGGAGGTGCTGGCCGTTGGGGGGCTGATTGACGATCTCGTGCTCGAGGACCCAGGTGAAGTCGTGGGGGATGAAGATGGCGTTGAGGCCGGCGCCGAGGGCTGGGTTGATGTCCGAGCGAGGGCTGTTGCCGATCATCCATGTGGTGCGGGCCACGCAGCCGTGGTGGGCGGTGATTGCGCGGTAGGCTTCGGGGTGCTTTTCGGGGAGGACCTCGACGGCGGCGAAGTGCGACGCGAGGCCGGAGCGGTGGAGCTTATCGGTCTGCTCTTCCTGATTGCCTTTGGTGACCAGGATGAGACGGTGACGGCTGGCGAGGTCGGCCAGGGTGGTGTCGACGCCGGGGAGGAGCTCGATCTCCTGGTCGGCGATGGACTGGGCGAAGCTTTCGATGCGGCGATGCTTTTCTTCGGTGAGGGGGGTGTCGGTGAGCTGCTCGAAACAGGTGACGAGGGAGCGGCGGAAGCTGTGAAGACCGTAGCCGTGGGCGCGGATGGTGGCGTGCTCGACGCTGTTTAGGTGTCCGCGCACCTCTTCCGGGGTGTGGACGCGATGGTCAAGATAGGAGATGAAGCTGGTGATGGCGCGCTCGAAGTAGATGTTGTTTTCCCAAAGGGTGTCGTCGGCGTCGATGAGCAGGGTTTGCGGAACCGGGGTGCGGAAAGGCTGCGAGCGGATGGTCTGGGAAGAGGCAATCACCTGCTGATTATATGACTCTCGGAGCGAGGGAGGAGAGGCTTGGGACGGGATGACACGGTTGTGGGATGTCTGGTGTTGCTTTGTTATGCGAGATTTAGAGGCTATGAGGGAGATTCCGTGTAGTGAAATTGGGCAGGGTTGGGCAAGTTGGAGTTTTGCGCCGATAGCGCTTTCGAGGCTGATTGAAGGCGGAGTGTCGGACAGGCCAGCCAACGGCAGGGGCGAAACGCAGGAGTCTCTCGACTGCGCGGCTCACGATGAGACTGTCCTCCGTTCGGTCGAGATGACGTGGCTTTGGGAGTAGGGAGGACTGGCGACGGCAAAAGGCAACAGCAGATCCCTATGGGATGACAAACAAAACGACAAGCAGCCGCGAAAAACAAGCACAACGATAGCAACGACAACGGCAGGATCTGACGCAAGGGCAATCGTAGGCCGTGGCAGAGGGATGACTCCCGACCAGGGTTTCACCGTATAGGACGCCTTCGAGCGATAAGGATGGAAGGCAAAGAGAAACATGATTCCTGAGGCTGGCCAGAGGTTCGGGCCCTACGAGATCCTGGGAAGGCTGGGGAGCGGAGGCATGGGCCTCGTCTTCCGGGCGTGGGATCAGCGCTTGCACCGCAACGTGGCCATAAAGCTGCTGCATGACAACTACAAAATGCCGGGGATGCGTGAACGCTTTCTGCAGGAGGCACGGGCCGCGTCGGGGCTGAATCATCCGAATATCTGCACGATCTTCGATATTGGCGAGCAGGACGGCGACCCCTACCTGGTGATGGAGCTGCTGGAGGGCGAGACGCTGAAGGCCCGAATCGCGCGTGGGGCTCTGATGTCGGAGGAGATTGTGCGGTTCGGCGGAGAGATTGCCGATGCGCTGGCGGTGGCCCATGCGAAGGGGATTGTGCATCGAGACATCAAGCCGGCAAATATCTTTCTGGTAGCGATGCCCGATGGAAGAAGCCAGGCGAAGGTGCTGGACTTCGGGTTGGCGAAGATCAATCTGGACGTTGGCGGAGGGTGGGAGTCGCGAACGCTGGATTTGACGATGGAGGGGTCGACGGTGGGGACGCTCGCGTATATGTCCCCCGAGCAGGCTCGGGGTGAGCAGATGGATGCGCGGTCGGACCTGTTTTCGCTGGGCGTCGTGATGTACGAGATGGCGACGCGGCGGGTTCCGTTTAAAGGGACGACGAGCGCGCTGGTGTTTGTAGAACTTTTCAACCACGCTCCGGAGCCGGTGCGGATTTGGAATGAGTCGATCCCGCGTGAGTTGGAGAGGGTGATTCTGAAGCTGCTGGCGAAGGACCGGAGAGGACGCTTTCAGACCGCGAATGAGTTTCGCGATGCGGCGAGGAAGATCACTGGGAAGCTGGGCACGGGGGGATGGTTGAGTCGAAGGGCGACAGCGGTGCCGCTGGTGCATGCTTCCGATCCAGTGGCCCGGCATAAACGTCCGAGGCGGAGGCCGGGAGGCCCGATTTCAAACGTCGGCAATGTGACGGTTCGCCCGGGGCGTATGCCTGAGAGAGCGCGCGACGCAAGCATGTTTCAGCAGGGAGCGACGCAGAGTGTCCTGGCAGTGGACAGTGAGGCGATGCCGGCGCAGCTTCCTTTCGTGCATGGGGTGGCTCCGCAGAGCGACTCCTCGGCTGCTGCTGCGGCGGCGAGGGCGTCGAAGAGAGCCGCGGTCAATGCTGTCCGACAAGAGGCGAGCCGAGATACGGTAATGGCGGAGCTGGGTTCCGGAGTGATGGAGGCTGAGTGCGACCTCGACGAGTTGGAGCAGCAGGATTTTGTAGAGGAGGAATGGGTCGCTGAGAGAGACTCCGCATCGCTGGCCGCTCCGGTGTTCTGTTCTGCGAGACGTAAGGGGGTTATGGTTGCCGTGGCGTTGATGGTCACCGCGATGGGTGGGATTTACCTGCTGGTGCGGAGCGGGTTGTTTCGACCGGTGGTGCTGGGGCCGCAGGATCGGCTGCTGCTGACGGTGATCCAGAACAAGACTGGAGACAAGACACTGGACGGCACGGTGTTGGCGGGCGTGGAGATTGCGCTGCGACAGTCTGCGTCGCTGAATGTATTGGGTGGAGAGGCGTACAAGGCGGGACTGCGACAGATCGAAGCGGAGGGTGGAGAGACGGGCGCGACGGTACCGCCAGAGAGAGTGGCGCAGAAGATAGGGGCCAAGGCTTACTTGTATGGAGAGATTGTGGGTGCGGGGGCTCCTTACACGATCAGCGTCGATGTGTTGAATTCCGACTCGAACGATAAGTTGGCCAGCCTGGAGGAGACGGCGGAGAGCAGGGAGGAGATTCCGGCGGCGGTGGGCAGGCTGGCGCAGGCGGTGCGCGAGGAGGTGGGCGAAGGTCGCAGAGCGAAGACTGTTTCGCTTGAAGACGAGGCCACGGCGAATATGAATGCGTTGCATGCTTACTCGGTGGGCGAGTCGGCGATGCAGAGCGGACGGACGGAAGAGGCGATGGCGGCGTATCGGGAGGCGGTGGGGTTCGATCCGAAGTTTGTACAGGCGCAGATGCGACTGGCGTGGCTGTATCGCGGAGAGGAAGCTGAAGTGGCGTCGGCGAATGCGGCCCAATGGGCACGCGACGCAGCGATCCATTCGAGCCAAAGGGTGAAGCTGCTGGCGCAGTTCTGCTATGAGATGAATGCCAGTGGAGATTATGTGAAAGCGTCGGTGATCATACGTCAGTTTGTAGCGAAGTATCCGGTCGACGTGGAAGGGAAGAGGGGGCTGGCTCGCGTGCTGCGGCTGCAGGGATATCTGCCGGAGGCGTTGCTGGTGGCGAAGCAGGGGTATGAGGGTGATCCTTTCGACGCGGAGACCTATGGTGAAGCAGAGTTAGCGATGATGGGCATGGATCGCTATGCCGGCGGGTTAAAACTGCAGGCACGACGGCTGGGTGTTGCACGGGAGGCCGGTGGTTTGAGAGCGGCGGAAGTTGAGGCGAAGAATGCTGCGGGCGGAGGCGAGGGCGGAGTTCTTGCGGCAACTGTGGTCGGGGCCGACGCAATCAATTCTGATACACCGACGAACTATGCAGAGTGGAATAGCCGTGGCCTGTATCTGGATAGCACCGGACGGATGGCGGAGGGGTTGGAGCTTTGGAGAATGGCGGCGGCTAAGGCAAGCCAGGTTCCGGAGCTTGGATCGACGCAGGCCTCCATGCTGGCGCAGGGAGCGTTGGATCGTGCGCTGACTGAAAGCTGCACTGTGGCCCTGGAGATGGTGAATGAGGTAAGGGCGCTGCCGAAGGGGCCGATTGCGAGCTTCCATGCGGGGATGGCGGCGGCGCTTTGCGGGGACCAGACTTACGCAGATAAAACCATTGCAGAGCTGCAACAGAGCTTTCCACGAAGTACGATGGTTGCGCAATCTTACGTTCCGGAGCTGAAGGCCGCAGCGGCCATTGGAGTGAATGAGCCGGGGAAGGCGCTTCAGATACTGGTGGATAGGAAGGCGCATGATCAGGCGTCGCTGACACCGTATTTGCGCGGGTTGGCCCACTCAGCGGTAGGCCAGATGCCGCTGGCGATCGTGGATTTTCAGGCTGTGCTGGCGCATCGCGGTGTCGCGCTCGTTTTAGGAAGCAATGTGTATCCGATGGCGGAGATTGAGGCGGCGCGGGCTTATGCTGTTAGTGGCGATAAGGACAGTAGCATCGCCGCTTACCAGAGATTTCTTGCATTGTGGGCGGACGCAGACCAGGATCAGCCGTGGGTGCGAGAGGCTTCGGCTAAGAGCAAGTCAATGGTGGGTTCCCTATAAGACAGCAGCCTCTGAGTCGGCTAGCTGGAAGGTAGAACGTCGATTCGTCGGACTTAGCGAGCGCTATCTCGAAATCGTCGGCAGTTGGAAGTCGACGCCGGCGTCGCGATTTGCCTTTTGGGTTGCGCCGAAATCGAGCTGATCAAGTGGAATGTCGCGGTGATGCTGGTCGCGGACGTAGAGCGTGGTCCGTGTCATGGCATAGTTGTGGATCTGCTCGGGAGGCCGCCCGTCCTTAAAGATAAGTGTGACTGCATCCTCGTCGGCCAGGGGCTGGGACGGCGCGTGTTGAGGCTGAGCGTAGGACGGGTAGGGCGGCGGGGCGAGGGCAGGCGGGGTCTGGTCGGGCGGCGGATTGTCATATCCGCCATAGTTCGGTGGGGCCTGTCCGGCATAGTTTGGTGGGGCCTGCGAATCGTCGTAGCTTGTCGTGTCCGGGTATCCCGGATAACCAGAATCCAGATAGCCGGAATTTAGATAGCCGGGACCTATCCATCCCAAGCCAAGGTAGGGGACACCATAGCCATAGCGTGAGGGATAGGGTCTGCGATAGCGAGCGGGGCCGTAGTAGTAATTATGGCTGGAGCCGAAGTTGCCAGCAGGGAAATGAGAGGCTGAACCGAAGGGACTGCCTCCGGTGTAGCGGGGAGCGCCTGTGAAGCTGCGCGGTGCCGACGCTGTAAACCCTCCGTGAAAGGCTGGCGCTGCGTGGGCAGAGATGCTGCCGTGTGCTGCGGAGCGCTGGGCACACACGTGGGGCGCAAACCCTACCGCAACCGACGCAGCTAGCGCGACTACGAGGAGGCGCTTCATGAGGTTAGTTTACGCCTGTTGTTGAACTTAGATCAAACATTGGCGCGTGCGGTGCAGCTGTCGCTCGAGTGTTTCCTACGTGCCGGATTTATAGGAGGAGCAAAGGCTGTTAGATTAGCCAAGGGTCCGTCATGTATTACGATTTTTTCAAGGATGCCCGTTGGGCCACTGATTTGCTGAAATGAGAGCTATGTTTTATCCCACAGATGACCTTCGCATCAAATGGACTAAAGTCGTCCTTCCACCAGTTTTCCTTGAAGAAGAGCTACCGATCACGGAACGAGCCTCATTGACTGTGTTTGAGACGCGTAAAGCGATCTGCGACGTTTTGAACGGCAAAGACCATCGTCTGGTAGTGGTCGTCGGCCCGTGCTCGATCCATGACACCGACGCTGCGCGCGAATACGCGGGCCTGCTGAAGGGTGCTATCGCAGAGTTTTCTCAAGATCTCTGCATCGTCATGCGCGTTTATTTTGAAAAGCCCCGCACCACGCTCGGCTGGAAGGGGCTGATCAACGATCCTCATCTCGACGAGTCGTTTCAGATCAACGATGGTCTGCGGAAGGCGCGGCATCTTCTGCTCGATCTGGCGGAGATGGGTGTACCTGCGGGGACGGAGTTTCTCGACATGATCTCTCCGCAATACCTCGCGGGGTTGGTGAGTTGGGGCGCCATCGGAGCTCGCACGACGGAGAGCCAGGTTCACCGCGAATTGGTCTCGGGACTTTCGTGTCCGGTGGGCTTCAAGAACGGAACCTCGGGGAACGTACAAATTGCTATCGAGGCGATCTTGTCGGCTGGGCACGCACATAACTTTCTCGGTCACACGAAACACGGCCAGTCCGCGATCTTCGTGACCAACGGCAATCCGGACTGTCACATTATCCTTCGAGGTGGCCGGGAGACGGTGAACTACGACGCGGCATCGGTGGAGGAGACGTGCCGGCAGATGGAGAAGGCGGGTGTGCGGCCACAGGTGATGATCGATTGCAGCCATGCGAACAGTAACAAGGACTACAGGCGTCAGAGCGCCGTATGCCGTAATGTTGCAGAGCAAATTGCGCAGGGCGACCGTCGAATTATGGGCGTGATGCTTGAAAGCAATCTGGTCGCGGGCGCACAGAAGTTGGAGCTGGGCAAGAAGCTGGTGTACGGACAGAGCATTACCGATGGCTGTATCGGATGGGACGAGACCAGGGATGCACTTCGCGAACTGGCTCGAGCCGTTCGATCCGCTCGAGGTAGAGGGCGGTCAGCTCGTCGGGGGAGATCTCCTTCGCGCGGATGCGCGCGGCAAGGTCGAGTGCGGGCGCGAACGCGAGCTCATCGCTCACGTGAGCTCAGACCGCTTTGCCGCCGACGTACCAGACGGGGCCCTGCGTTCCGACGGGATGCGTGTCCGACAGCGCGCGCAGGATGCGCACGTCG
>Ga0209624_10002110_pt1 | contig 14941 bp, 11 predicted proteins | sample JacPinW_OM2H0_O1_FD_188565 | JGI IMG/M metagenome (GOLD analysis project Ga0209624, IMG submission 188565) | Forest soil microbial communities from Algoma, Ontario, Canada - Jack Pine, Ontario site 1_JW_OM2H0_O1 (SPAdes) (version 2) | ecosystem: Environmental > Terrestrial > Soil > Boreal...
GCACTGCGTTCCGGTGAAGCGATTCGCCTGCAGGCAGACGGTCCGCCAGCAGATCGGCGTAGCCCTGAATCACCATCAGCAGGTTATTGAAGTCGTGCGCGATTCCGCCCGCCAGCCGGCCGACGGCCTCCATCTTCTGAGCCTGGCGGAACTGTTCTTCCAGCTGTTTGCGGTCGGTGACGTCCAGGGCCATGCAGATTGCGCCCTGCACGCCGCCGGATGCGTCCCGCAGGGGCTCGACGTGACATGCATAGGAGCCCTTCTTCCATTCAACCGGAAACGTCACCGGGTCGCCCGCGACGGCGCGAAGATGCGCGGCAATGGGTGTAAAGGACTGATCCCCGGTCTCAAAGTAATCGGAAAGTGACATCCCCACGAGCTGATTGGGCTTCAGTCCCAGCCGCGCCAGACCCGATCCGACGGCGGACGTGAAACGAAGATTCCTGTCCACGGTCCACAGCACGGCCGGCAACTGTTCGATCAACAGGCGCAGGCGCGCCTCGCTTTCGCGCGCGCGCTCCTCTGAGCGCTTTCGCTCGATGGCGAGCGCGATTTGTCCTCCGACCGAGGTCAGGAATTCCAGGTCACGCGACGAATAGACATTTTCGTCCTCATAGTTCTGGACAACGAGAACACCGATCGTCTCGGCAGGGGTCCTGAGCGGAACCCCGAGCCAGGAAGGGCATGGCGTGCCGACCAGCTCCACTTCACCAATGCTTGCGAGATGATCAAAACGCTGCTGCGAAATCAGCATCGCCTCGCCGGTGCGATACACCAACGACGTGCAGCTCCGGTCCAGGTTTTCCATTTTGTCCGGAGACGGGGCGGCGTCGAAGCGATCCACGAAAAACGGGAAATAGAACTTTCCGGTCGCGGCGTCGCTCAGCGCCACGAAACAGTTGCCTGCGTCGAGCACTTTTCCCAGCGAAGCATGAATCAGCCGTAGCAGCGCGTCCAGGTTGTCGGTCACGTTGACCGCGTGAATGATCTCGGTAGTGACCTGGCGGATCAGCTCGGAGCGCTTCCGCTCGGTGATGTCCTCGGCCGTGCCGTCGTGGCTGACGATCTTGCCGCTGGAATCGCGGATGGCGCGTACGTTCAATGAGACCCAAATCAGGCTGCCGTCCTTGCGCAGCATGGGGCATTCAAAACCCTCCAGGATGCCCCTGTCTTCCAGCCCTTTCTGGAGGTCGGCGCGCGTGATGGGATCGACGTACAGCTGTTTGCCGATGTCGTGAATCTGTCCAATCATTTCCGCGGCAGAGGAATAGCCAGCAATGCGAGCCATGGCGGGATTGACGGTGACAAAACGGCCTTCCGGCGTTGATTCGAAAAAGCCTTCGACAGCGCCGTCAAACAGGCGGCGATATTTTTCTTCCGCGCGGTGTTGCGCTTGTTCGGCTCGGCCGCGCTCGGTGATGTCCTCGTAAATGCCGAATGTGCCGGTCTGCTCCCCGCCGACGATCAAAGGAACGCCGATGATGCGTACGTCCACAAGCGAACCATCGCGCCGCCGGCGTCTGCTGATGGCGCGCACGATCTCACCGGTCATAACCCGGCCCACAAAGCCGAGCATTTCTTCTTGATTGTCGCCCGGTGCGATCAGCGTCTCGAGTTCCTTCCCGCGGATCTCAGTGAGCGTATAGCCAAACAGACGCTCAAATGCGGAATTGCAGGTCTGCACGCGACGGTTGCGATCCAGGGCGATGATCGCAAGCGGGCTGTTCTCGGTCAGGGCGCTTGAGAAAGCGGCGTGTTCGGCCATTTTCTGTTCAGCGGCCCGGCGTTCGCTGATGTCCTGGGTGACCACCAGGACTGCGTCCTGGCCGGCAAATCGGATGCCTTTGGTCGTTACGTCGACTTCGAAAACCTCGCCGTTTTTGCGGCGATGCCGCCAATGGCCGAGTTTTGCAAATGACGTCTTGTTCCGCCGAACCTGCTCCAGAAGTTTCGGGACTTCCGCCGGAGGGCGAATGTCGGTAATTTTCATGCGCAGGAATTCTTCCCGCGTGTAGCCGTATTGCAGGACGGCGGCGGCATTGACCTCTAGAAATTCCAGCGTGTCTCCGCTGGCAATGTACATTGCAAGCGGATTGGTCTCGAAGACGGCTTCAAACTGCCCGTCGCCACGCCCCGCGCTTTCGCCCGAAGCCTCGGCGTTCACCTGACGGGAAGGCAGCGAGGCATCGTCCCCACGCTTGGGGGTGCGCGGCGATCCGTTCTGCTTTGGACGAAGCGTCGTGTTCCTGCTGGACATGGTTCGCGTATGCGGCTGTAGGGCTGGAGTTTACACAGCACTCCGCACGAATGTACCTGTACCCCGCAACCCTTTATAAAGGTCGGGTACTCGGTCCTACAATGGTACGTTGGTACCAACGGCGGCGGTTGTTACAACAGGGGTTCCCATGTGATCAACACAGAACTCTTTGATAAGCCTTCGACGGTGACAAGACCGGGCGTTGTGCTCGCCGCAGTCAACACAGGATCCGAGGTTTGGCGCTGCGCGGCAAGCTCCAGTAAGATGGACCAGGCGGATATGCGGGTGTGCCAGAGAGCGTATGAACAGACCTGAAAAGCCATCGAGCTCAACTCCGCCGGTAGCGGGGGGCTTTCCCGACGATTTGGAAGCCCTGCTCCGCGCCGAAGAGTCTGATCCGTCTCGTGTGCTTGGCCCTCACTGGGTCGTGCGAGACGGCCAGCAGTCGCTCGCAATCCGTGCGTTTCGTCCTGACGTTCGCGAACTGAGCATTGTATGGAGCGCGAACCACAAGGCCTATCCCGCAAAACTCATCGATCCGGCGGGGGTGTTTCAAGCGGTCATCGCACCCGGGGAGCTTGGCTGGTCTGGCGGGGAATCCGTCGCACCGTCTGCATACCGGCTGCGGTTCCGCACCGCAGGTGGCGCCGAACTGGAAGCCTACGACGCATATGCCTTTCCTCCCATCCTCACTGAGTACGATCTCTATCTTCTAGGCGAGGGCACGCACTACCTGAATTACGAGAAGCTCGGTTCGCATGTGCGCGAGGTAGCCGGCGTCACCGGGGTTCATTTCGGCGTGTGGGCGCCGAACGCGAAACGCGTGAGCGTCGTCGGCGATTTCAATTCCTGGGACGGCAGGGTTTCCGCGATGCGCAGCCGGGGGGCAAGCGGTATCTGGGAAATCTTCCTGCCCGGTTTGGCTGAAGGCGCGCTCTACAAGTTCGAGATCCGTTCCAGGGTCGGAAACGAACTCGGACTCAAGTCCGATCCCTACGGGTTCGCTGCCGAGCTTCGTCCCAAGACCGCGTCGGTTGTCTCAAACATCGACCGGTACCAATGGAAGGACTCCGCGTGGCTGCAAGCGCGCGCCGCCCGCGATTGGCTGCATTCGCCGATGTCCATCTACGAGGTTCATGCCGGCTCCTGGCGGCGCAAAGTTGACGACGGAGACCGCTGGCTTACCTATCGCGAACTGGCCGAAGAACTGATCCCCTATGCCAAGCAAATGGGTTATACGCATCTGGAGTTCATGCCTCTCATGGAGCATCCCTTTGACGCCTCCTGGGGCTATCAGACTGTAGGTTATTACGCGGTGACCAGCCGGTTCGGCTCGCCTTCTGATTTCATGTATTTCGTCGACCGGTGTCACGAGCAGGGATTGGGCGTGATCCTGGATTGGACGCCCGCGCATTTTCCTCGCGACGCCCACGGCCTGGCATTATTTGACGGCACGCATCTGTACGAGCACGAGGACCCCCGTCGCGGCGCTCATCCTGACTGGGGCACGCTGGTCTTCAATTACGGGCGCAATGAGGTACACAACTTCTTGCTCTCAAACGCGCTGTTCTGGATTGACAAGTACCACATCGACGGTCTGCGCGTCGACGCGGTCGCCTCGATGCTCTATCTGGACTACTCGCGCGCCCCGGGAGAATGGATTCCAAACGCATTCGGCGGACGCGAGAATCTGGAGGCGATTGCTTTCCTGAAGCGGCTGAACGAGGAGTTGCACGTGCGCCATCCCGGGGCGTTGATGATTGCCGAGGAGTCCACCTCCTGGCCCGCCGTTTCGCGCCCCACCTACATCGGCGGTCTCGGCTTCGATTTGAAGTGGAACATGGGATGGATGAACGACGTGCTGCAGTACATGTCGCTTGATCCCATCCACCGGCAGTTCCAGCATGGCAAGCTGACGTTCTCGATGCTGTACGCCTTCCACGAGAACTTCGTGTTGCCGCTGTCGCACGATGAAGTGGTGCATGGAAAGCGGTCTCTGCTTGAAAAAATGCCGGGCGACGACTGGCAGAAATTTGCCAACTTGCGCGTGCTGTTCGCCTACCTTTTCGCGCACCCCGGGAAAAAACTTCATTTCATGGGCAGCGAGCTCGCCCAGCGAAACGAATTCTGGGAGGCCAGTACGGTCGATTGGTCGCTGGAAGCTTCCCCGCCTCATCGCGGAGTCCAGCGGCTGCTTGCGGATCTGAACCGCCTGCACGTCCGGGAGCGCGCCCTGCATGAGGTTGATTTCGAATGGTCCGGCTTCGAGTGGCTGGAAGTGAACGATGCCGCCGCGAGTGTCCTGTCTTTCCTGCGTCGGGCGAGGGACGGCGAGGAGTTTGTGGTTGCCGTCTGCAACTTCACGCCCGTCGTGCGTGAGAACTACCGCATCGGTGTTCCCCGCCAGGGCTTCTATCGCGAGATCCTCAACACGGACTCGACATATTACGGAGGCACGGACACCGGCAATGCCGGCGGGGTGCGCGCCGAGCCATTCCCGTGGAACGACCGCCCCTACTCGATCAAGCTGCGTCTTCCTCCGCTGGCGGTCATGTTTTTCAAGCCGCAGCGCGACTGATCCCGCAACCGACCGGCCCGCACCAGAAAAACAGGCGGGTCGCTCGAATCGCCCTTGTTTCAGCCCTGCCTGCAATACGGTGCGACTATGCCGCTGTCAGTGCCAGCTCCTTCGGCTCGGCGAGCGTAGCCGCCGGCCAGCTCTTGAGCTCCGGCATGCAATGCTTCACGAAGCAGTCAATGTTCCGCTGGACCTCTGGATGAGGCATCCCGCCGAAATTCAGGTTCGGCATGATGCCTTGCATGTCGATCAGCTTCTTATACCCGGCGAACTTCTCAAGCACCTGCTGGGGCGTGCCCCAGGCCATCAGCTGGATGTAATCCTCTACGGCCTTGTCCTGACCGATCTCGTTGAGGTACTTGCTCATATCGGCGTACCTCTCGTAGCCCTTGGTCGTGTCGAAATGCTTGCCAAGCATCTCGTAATGGTCCAGTGCCTCGCGATAATTCGCTGCCAGGTATTTGCGCGCAAGTTCCTCGGCGCGGTCCGCGCTCTGGTCCACAAAGCAAAATCCCGAGCAGAACGGCTTGGGAGGCTCGACGCTGGGATGAAACTCCTGCCAGAGCTTGTGATACCGCTCAAAGTCCGCCGTCACCAGCTTCCAGGACTTCTGGATGATCACCAGCATGCCGAGCCCGAGCTTGGCCACAACCGGCACCGAATCGGCCGAAGCGGCGGCGGCGAACGAACGGCCCTTGAAGGACTTGAACGGCCGCGGACGGATGTCACGGCGCGGTTGCTGCACCGTCGCACCGCCTTCTATATAGCCTGTTTCCAGCGCGTCGAGCACAAGCTGTGCATATTCATCGAAACGCTGCCGGCCCTGGTTCTGGTCGATGCGCAGACCTTCAAACTCGCGCCGAGCCAGACCGCGACCGAATCCTAGGATATAGCGCCCGTCGGAAACGTGGTCGAGCAGCGAAATCTGTTCGGCGAGCCGAACCGGATCGTGCCAGGGCACCACAATCACCATCGAGCCGAGCTTGATAAGCTTTGTCTTTCCTGCAATGTAGGAGAGAACCTGGCAAGGGTCCGGGCTGATCGAGTAGTTGTCAAAATGATGCTCGGTGACCCACACGGAATCAAATCCTAGAGGCTCCGCCCTCTCGCAATTTCCGAGCTCCTCGCGCATGAATTGCCGATCGGAACAACCACTCAGGTGTTGAAAACCCGCTCCGTAGCCTACGTGCATGGCCTGTGGCTCCTTCGATGCCGGCGCCGCCGAAAGATGCTCGGGCGCGTGGCAAACCCTTGGTTTCCCCAGTGCACGCAATATATCAGATTGGAGCCAGCGGCACTAGAAGCGCTCAGAATGCCACAGGCCGGTGTACAATCCACCGCTCTGGGGCTCGAGCTCGCGTTCGGATTGGGTGGGGATGCCTAATAACGGCTCACATTTTGTCGCGGTAGTCGGCGGTGCTATTTCTGGCTCGGTTGCGGCCGAAATTCTGGCCGACCGGGGCATCCGCGTCGCGGTGATCGAGCAGAACAAGCGGCCCTACGGCAAAATCGAGGATGGATTGCCCCGCTGGCACGTCGAACAGCGCAAGCAGGAATACGCCCGCATCGACGCCCGCCTGAAGAAGGCCGGCGTATACTTCGTTCCTTCGACGAAGATCGGCCGCGATCTGGAATTTAACGACTTCTGTCGCGACTGGGGTTTCTCTGCCGTGATTTTGGCCAACGGTGCCTGGCGCGACCGGGATTTGGGCGTCGCCGGTGCGCAGGACTTCGTCGACAAGGGCCTGATTTACCAGAACCCGTTCATTTACTGGTACAACCACAAGAATGAGAACGACTACACCGGGCCCCGCTATGAGACACCCGATGAGACGATCGTCGTGGGCGGCGGCCTTGCGTCCATTGACGTGGTGAAAGTGCTGCAGATCGAGAATTACGAGCGTGCGATGAAAGCACGGGGCATTGCGATCGGCATGCACGAGCTCGAAAAGGGTATCCCGGCGGCTTGCAAGACCCATGGAGTCGATCCGCAGTCGCTGGGAGTGAAGGGCTGTCTTTTACTGTATCGGCGCCGCGAGCAGGACATGCCACTTGCGCAGCCGCCGGACAACGCCACGGCAGAGCAGATCGCCAAGACCGAGATGGTCCGGCAGAAAATGCTGCGCTTGGCTCGCGATCGGTACCTGTTTCGATTTCAGGATCGCCGGCTGACCACGGCGCTGGTGGTTGAGAATGGACGCGTCCTGGGCCTTCAGGTGGCCGAGACGAAGATTGAGGGGCGGAGGGCGGAACCGATTCCCGGCTCGGAGCACGAGCTGCGAGCGCCGCTGGTGATTTCCTCGATCGGCTCGGTGCCGGAGTTTCTTCCGGGTATCGCCATGAAAGGTGAGTACTACACGTTTACTGATGAGGATTTGCCACGCTACTCCGGTGCGGATCGTGTCTTCGGCGTGGGCAACGTCGTGACGGGGCAAGGAAACATCCGCGTTTCGCTCGTGCACAGCCAGAAGGTTACAAAACAGCTCATTGACTCATATTTGCGCGCAGAAAACGCGAGTCCGGCCGCGTCTGTGTCATTTGCATCGGCCGAAGCTCGAGCCGCGGGACAAGCTCAGGCCCTAGACCAGGCCGTCGAAACGCTCCCCGGCCTCTCCAAGGAACAGGTCGCGGCGATCGAGCGGCGCATCCACGCCCGCCAGGAACAGGTGGGCTACACCTCTGACTACGACTCCTGGATCGCCAAGGTAACGCCGCCCGATCTCGAGTAACCCTTGTGAATCAATCACCCAGCCAGATTCTAATTATTGGGCGACTGCATCTGCTGCATCATCATCTGTGGATTGAAGGGCACCGGCGTACCTACGATCTTGTCATGTGCGTCGGTGACCACCTTGGTGAGGGTCATTGACGAATTCTTGCCCTGGGACTTCACAACTCCAAACGGAGAAACCTGGCTGCTGACCCAGGTGTCGTAGGTGCCGTCCTTGGCTCGGTAGTGTTCGCAGGCGAACGTGCCGGCAGGCGTAGTCACCGATTCCTTGCCGACGTCTTCTGATTCGCCCCGAATGTCCATCTTCGGAGCCGGCTGGCTGCCCATGCGGCTCTGAGTGGGCATCTCCATCGGTGGACGTCCTGCCATCTGCATGATCACGCGCGAGGTAGCACCGTCGGAAGCGCCCGGGGACATCAGGACTTTCACAACCATTTCGCCCATGCGCCCGGCAGTGGTCGTCCACTCCATCCAGTACGCATCCCGCCCGTTTACGTTGTCCTTGCCGACAATCGCATATTCGAATGTAGTCTTGTTGCCATCTGCCGTGGTCACGTCATATTGCGCACCGGATCCAACCGTCGGCGAGAATACGCCCGCCGGCATCGAAGGACGCATGCCCACGCCCATCTGGGCGCTTGCTGAGGCTGCCAGAATCGTGAAACAGAACGCACAAACCACTGCAAACCTCAAATTCTTCATGATGTCCTCTTTTGTGTGAAGCGTTCGGAGCTGGAATTCGTCGATGATTTTACCTTAAGGCGCGCAGGGGGCGCCGCCGACTCTGGGGGTTAGTTCAATTCTCGATAACTGATCAGACGGATGCCGTTTCGCTCGACGGCCTGTCTTGACTCAGCAGCCAACAAGCCGTCCAGCTCCGTTTGGCGCTGTTGCTGCAGGCGTGAGCCGCTCTGAACCAGGTCAGCATCGTAAACCCCCGGATGCAACATGATTTCCGTGCGGCCTTCCGGAACTGTGTCTATCAAGCGACACAACGCAGCGGCACTCAAGTGCCCCGTCGCGGCTAAACCCAGGAAATGATCCGGCGAGCGCAGCCCGTATTTCCGCGAGATGGCACCAAACCATGACCCCACGGCTCGAACAGCGAGCGCCGCCGCCATGTTTTCGATCAGCCCCGCGTTCTCGCTACGCGCCATCCTCCAGGAATCCCGCAAATTCTCAATCGGATTCCGGACGCGCGATATTCCGAACTCACGCGCGATGCGCCCGACCGCAGCCATGACCCGCGGATGGACATGCGTATGCTTATGCGTATCCACATGAGTTAGCTCGATCCCCGCACGCCGGATCTTTTCAAGCTGAGCTCGCAATTCGATTTCCATTTCCCTGGTTCGCACACTTCCCACGCTTACTCGGGCGACCAGTGCAGCCAGCGTGTCCGGTAATCGGCCCTCGCGATCGGCAAGGGATGGAATTTCCTGCTTGGGAGCGACCGAAAATCCCCCGGTGAGAACCAGATGGCATCCAACTCCCAGTTTCGGATGGGCTTTGGCCTGCTCGACGGCATCCTCAAACGCGGGGCCATTGGCCATCAGCGTGGCGCTGGTCAGAATTCCATTTCGGTGCGCGCGAACAATTCCTTCGTTAACGCCTCGCGTGTATCCGAAATCATCTGCGTTGAGGATTAACTCTTTCATTTTGATTTGAGCGTGGCTTCCGGCGGGGGAGAATGTTATCACGCCGCGACGAAGACACCAGAGTGCCGGCGATGCTGTGCCTTGCGGCGCCGAAGCAATTTGCGCGCCACACCCTCGCGCCACACGCAAATTTTGTTGAACGTTTGGTGAAAGTTTTCAACAGTTCTGTTGAAATTCGTGTGGAAAAGGCTCGACGGTGATTCGAAATCCCGCGCGAGCGTTGAAGTTAGTGCTCATTGCACAAGTTCCGGGCAGATTCGGCGTCTACGAAAAATTTTCACTCGATCCTGGACGCCTTGACCGGATCGCTTGCCGAGATTAGAACGCTACGGGAAATACTGAGAAAAACTCTGCGGAAATTTATCAATACCAGTGTGGCGGCGGCTCGAGCTTGATCAAAACAGACTCTTCGTCTTTGTCCATGTCATACCACTTGCCGAATGTATGCCAGCCCGTTGCAATCACTTGAATCAAGACCTTGCCCTGCGGGACTTCCGGGACCTTCACCCCGCCTTCCTGATTGGTCTTGAAGCTCAGCTCGGCGAGTTTCTCATGGTGCAGGAACCCTCCCGGCATGTAGTACCGGACGTAAACGCTCGCGTTCGAGACGGGCTGATCGTGGCCATCCTTGACCTGAATATGTATCTTCGCGGTCGACGAATCAGAGGACTTCTGCTGTTTCTGGTCCGGATTGCCGGACGGATTCTGCGACGCGGCTGGGCTTGCGCCCTGTTCGCTTGGGTGTGTGTCCTGAGCGAATGCGATTGGGGCTGACAGCAAGCCCGCTGCCAGTGCCGTGCCGCGTCCGAAACTCAGCCAGAACCGCCGCCAACCTGTCCGTGTTCTCATAGCACCTTGGTTTTACCTCAACTGGGCGTGTGCCTCAAGCCCCGCCAACAGTGAAACCCCGAAACTACGATGGCAGTAGAAAATCGCGACTGTCCTGTCCTGTCATCCTTTGTCGCGGGCGACCGACGCTGATATCCACGCGAGATAGTCGCGCGCGCCTGCGGCGATGGGCACAGCGATGACTTCCGGCACCTGGTAGGTGTGCAAGTTCCGAACCGCTTGCCCGATCGCCGCGAGGTGTTTCCGGGTGGTCTTCAAGATTAGAAGAAACTCCTTGGCGGACTCGATTCTCCCTTTCCACCGATAGACGGACCGCACGGGCGCCTCGATCACATTCCCACAAGCCGCAAGCCTCGCGGTCACAAGCGCGCGGGCGATCCTGCGCGCTTGCCCGGTCGAGGAGCAGGTTATCAGCACCACGATTTTGTTCGTCATCTGCCGCCTTTACTCTTGAGATGCCGTCTGCGGCGATTACCTGATACGCGCAGGTTGCGGGACACGATACAATAGCGCCGCGTGACGAGCCAAGCGATCCATTTCGGGACTTCGGGCTGGCGCGGTATCATCGCCGACGATTTCACTTTTCGAGGCGTACGACGTGCATCAGCCGCAATTGCGGCCCACGCTCTCGCGCAAAAGAAATTCCCGGCGATCATCGTCGGCTACGACACCCGTTTTTTCTCGCCGGAATTCGCGCTGGTTTCCGCTGCGGTCCTGCGGTCCCACGGTTGCCGCGTGCTCCTGTGTGGCGAGGCCACTCCGACCCCGGCGATCGCACACGCCATCCTGCACGGAAAGCTGGACGGCGGCGTGAACATCACGGCCAGCCATAACCCGGCGGCCTACAATGGCCTGAAATTTTCCGGACCTGACGGCGGTCCCGCGCTTCCGGAAATCACCAGAGATATCGAGAGGCGCGCCGCTGCGATGGTCGACTCCGCGGCCGATTCTCACGAGGTCCCGAACGACTTCCCTGCCATCCATCCGCGCGAGCCGTATTTCGAGCAACTTCGCCGGATGATTCGCTTCGACGTGGTGGCGAAAGCCAAAGGCAGCTTCGTCTGCGATGCAGTCCATGGATGCGGCGCCGGATGGCTGGATCGCATTCTCGCAAGTCACGGCATAGCCGAAACCGAAATTCGCGCCCATCGCGACGTGCTCTTTGAAGGCACCGGTCCTGACCCGTCAGAACAGAATCTTGCGCCGTTGATGAAAGCCGTCGCCGAAAAGAAAGCGCTCGCAGGCCTGGCAACCGACGGTGATGCCGATCGTTTTGGCATCGTGGACCGCGGCGGCTCGTTCGTTTCTCCCAATCACATCCTCGGCCTGGTGTTCGACTACCTGCTTGAGACGCGCGGTTACAAGCTCGGCGCCTCCCGTAGCCTCGCGACGACTCATCTGCTGGATGCGGTGGCCAAGCTTCACGGCGTGAAGGTTTACGAGACACCGGTCGGCTTCAAATACGTCGGCCCGCTCCTGCGCGAAGGCAAAATCGCGCTCGGCGGCGAGGAAAGCGCCGGCATGACGATTCGCGGCCATCTTCCGGAAAAAGACGGGATTCTCGCCTGCCTGCTGGTCGCCGAAATGATCGCGGCCCGCCAAACATCGCTCGCCGACCAGCTTCGCGATCTTTTCAGGCGGGTCGGCCGCGAATTCTGGCCGGTGCGCATGAATCTGCATCTTCCTGACGACGCGCAGTCCGAGCTGGCTGGCCGCTTGCGAGCGGATTTTCGAGAGTTCGCCGGCCGCCGTGTCGTGCGCACCGACCGCACCGATGGATTGCAGCTCACGTTCGACGACGGCGCGTGGGTCCTGATGCGCCCGTCAGGCACCGAACCTGTCGTGCGCATTTACACGGAAGCGGCCACGATGGCTGAATCCCAAAAACTCGCCGAAGACGCGCGCGCGTGGATCGTGCAATGACCGGGCCCACGATCAGCTTTGCTGCGCAACTGCGCGAGTTCCTGCGGCGCAACGCGAACTGGTTCCTCGCCGCCGCGCTCAGTCTGCTGTTGCTTCAGGATGTTTTCGGCACGCATGGAGTCCTGGCCATGCGCCGCGCGCAGAAAGAAGCTACCGCCGTACAGCAGGAAATCGATTTGATCAATGAGGAGAACCGTCAGTTGCAGGACCGCGTGAAATCGCTCAAGACCGATCCCCAGGCGATCGAGCACATCGCGCGGGAAGAAATGGGACTCGCGCGGCCCGGAGAATACATTTTCAAGACGTCTCCGCGGCCCGCAGACGCCCCATCACCTGCTCCGCGATCCGCGGACCACCCTAGGAAGCCTTAGCCGCCCTTCTCTGTCGACCGTACGCTCCGATTCGCGCCAGGATGTCCGGGCCGCTTCCTTTGAATCGTGTGCGGGCAACCGCCAGCAGCACCATGGCCACAAAAATCACAAGCAAGCCGAGCGTCGCCGTCGGAATCGTCTGCGCGCGCTTATGCAGAATCGAGAATCGCCCGTAGACGAACTCGATGTGCACCCAATAGACCAGAAGCGAGGCCTGCCCCAGCTGAATCAACGGGCTGAAACCAAGTTCGCCCAGCCCCCAGCGGCACCATGCGTAGACCGACCAGGTGATGGTCAAAAGGACACCCAGTCGCGCGAGAAAGAAGTTCGGGCTCGTGTGCCAGTAGTCGTACACGGCGTACCAGTGCATTGGCAGCGCGTCAAACCATGACGACAGGAAAAAGATTCCCACCCCCGCGGCGCCGACCAGCGCCATCGAGCGCCCTGGATTGTTCGCCGACCATTGTGTAAAAAGCAGAAATCCAGCGGCGAGTCCGGCGAAAGCAAAGGCTGTCCAGGGAAAGATCGGGAAAAGCCACGGTTGCGGAACCTTGAACGTGTGGACGCCGTTGATGTAGGACTCCAGATACCACGGCAGCCATTGGGGCCGCCACGTCGTCCACAGAGGCGGCGTCGCAAGCGCAATCCCGAGTGCGATCCCGCAGGCCAGAACCGTGCTCGCGGCCTGGCTCCGCGCGATCCAGTTCGCCGCGCCCATCAGCATGAGCGAGATCCCGATCACGTTCAGCACGTCCACGCGGAGCAGATCGGTCCAAGGCGACCACGGCTGCCCCAGTGCGAACTCCTGCACGCGAAACAGCAGCCCGAGCGCAAAAATTTCAGCCCCGCGCCGAATTGTCGTTCGTGCGATCCGGTCTGGAGCAATCCCCTTTTGCCGCATGCGGTCGGTGAGCAGTGCGCAGGAAATTCCGGCGAGAAACAGAAATAGCGGAGCCGGCAGCGTTCCGCCCAGCTGCGACCAGCGAATAAACGAGGTTTGTCTGGCCGGGCCGCCCAGCCAGGAATCGTAGCAGTGCGTCTGGAACATCACCACGCAAGCCAGCCCGCGCATCCAATCGATGTAGGCAAGCCGTTGTTTACCCGACGTAGTCGCGTTTGCCACGCGACAGCATCGCCGAGGGAGAAAAGCAAAGCAAGTTCTTATCGCCCCGCAGGCGAGGTCCGCTAAGATCATCGCTCATGGCTGGAGCCGCCAAATCCTGGCAGATGAGTTTCCCTGCGGCACTGGTCGTCTGGGCGCTGGTCGTCGTAGCTGCTGCGCTGGAAGGCACGCATCTCGGCTTTCATGGCCGCGCGTTCTATGTCGCGCTCGGAGTCGCGTCGCTTCTGTTCGCATTCGAGCTGTTCCTGGCATCGCCGCGCGTTCTCGCCTCCGCCCAACGCGCCCTGGGCGAACGCGGCGCGCTCGGCGCGCCGCTGGTGCCGCTACTTGCTGTTCTGATCTATTCGCTCGCCGTCACCGGCGACTGGCGAATGCTGCTGCTCGGCGCCGCCTACGCCGTCCTTCCGGCCATTCTACTTGCAAGCAGTGCCGGAAAATCTCCGGGTACCTGGGAAGACTACGCCGCGCTTGTGATGATCTGGCTACCGGTCGCGCTGCCGGTTCCCTATCGCCTGATGTATCGCGTATTTCCCTACCCTCCGCCGCTGACGCACACGCTCGCAGTTCTGATGGCGCTGGCGACGGCCGTTGCCGCCTTCGTGCTGCTTCGCCGCCTGGACGGGGTCGGCTACGGTGTCGCCTGGAGGCGCGGCTTCACGGCGCAATTTGCGCTTCACTTCGCCTTATTTGCCGCGATCGCCATACCGGTCGGAATCAAGACGGGTTTTCTGGTATTTCATCCGTCGCTTGCGCGCGCACGCAATTCACCCCTTACCGTGCTTGGGGTGCTGTTCTTCACGGCGTGGCCCGAGGAATTTCTGTTCCGTGGATTGCTGCAGAATCTGCTCTCGCGAGCGCTCAAGAATCCGTGGGCGGGTCTGGTGGTTGCTTCGGTAATCTTTGGCTTTTCGCACATCTTCCATTCGCCATTCCCGAACTGGAAGTACGTGCTGCTGGCTACGGTCGCCGGGTTGTTTTACGGGTACGTCTGGATGAGGACTCGCTCGCTTGTGCCCGGCACGCTGGTCCACGCCCTGGTGGACATCTGCTGGCACATCCTGTTCCCCTAGATTCGCTTGCGGCGTCAGCAGTGAAGTTCATCTCGCCTCAGAAACTCTCGAGCAACTCCGCTGCTGGTACGGGGTACTTCAACCTCGCTCAAGCGGCCGGAAAGGTCGCCATCGTCACCGTCGCTCGTTTCTGCGAGCCGCAAGTTGCTGAGCCCGGCGGTCGCCAAGTCTCTGCCCCAGGTACAGTGCCAGATTCACGGCGATGAGCGAAACAAACAGCAGAACTACGGTGCGTGCGACCGACATGCCCAGCTTGTGCTCGTTCCAGAAGTAATAGCAAACGAATCCGTTTGCCAACAGCAGCAGGAATCTGGTCGGCGTCTTCACTTGATTGTCCCGGCGAGCGGGCTTGAGGCCGTCGCATACAGTTTCTTCGGGATT
>Ga0209624_10002112_pt1 | contig 14924 bp, 16 predicted proteins | sample JacPinW_OM2H0_O1_FD_188565 | JGI IMG/M metagenome (GOLD analysis project Ga0209624, IMG submission 188565) | Forest soil microbial communities from Algoma, Ontario, Canada - Jack Pine, Ontario site 1_JW_OM2H0_O1 (SPAdes) (version 2) | ecosystem: Environmental > Terrestrial > Soil > Boreal...
AAGACTAATGTCCACCCCCAACCCACTCACCCCGCCTTCCCAGAGCCGCAAGCTCCTTGCGCCCGTTTGGCACACCGTCGTCCTGATCCTATTCGTGTTCGCCACTTCCTCCTTCCAATCGCGCCGCATGGGCCACATCGAAAACTACCACGTCACAAACCGGATCGCCCTCTATTCCTTCACGATCTGTTTTGAACTAATTCTGTTGGCTTACGTATGGTTCCTCGGTATTCGTCCCACCGGCACCAAGTTCAAAGAAGTTATCGGCGGAAGATGGGAGAGTGCGCGGGACGTTTGGCGCGATATCGGAGTCGCCTGCCTGTTCTGGATAGTCGTGGTAGTTTTTCTGGTGTTGTCCAGCCACATCCTCGGCAAGAATTCCGACATGAACAGAGTGCTCCAGATAATCATGCCGAGGGGTCCGCTCGAGATGACTGTATGGGTATTGCTGTCCATCAGCGCCGGGTTCTGTGAGGAATTCGTCTTTCGCGGTTATTTGCAAAAGCAGTTTTTCGCGCTAACGGGAAGTGACGCCGCGGCGATCGCAGCGCAGGCCATCATCTTCGGCGCAGCGCATCAGTACCAGGGGATAAAAGGGATGATTAGCATTGCGATTTATGGAGCGCTGTTCGGCATCCTCGCAAAAACGCGGAACAGCCTGCGGCCAGGCATGATTCAGCACACCATGCAGGATTCTACGGCGGGAATTTTGCTAAGCCTGCTATCGAAGCACCTTCCCAAACCGGCATAGTTCTTGTAGTCGAATTGTGTGACAGCTAGCGGGGATATTCTGTGCAGGGGAGGCCTTAAGGTTTCAATGTAGCGCGCGGTCTTTAGCGCCGCATTGCACCTGCACGAAATCTACATCTTGTAACGCCCCAGGTCCTCGTCGTTCAAATTCTCCAGCCACTTGCGCAATTCCTCGCTCGAACTTTTCTCCGAAACCGCGCCGGCCTTCTTCGAATGCTTCAGCACTTCGTCCTCGACAAAAATCGGGCAATCCAGTCGTAGCGCAAGCGCCAGCGCGTCGCTGGGCCGCGAATCCATTGACATCGTCTGCCCATCGCGTTCCATCCATATCAGCGCGTAGAACGTATCGTCCTTCAAATCGCACACCACCACCCGCTGGACGTGGACGTTCAATCCCGTAAGTACATTCTTCAGCAGGTCGTGAGTCATCGGACGCGGCGTTTGCACTTTCTCTATTTCCAACGCAATCGCGTTTGCTTCGTAAATCCCTACCCAGATCGGCAGCACGCCGTTACCCGCAGTTTCCTTCAGTACCACTACAGGCATATTCGTTACAGGATCCATCATCAGACCTCGTATCTTTACTTCGAGTTCCATGGTGGCCTCCCAACTGCCCTAGAGTACGTGCTCGCCGCCTATACAATTCGGACCGCCGCGCGTCACTCTCACTGAAACGTATTCTCCCAGAAGAATAGCGCGCGTTGAAGTGAAATTTATCAGCCGGTTGCTGGTCGAACGTCCGGTCCACTGGCCGCGCGCCGCGTGATGCGCATCAACCAGCACTTCAAAAGTTTCGCCAACCAGCTTTTCGTTGTTCGCAATCTGAATCTGCCGCTGCCGCTCGTTCAAAACCGCCAACCGCTTGCTCTTTTCTTCTTCCGGCACCGCATCCAGCATGTCCTTCGCAGAAGTATTCGGCCGCGGTGAATAGGTAAACGAAAAAATCGTGTCGTATTGCACCGCATCCAACAGCGTCAGCGTGTCTTCGAAGTCCGCTTCCGTCTCGCCCGGAAATCCCACGATGATATCGCTCGTGATGCTGATCGGCCGCTTCGCCGCCCTCATCCATTCGATCTTCTGCAAATACTCTTCGCGCGTGTAAGTCCGCCGCATCGCGCGCAACACGCGATCGGAACCCGATTGCACCGGCAGGTGGACGTGATCGCAAAGCGCAGGCGTCTCATCGATCGCGTGCACAATCTCGCGGTGAAAATCATTGGGATGCGAAGTGGTAAACCGCACCCGCCGAATTCCGGGCACCGCCGCCACCGCGCGCAACAGCTCCACAAAGCTCCATTTACGCGCCGAAGGATCGCGATAGGAATTAACAGTCTGCCCCAGCAGTTGAATTTCAGTGTACCCCGCGCCAGCAAGCCGTTCTGCTTCGGCAATCACAGCTTCGCTCGCTCGACTGCGCTCCGGCCCGCGCGTGTGAGGCACCACGCAATACGAACATGAATAATCGCAGCCTTCAATAATCGTGATGTACGCGCGAATTAAATTGTCGCGCCTCGTAATCTCCGTCTCAAAAGTTTCGTCCGTGTCGAGATCCAGTCCCGTCACACGACGCCCGCCCGCCTCAAGCTGCGCCAACAACTCAGGCAGCTTCCGGTAGCTCGCCGACCCGCACACCAAGCTCACCCACGGCGCGCGCTCGAAAATCTCCTCGCCTTCCTGCTGCGCCAAACACCCCAGCACGCCAATTATTTTCCCGTTGGCAACCGTCTTCCAGTCTCCCAGCCGCGCAAACACCTTCTGCGCCGCCTTCTCGCGTATGCTGCAAGTGTTGTAAAGCACCAAATCTGCCTGCGCCGGATTCTCCACCGCCCGATACCCGCGCCCCAGCAGCACGCCCGAAACTTTCTCCGAGTCGTGCGCATTCATCTGGCACCCAAAAGTCTCCAAGTAGAAGGATTTCGTGCCGTCTGAGGATTCCGAGGCGATAGCAGGATTCGTAAGTTTTGCATCCGAAGCACTTGCGAGGTTCGAAGCGCGCACAGTAAAAGTTCCCAAGTGTCCGTGTCGACCAGCCACTGCCGCAGCAGGCACAACCGCGACCTGCCCCGCGAGCGTTTCAATCCCGACATCGAACGTTCTGCTCATGGACAATTTCAATTCTAGCACGTTTGAACTCGCCGCCCCGGGGCTGTTGAGGCCTGACAACCTTCTCTCGTTAGAAAGCTGCTTACGTCTGCGAAATGCTAGAGTCAAAAAGCCTGCCGTTTTCTTCTTTCGATCGAGGAGAAGTCGATGTGGCCTTACTACGCGCCAATAACGCGCAAGATATGGAGAAAAAGCTGGCACGGAGCGGTGTTCTTCATGCTGGTCCTGCCGGGAGTGAGCGCGGCGCAGTGCGTGCCAGCAAACTCGCAGCCAGGTGATACGGAAATTGCACGTCTTCGCGATTCCCTGCAAAAGCAACCGGGTAACCCAGTTCTTCTATACAATTTGGCCGCCGACTACGCAACAAAATGCGACCAAGCCACCACCCTCGATCTCTTGCGCCGAGTATCGGAGGCTGGAGGCGGGCTCGACCCAAGCGATTACCGCGGTTTCATGTTCTTGCATGGCATTCCCGAATTTCGGGCGATTGTTGCGGGCGTTCGCCGCAAGAATCCTCCACACATTCAAAGCAAAACGGCCTTTGTTATCAAAGAGCCCGACCTATTTCCCGAAGGAATGGCTTACGCAGGCTACAACGGGCGAGTCTATGCCGGCAGCCTAAAACGCAAAATTGTTTGGACAGATAATGCCGGCCAAGTGCACGACTTCGTAAAAGAGGGCGAAAATGGACTCGCCTTTGTCGGCGGTCTGCACGTGGATGCGTCGCGCCGGCAATTATGGGCCGTAAGTTCCACGTTCGCACCGCTCCCCGCCGGCACGGTTCAAGGGTTGTTCCATTACGATCTCGATACTGGAAAACTGTTGGAGGTATTTCCACTTCCGGATGCAATCGGTGGATTTCTGAATGACGTCGTGGTCGATCCCAAGTCCGGTACTGCTTATACGACTAACACCGCGAAAGGGAATGTCTACGTTGCGCGCCCAGGGACGAAGGACCTCTCGGAATTTCTTCCACCAGACTCGGTTTCGGGCGCCAACGGAATAGCGCTATCAAGCGACGGACGGGCATTGTTCGTCGCGGGAGACTTCGGAATTGCGCGAGTGGATTTGCATACGCGCTCTGTGCGTATGCTCGGCAAACCTCCCGACGCGATCGATGCCAGCATGGACGGGCTCTATTTTTACCGCCAATCGCTGGTTGGAATTCAAAACGCGATCCATCCCGGCAGAGTGATGAGGTTTTACCTGGACTCCGATTTCACACGAATCGTTCGCAGCGAAATATTGGAAACCTACAATCCTCTTTTTGATACCCCGACGACAGGCGCAATCGCCGGTGACTCCTTGCTCTTCATGGCCAACACACAGCTGCACAAAGCCTCGCCGGGAAAACAATCTCCTCCCGCCAGCGAGTTGCACGATATCCTGATTCAGCAGCTCGCCTTGAAACCAGACTGACTGACCCCGAAATCCAACCAAGCTCGGAATAGGATATTCCCTGACTCAGCACACTGCTCGCGAAGATCAGCAGGTCAATTTGGGAATTCCCCATTTAACGACCTCCCGCAGCTTTGCTCATCGGTCTTCCCTGTCTCTGGTCGATGATCTCCAAAATTCGCTCGGCCGCTCCGATCGCTGTGATCACAATGCTCTCGCACGCCGGAGCCCCTGCCCGACCGTCCCAGTTCCAATCCTTCAAACGCGGCGCCGCCATCACCGCCGCCATGATCCCGATAACTCGCTTCCGTCCCTCGTCCATAGGCATCGTTGCCATCCCAATTCCTATCCTATCATATTCGCCTTTTGTTCGCCTATATGAATTTTGAAAACCTTCACTAAACTGGCGCAACCGCTCCTGACGAGGTAACGCGCTTTAGGTGTAAATGTAGCGCCGGGGTCTTTGGCTCGGCATCCCGCATTTCATTTCATGAGCCATAAACTCCCCCAGTGAACTACCAGAGTCACCCGATGGCGAGTTCCATCTACCGAATGAGACACTAACCACATGCGAATCCTGGTCGCAGACGATCACGAGTCGGTGCGCAAAGGCCTCTGTAAAATCCTCGAATTGCGCGGGGACCTGGAAAGCTGTGCCGAAGCTTCCGACGGTGAACAAGCCGTTTCCATGATGCGGCAAGTAAACCCCGACCTCGTGATTCTCGACCTCAGCATGCCGCGTTGCACTGGCTTCGAAGCTGCACAAAAGATACGTGAACTTAGCCCCAATACTCCGATTCTGTTTTTCTCCATCCACGAAACGCCTGAACTAATTGCGCATGCCGAAAAAATCGGCGTCCTGGGGTTCATACGTAAGACGGATCCCGCCGCAACCGTGCTGAAAGCGGTTGACGCCGCACTTCGAAAGATTACTTCTTACCCGACTGATCGGTAATAAGCATGAGTCGAAAACCCGCGTTCGCCGTTTGCCATGCCTCCATGTCCGGACGGTCCAAAAACAACATAAATTTAAATTTCGAATTAACAGAGTCATCGTCGAAAATCAAATCATCCAATTCTTCCGTGAGCAATCTTCTGTCCTCGCGGTAATATCATTCGTCCCCACCGCGCATAACGAAAGGTGAGATGAGCGCTGCCGCAGTAGCTCTCCCGCACGAAAACTGGAAACCAAAAGCCAATCCGTGGCTCATCGCGGTAGTAGTCTCGCTCGCAGCCTTCATGGAAGTGCTCGACACCTCCATCGCCAACGTGGCGCTGCCCCACATCGCCGGCAACCTGGGCGCGAGTAACGATCAAAGCACTTGGGTGCTCACTTCCTACCTCGTCGCCAACGCGATCGTGCTGCCGATCAGCGGCTGGCTGGTAACCATCTTCGGCCGCAAACGCTTTTTCATGACTTGCCTCTCCATCTTCACAGTCAGTTCCCTGCTTTGCGGAATCGCGCCCAGCCTCGGTCTTCTTCTTTTCTTTCGCATCCTGCAAGGCGCAGGCGGAGGCGGCTTGCAGCCGATGGTACAAGCAATCCTGGCCGACACATTTCCTCCGGAAAAACGCGGCTTGGCATTTTCGTTGTACGGAATCACGGCCGTCTGCGCGCCAGCGATCGGTCCGACGTTGGGCGGATGGATGACAGACAGTTACTCCTGGCGCTGGATTTTCTTCATCAATTTGCCGGTCGGCATCGCCGCGTTATTTTTGGTTTACAAACTGGTGGAAGATCCGCCGTATCTGAAGCGCGTAGCAAAAGGCGGCATCAAACTCGACTACATTGGATTTTCGCTACTCGCATTAGGTGTAGGCGCCTTGCAAATCATGCTCGACAAAGGGCAGGAAGACGACTGGTTCGGCTCCCACTTCATCGTCACTCTCGCCATCACTTCCGCGGTTTGTCTCACCGCGCTCGTTTTCTACGAGTGGTTTCACAAAGATCCGATCGTGGACGTGCGCCTGTTCAAGAATCGCAATTTCGCCACGGCGAACATGATGTTGTTCATGGTGGGCGCTATGGCCTTCGCCACAACCGTTCTGATGCCGGAATTCCTTCAAACAATTATGGGATACACCGCGGAAAATGCGGGGTTGGTGCTTTCGGCGGCGGCAATACTCTTGCTCTTCGAGTTGCCCTTCGTCGGCCGGCTCACTTCCGTATTCCAATTGCGTTACTTGATCGCTTTCGGTTGGTTCGGCCTGGCAATCGGAATGTATGTTTCGGTGTTGCAATTCAATCAGGAAATGAGTTTCGGGCATGCAACCTGGCTGCGCATCGTCCAGTATGTGCCGCTAGGATTTGTGTTCGTGCCAACTACAACTGCGGCGTACATCGGCATACAACGTGAAAAAAGCAACGCCGTCGCGGGCCTGGTAAATTTCACGCGCAACATCGGCTCCAGCGTGGGAACGTCCGTAGTGACCACCATCATCGCGCGACGCTCGCAATTTCATCAAATCGCCCTCGGTGACCACATCAACCCGTACAGCACCCAGTTCCGCAACACACTCAATGGTCTGACGCAACAACTCAACCACGCAGGTCTCAGTTTGCCCGAAGCGCAAAGGCAGGCCCTCGCCAGAATTTATGCCGGGCTTCAGGCCCAAGCTGCCACACTTTCGTACATCGATACCTATTGGGTTCTGTCGATCTGCTGCGCGTGCATGTTTCTGCTTTCGTTTGCGCTAGTGAAAAACGACCCACGCCCTGGATCAACCGTGGCGCTGCATTAGCGTGATTTCCCGCCGTTTCCCTGTGTGCGCCAAACAAAACTTTCAACGGGCGAATTGTTTGACCCTCCTGTATGCGTGTGCTACGGTTGTTTGGTAAAGATTTATAATTTTTTTCCTGGGGGATATCATTTCTGGTCTGGCGCTGATCATTTTGGCCAGCCCGTTCGCTTTGCTGGAACAAACGGGCTGGGTAGCACGCGTCGTGCTCTGCATCCTACTTGTCCTGTCCCTGTTCTCCTGGGCAATCATCTTTCAAAAATCGCGACTCTTCGGCCAAATCGAGCCGCAAACCAAAAAATTCCTTCAAATGTTCCGCTCCGGGCGTGGTCTTCCTGATCCGAACACATTGCGCGCCGGCGCAGGCGGCACACCGCTCGTAATCGTCTATCAAGCGGGTTACCGCGAACTCGAAGCGCAACTCGGAACGCCCAACAATCGGCCTGGTGTAGCCCCGGCACCCACAAAAGTCCGGAATGCACACGCGGTCGGAGTCGAAATGCAGGTAGCCGCCGGCGAAGAAGTCCGGCGACTGGAAAAATGGATGCCCTGGCTCGCAACTACCGGCTCCGTTTCCCCATTCATCGGATTATTCGGCACGGTCTGGGGCGTGATGGACGCATTTTCGGGATTAGGCGACGCGGGCTCAGCAAGTCTTCGAGCGGTAGCGCCTGGTATCGCAGAAGCCTTGATTACAACTGCCGCGGGACTCTTTGCCGCAATCCCCGCGGTTATTGCCTACAACTACTACGTCGGAAACATTCGCTCCGTGGCCGCACGCATGGATAGCTTTGCCTCGGAGTTTGTCGCGAAAATCGAAACGCTGTACAGCGCGTAAAAAACCGCCATGCCCCAGATTCAACGCGAAACCGGAACCTCACTATCAGAGATCAATATGGTTCCGTTCATCGACGTCGTGTTGGTGCTACTGATTATTTTTATGATCACCGCGCCGATTCTGCAGTCTGGAATCGAAGTGGACGTCCCAAAAACAAAAACGGTTAAAGAGCTGACCGAAGTTCGCATGGTCGTCACCATCGATAAAGCCCAGCGCGTCTATTTGAACGACAAAGCCATCAACATTCACGATTTAGGACAGCAAGTGGTCTCGCAATCGCGCGACCTGCAACATCAAGCTGTGTATGTGCGCTGCGATGAGACGGTTCCCTTCGGCAGTTGGGCCACGGTGGTCGACTCGTTGCGGCAAGCGGGTATTCAAAATATTAGTGTCGTGACCCAGCCGCTCAGCGAACGTTCGCAGATCCAGTGAAATGGCTTCCTACGCCGAAAATCCGTTTGCCGACAATTTAGCGCAGCCGCTCGGAATGAATTTTGCGGCATCGCTGATATTTCACGGTGCGCTCGTAGCCCTATTATTTATTTCCGCGCACTATTCTCCTCACGAAGACTCCTGGGGCGGCCCCGGCGGCGCGATTTCGGTGGGTGTGGTTGGAAGCGTCCCGGGAATTCCGATGCCGCGTCCGGAACTTGCGACGCCAAACCGCGTGGTGGATGAATCCAAAGGGCTCTACAAATCCGAGCCGCCGCCCAAAATACCCGAAAAACAGCCAGACGCCACTCCCATCCCAAGATTTGATCGTATAAAACCGCCAAAATACGTAACGCGGCCATCGAAGGTCCTCGAAAATAAGGCGCCACCTCCGCCCAACGCAGTTCCCTACGGAGGCGGCGGTACCCCCACTGTTCCTTACACATCATTTGCGATGGGTACAGGCACCGCCACCCAAGGCGGAATCGGATTCAGCAACGATGCCGGCGGCGGAAATTTCGGCTCGCGTTTTTCCTGGTATGTGGAAGCGGTGCAGCGACGCGTGAGCAGCAACTGGATCCAGGCAACCGTAGATCCGGGGATTCAGTACGCGCCCCGCGTCGTCGTGACGTTCGATGTTTTGAAAGACGGCACAGTTACCAATGTTCAGGTCACGAAATCCAGCGGAAATGCGTCTGTAGATACATCGGCGGTTCGCGCCGTGCGGGAATCGAATCCGCTGGGGCGCTTGCCCCCTGAATATTCAGGTTCAAAGGTGGGCGTGGAATTTTGGTTCGATTACAAGCGATGAGCTTTCGGGAGCAAATGACAAACGTTGGAAAGAATAATATGACCAGAAAATTCGCATTATTCGTAGCAATTGCATTCACAATCCTGGCGTGTGCCGGACCTTCATCGGCGCAAGACTGGTTTAAGACGGGCACAGGTCTGGGCGTTTCGAAAGTGCGCCTGGCGGTCCCCGAATTTGGTTTAAGGGCTCCTGCGCCGCCGCCGCTGGAAAAAACCTTTCACGACGTACTCTGGAGCGACTTGGAATACTGCGGCATCCTGGATCTCGTCAGCCCGAGCTTTTATCCGCCGCAATCCCCGAGCCAACCGAGCGAACTTAAGTTCGCTGACTGGGCTAGCGCCCCATCCAGCGCGTACATGGTGGCTTACGGCAATCTCTCAGTGGAAGGATCGAATCTCGCTGCCGCCGGTTTTCTTTCGGACGTCCACAACCCGTCGGCTCCCATTGCGCTGCAGAAAATCTATCGCGGCGCAGCTACAGATGCCGACGCGCGCCGTCTGGCACATCAGTTCGCTGACGACATCGTCTCGCGGCTGAGTGGCGGCCTGCCCGGCATCGCGCAAACGCAAATTGCTTACGTGAGCACGAAAGCCGGAAACAAAGAAATTTGGGCGATGGACTATGACGGGGGAAATCAACATCAAGTCACCCATCTGAAATCTATTTCACTCACTCCCCGCTGGTCTCCCGACGCCACCAAGATCGCTTTCACTTGCTACGTCCCTTTCCGCGGCATTACCTCACCGCAGATTTGCGTTTATTCCACGGCTTCGGATCGTTTGCTTTCGTTCCCCCGCTATCGCGGCTCCAACAGCTCACCGGCATGGTCGCCCGACGGAACGCAGATGGCTTTCATGTCCAGCCAAAACGGCGATCCGGAACTTTATGTAACGGACGCCGGTGGCGGCAATCTCCATCGCATTACCTTCGCTGCCGGAGTGAGCACCTCGCCCGCCTGGAATCCGAAGACCGGAAAGCAGATTGCGTTTGTGAGCGATCGGGGCGGCGACCCGGTGCTGTACCTCGCCAATTCGGACGGCTCCGACGTTCACAGAATCGAGCTGCCGGATATGGGTTACAGCGTCGATCCCTCCTGGTCTCCAAATGGACAACTGCTGGCCTTTTGTTGGAGACGCCCGAGTGGCAATTTCGACATCTATGTTATGGATGTAATCAGCCACCAGTTGGTGGAGCTTACGCGCGATGCCGGGCGCAACGAACGCCCCAGCTGGGCGCCCGACGGGCGGCACATTGTTTTCGAGTCAACGCGAACCGGCACCAGGCAGATTTGGTCGATGCTGGCGGATGGAAGCGAACCGCGCCAGTTGACCTATCAGGGACAAAACGAATCACCGAACTGGTCGCCGCGCTAAATCGCGTGGATAATTCGTTTTTCAACCATCATGTCTAACTGGCAATTTTCAGTGGGCCCGACAAACAGAAAAAGTTGCACAAATTATAAAGCGACGTCACCTGCTAGGGTTTTGCAGAGCGTCTAAGGAGGCAATAGATGCAGTACCGTAGTATTAGAAGGCTGGGATTGTTCCTGGGAATATTTGCGTTCGTGGCGCTTGCAGGCGGTTGCAAAAAGCAGGTTGCGAGCCGGCCGCCCACACAAACCGCGCCGGCGCCGACTTCTGCTCAACCAACCGTCACGCTGAATGCTTCGCCGACCTCGGTGAAAAGCGGCGACACCGTTACGCTAAGTTGGACGTCCACGGACGCGACCGATCTGGATATCGAACCTGGCGTGGGCAAAGTGACGCCCCAAGGCTCCACTCCTGTGAATCCAACGGAATCCACCACCTTTAAGATCACAGCGACCGGCCCGGGCGGCACTGCCACCTCGGACGCTCGTGTGACCGTCGGCGCTGCGCCGGTGGAAGCTCCTGCGGAAAATAAAAGCTTGAGCGAATTATTCGAGCAGAATGTAAAGGACGCCTTCTTCGACTTTAACAAGTCCGATGTTCGCGCCGACGCACGCGATAATCTGGCCAAGACCGCCGAGTTCTTGCGGTCGTACCCCCAGATTCGTGTAACCATTGAAGGCCATTGCGATGAGCGTGGTTCCACCGAATACAACATCGGCCTGGGTGAACGCCGCGCCCAAGCTGCCAAGAACTACCTGATCTCGCTCGGCATTTCCGCGACCAGAATGGACACGGTCAGCTGGGGCAAAGAGCGGCCGTTCTGCAGCGAGCATGATGAATCGTGCTGGCAACAGAACCGGCGAGCGCATTTCGTAGCCGCGCATTAAAGAGACACATACGGCGCAGCTGCGAATCGAATAATCGTGGGACGGCTTCGGTTTAACCGGGCCGTCCCGCACAATTTGTTTCAGTGAAAAAAGTTACAGGAGGCATGCCTTGCGCACACGATGGATTGTGCTTGCACTCGCGGCGGTATTAGTCGGCGCTCTCGGTGGAGCAATGCTCGCGCCCAGGCCCACCGGCGCCGTTTCAAAGGACATGATTCAGCTGCAGGAACAAGTGTCCCAGCTATTGCAGGGTCAACGGGACATTCGCAGCGCGATCGATACGAATAATGCGACGTTGCGAACATTGGTTCAGCAATCCCTGGACGCCACCAACCAGTTGAATTCTCAAATGGGCCTGCTGCAAAAGAACGTCCAGGAAGCCACTGCGAATAGCGGCTCGCGCATCGACACCATGAGCACGCAGACGCAGGGCCTGTCTGACAATTTACAGGACATTCAGGCGCGTGTGGCCAAACTCAGCCAGCAGATGAACGATGTGCAAGGTTTGTTGCAGAGCATCGACGGAAAGGTTTCCGGTGGAGTATCCAGTCCCCAGAGCGCGACGTCTTCCGCCCCCCCGGCCGGCTACCCGCCTGCGAACCAGCCATCCACCCAAGCGCCTGCCGGCGACAATACCGCTCCGACAACTTTGCCAACGGCGTCTAGCGACACGCTTTATCAAAACTCCTTGCGAGACTTCAGCACCGGAAAATACGATCTCGCGCGGCAGGAGTTCAGCGATTACCTCAGAAATTTCCCGACCAACGATCTGGCTTCCAATGCGCAGTTCTATCTGGGCGAGATTTCCTACGCGCAGGGAAATTATCAGGACGCGCTTGCGCAATATGAAATCGTGATGAGCAATTACCCCAAGAGTTTCAAGCTAGCTGCCGCCATGCTGAAGAAGAGCTTCGCCGAGCTTGAATTGGGAATGAAATCGAGCGGCATACGCGACCTGCGCGAACTTATTCGCCGCTTTCCCGGATCCGACGAATCACGCCGCGCGCAAGCAAAACTGAAAGAGCTAGGCGTGTCCGCCACACCGCGCGCGCCGGCGCCACGGTAGTACCGTTGCTCGCAGGAGTTGCTGTTATGCGCGCAGATCATCGGACTGCCAGTTCTGAATCATTTTCTTGATTGCCTTGCGGTCGCTCAACTTTTCGTCCAACACTTTCCGCGCCAGCCCCGGCAATTCTGCGTCGCTCGCGAAGCGCAGCGCCACCAGTTGACCCAGGGTAAATTCGGGGATTCGGGCGCGTTGATCTGGCGCCAGCAGGTTTTGCAAACGCACCTGCATCTCCAACCGAATTACGCGGTCTTGGACCCTAAGCGCGAACATTCGCCCGTAAAGTGCCAGTAGTACAAGCGCAGCAGCCACCAACAGAGAAATCACTGTATTCGCCGAGAAAAAATGGACCACCCGAATGATAGCCGATACCAGATTTATGGCTAGAACCGGTAAGATGAAGTAGTGAAACACCGGCACAATCTTGGTGTGGTTCTCGAAATTCTGAGCCATCGCAGCCCTCCATCTTCTTTCGCTTCGGAATTCTTCGGAGTCTATCAGATTCGCGCAACAACGACATTTCGAGGAAAGCCTTTGCGCATTCTTCCCCGACGTGTTCGTCCAAGCCTCGTGTCGGCTGAAGCATGTAGTTTTTAGCTCCGTGCTGCCTTACTTCAGCTATACTCGCCACATCAACGAAAACTATCGGAACAGGTGAAAATCCATGTCAGTGAACAAAGTAATTCTCGTAGGACGCTTGGGCCGGGACCCGGAGACGCGTTATACCGGCGGCGGCCAGGCCGTCGCGAATTTTTCGGTAGCCACCGACGAAACCTACAAAGACAAAAGTGGCGAACGCCAGAAGCGCACCGAGTGGCACAAAATTGTCGTCTGGGGCAAACAAGCCGAAATCGCGCAGCAGTATCTGAAGAAAGGCTCGCTGATCTTTATAGAAGGCCGCATTCAATCGCGCGAATGGCAGGACAAAGAGGGCCAGAAACGCACCAGCTTCGAAATTGTCGCCACGAATTTTCGGATGCTCGGCGGCAGAGCCGATGGCGCCGCAGCCGGGGCAGCCGCGGGCTCAAGCTTTGGCCACGCCGGTGGCCAAGGACGGCCGTCCGATCCTGATATGGAAGGCGGGCCAATGCTTGAGGAGCCCGGGGCTCCGGCACCGGAAATTTCAGACGAGGATATTCCGTTCTAAGTTGGCTGTACTGGCGAGCTAGTGAACCTGTTGCTGTTCATCTTTTTGACGCTGTTCGTCGATACGCTTCATGAATTCTTCAAATTTGGGTTTTTGATCCGGCGTGAGGATCGCCCGAATTCGATCCCTGCTCTGCTGGCGAATCTCTTCGTGCCGCGGTTCGATCGTAGTGTAAAGCGCGCGCCATTGCGCTCGCGTATCGTCCACCACAGCGCCTAGCTGCTTCTGCTGGTCCGGCGTAAGCTGCAACTCCTTCGTTAAATTGTTGACGATCTGGCCCTTGGTCTGGGGCCCGGATATCGTTTGCTTTCCCCAAACTCTCTCGCCCCAAACGTGGTTGCCCACCCCGCCAAGCAGCGCGCCAAGCAAAAACACTATTACCACCAATATCGCCGCTTCCCCTCGCTTTTTATCGTTGTCCATGGTTTGTGTCCGCCACCATCATCAAAACCTCATCGCGGTTGTTCGGAACTCTTCCCGGATCCGGGAAAAGTTCTTTCGATTGAGTTGCGCGCGCAAATGTCATCTCCGATTGACCGATCTGGTTGTGCCGCACTGCGTCAAAAGTAACCAGTACCGCTAGGGCCAACGTGGCCGTGGCAGCGAAGCGCCAGGCTAGCGATACGAACGGCTGCCAAACAGATTTCTGCTGATTCAGCTTCGATAATTCCTGCCGGACACGAGCCATCATCACTCGCGAAAAACCCGGGCCCGGATCTGCCGCCGGCGAAAGTGTCCGCAACAATTCAACGCTCGGAGCCACATGTTCAAGCGCCGAGGTGCAAGCCACGCAATTCTCCAAATGGTCCGCCAGTTTTGCAGCGTCAGCGTTGCTCAGATCGCCCGTCAAATGATCTTCCAGTAACGCCTCGAACTCCAGACATGCTGGTTTGTTATATTCCGCTTCCATCACTTTTAAACCTTCCTTTTGCGGCTGGACCACTGAAATCGACATTTAGACGGTGACGGTATAAATCCATCAGGCGCGCGCGCGTGCGAAATAGCCGCACTTTCACAGTATTTACGTTGACGTCCAAAATTTCCGCTAACTCCTGCACCGAAAACCCTTCCACTTCTTTCAGCACCAGCAACTCCCGGTCTCGGTCGGGCAATTCATCAAGCAACTGGTCAAGCATATCCAGCACTTCCGCTCTTCGCGCCGGACTTTCAGGCGGGCGTTCAGCTGAAGCCGCGCCATCCAGCCGCGATATCTGGTCCTCTGACAGGTCCGTCTCGTAAACCAGCGGCCGCACTTTTTTCTTCCTCAAGTAATCCCAGCATTCGTTTACCGTGATCTTGTACAGCCAAGTAGAAAAAGCCGCTCGCAAATCGAAACGCTTTAACGAAACGAACACTTTCAGGAAAACTTGTTGCACTACGTCT
>Ga0209624_10002113_pt1 | contig 14923 bp, 13 predicted proteins | sample JacPinW_OM2H0_O1_FD_188565 | JGI IMG/M metagenome (GOLD analysis project Ga0209624, IMG submission 188565) | Forest soil microbial communities from Algoma, Ontario, Canada - Jack Pine, Ontario site 1_JW_OM2H0_O1 (SPAdes) (version 2) | ecosystem: Environmental > Terrestrial > Soil > Boreal...
ACTCGCTATGGAAAGTCTCCTGCAGGTCCAGCCGCTGCTGCGTTTCCATAGCGAGTTGCTGATTGACGGCGCGCAGTCGCTGCCGCGCGGCCGCCAAGGCCACGCGTGAGTGTTGCAATGCCTGGTTCAACTCATTAGTCCCGAAGGCGAGCAGCCATGCCAGGAACACCAGCAGGCCTATCTCCGAGGCGAGCAGGGTGGTGGGATACCAACCGGCACGCGGGCGGATCGCTATCTGCAGGTAGCTTCCGGGAAGGGCGGCCGCAGCCGGAAGTCGAATCCTTGCCGCGACAGAGTCGGTCAGCGGCTCCGTGCGCGAACTGACGAAGCTACGCGCGCGGGCGCTGTTGGGTTCGATTTGCGACAGCTCGAAGTCGTAGCCCATGTCGGCCAGCCGCGCCCAGCGGCTTGCCGCGATCAGCTCATTCAAATCAGCGTAGCCAACCGACCAACCCAGCGATCGCGCTGCCTCGGGTGCGCCGCGCGCCGTCGCCGCGTAACGCGCCATCACCGGATAGCGTATGGCCACGAGCCACAGGCTACCTAGGCGCAGCGGACCCAGTACGGCGGAGCCAGGTGGGGTGCGGGGGGACTCGGCCGACCGCCATTCTCCGGCAATGTCATTGGCCGCGGCCGTCTCTTCCGGGCGGGAACCCAGCACTTTGTCGTCGTTCGTCATCCAAAAAGTCTTGGCCGCCAGCGGCACCGATTCGAGTGACTGGGAGGCGGATGTCGCCTGTCGTTCGGCAAGATCGGCCAGCTTTTGTAGCAGCGGCTCAATACTACTTGCGAAGATGATCGCGTCCTTGTCCGCCGTCTCGCGAGCCGCTGCCGCATGCTGGTGCACACTGAGGTCGATCAGACGCGATCCGGCAACCAACACCACGGCCAGCACCGCGGCCGTAGGCAGCCATTGGACGTTACCCTGGAGAATCCTCCTCACCTTGGCTGACCCTGATGGCCGACGTGGAAAATATAGTTGAGCATCACCGCCACGCGGCTGCTGCCCGAGAGATCCTGGTAGTCGACGACCAGAGTCAGGTCGCCCCGCGCGCTCGGTAAGGGTTTGGTCACGCCCACATAGCCTTCGCTGAGCGTTTTTCCGGGAATGACCAGTTGCAAGCCCAATACGGTCGGTGAGACCTGGCCAAAAGCGACGCCCCCCAGAAAGCTGACCTTGGACCCATACAGGTCGATGCGGCCGGCCGTTAAATGCGTCCCCAGATTGCCGCTCACCGAGTCGGCATAGGAGACCGTCGTCAAGACGTGCGGATTCCACAGGTACGAAAGGCCGAGCTTGGGAAGATTCCCGTGCGTTTTTTCGACTTCGTACTGATGATCGTCCAGTTGCACGGACAATCGATTGAAGTATGTACCGACCACTCCCGCCGCGACGACCGAATATTTGAACGCTTGCGGGCCGTCATCGCCTGCGCCCTCGTGCGCTTCACCGTAGAAGGCATAACGCGCGTTGCCGAAGGTGCGAGCCAAAGAGCCGTTGATCGAGGCGAAGGTCCATTGGGCAACGGAGATCCCCTGGTGCTCCACCGCGACTCCGGCGAGCGTATCGGCATCGAAGTTGTGAAGCCAGCCAATCGATCCGCCGCCGCCACCATTGGTTCCCGGGAGAGTGGAACCATCGGCGCTGAGTATGATCCGATCGTCGGCAGTTGCCGTCGGAGCGGGAACCACTGCCGGGGTGTAATCCGCACCCATTGCCATTTTGGGCACGAGCCAGCCCGCCACCAGCGCGGCAACGGCCAGACGTGCAATTCTCATCGCAGCTGCCTCGTGATGCCCGTGAGCACGGTCGTGCCGGTTGCGAACGGATCGGCTGTTTCCCACTTGGCGACCGGGAGAACCGACACCGTGAAAATACGCTCCTGCTCGCCCTCCAACGTAATCGCAGAACTCGTCACCTGATAAATTCGCTGTCCGATCTCAATGTGCACCTTGCGCCGGTTGGTCAGGCCGGGGTCCCACCAAACCTGGCCGCCAGTCGACTTGGACAGCAAGCGCGTTGCATCCGCCCCGACTTTCGCGCCGCCAAACAGCCACATTGCGGGCTTGTTGAACGCCAGAACGCACCCCCGTCCATCGATCACCAGGGCGGCATATTCAGAGGTGTCCAACGCCGCCTTCAGACAGAAAACCTCGGTAGAGTCTTCGATGGTCAAAAGCGCCAAGCGCTGTTCCCTGTGCGCGACATGCAGCACGCGCAGATGCGTCACTCGCAGCTGGTCCGCAATGCGGATGACAGTCGATGGCTCGTCGCCGTCAGGGCCGACGATGAGTTCTTGAACGATGTCGGGAAAAGAGAAGCGCACCGCTTCGAACAGATTGCGGCCTTCGAGCGGCGTTTCCCCGCTCTGCAGATAGGCGATCGCGAAGTCGCTGGAAGCGGCGATCCGCAGGCTGGCCGGATCGATCAGCAGCGCCGGTAGAGGCAGCCGCTCGATCAGGCCGGCCCACAACTCCTGTCCGCGCTCCGCTTCGGTTCTCGCCAGCGCGGTGTGCGTGCTCAGCCGCTCGAAGACAGTACCGACATAATCGGCCGCCACGGCGCACGCGAAGATCCCGACGGTAAATACTTCGAGCAGTACGATCAGATAACTCGACGGCGCATAGAAGCCCGAGAAAGACCCCGGCGTAGCCGCGCTTTGATGGCCGAACAAGGCGCTGAGCCACGCGTCGCTGCCAAGCAGCCCGCTCGCATACCAGCGTAATTCCGGAGCTTGGGCGAGCGCGACAACCCAGACGACGCAAACAGCCACCGCGGAAAGAAGATAGGGGTGCCAGCGAGACAGAAAAATTGCGCCAATGACAGGCAGCGCAAATACGGTGAGAAACGTCGGATTTTGCAGCCCCCCCACGTGCTGCCAGATGAAGCCCATCACGACGACGCCGATCACATCCAACAAAGTCAGTGCTCGATCGCGCCAGCGGCTTTGCGGCGAAGTACGTGACTCCAGGATGGTCAACGTGATGAGAATCCCGCCCAACGCAAGCAAACCCGAGCTCGCCGTTCCGAGATCCACCTCGAAGCCGCTTGCCAACCAGGGGACGCCGGTGGCGCCCAAAATAGCGACGATGACCAGCAGCCAGCTGTCGCTCAGCAGTCGAATGCGCGGGTTCTCCCAGCCGAGACGCGGTATCAACTGAGTGTGTTCGACGTTCGTTCTCAAGGGATCACCGCTAGTGTGGATTGGACTGCGCGGCCACGGTCGCACTGGTCGCACCGCTTGCCGTGGCCGGACTGTCGCCGAAGGTGTTGGCATCCAGAAACGGCTGCGAATGCACCTTCTGTCCGTTGGCCGGCTGGAAGTCCTCGACGTACAGCGCGTGTGCGTGGGCGCGCAACACCTCGTTGTGCCGCAAGACCGGCGAGTCGCCGATCACATCGATTCCATTGAACTTCGGCTCGATGATCGTGTTGCCGACTGCGGTGCTGACGCCGTGGACATCGCCGAGCACGAAGGCAAGACCGTAGCCGCAGTTGTGCAGCCGATTGTCCTTCACCAGCGTGTTGGACGAGCCGCGTACCATCACGGCATAGGCAGTGAGCCCTTCCAACTCGTTGCCTTCGATGATTGCGCCGCGGGCATTCTCGGCGACGATGCCCATCGACGCACCGCCGTTCATGCGGTTCGCCCGAATCACCGCGCCCGCACCAACCAAGTGGACATCAGAGTCACGGGCACGGATGAAGTCGTTGCGCTCCACCAAAACCGCAATATTGCCGGCGACGATCCCGATGCCGTCCGCCGTGAACTTGTTGTCATGAATGCCGATGACATCATCGTGCGAATCCGGGGCGCCCCGCACGGCCCAAAGGCCGGCGTCCTTGTTCTCCGCAAACTCATTATTGGCGACCGCGGAATTGTGCCCCGCCGCGCCGAAACGCACACCGAGGCGGTCCTTGAGGAAGTGGTTGCGTTCCAGCAAGGTATCGCTGGTGTTGTCGACGACTTCCACGCCGACGTCGCACGAAGCGATGGTCGATGCGGAAAGATGAAAGCGCACGCTGCGCACCAGAATTCCGGCGGCGGGACAATTTCTGATGGTGATGCCATCGATCGAGGTATTCGGGGCCGAGATGTCAAACACCGGCCCGGCACCAAGCGCCTGAGCATCGATTTGCACCCCTGAAATTTGGCCCAGCACTTTCACGCCATGTCCATTGACGAATGCCGGTAGAGCCGTCTCCAAGCTGATCTTGGGAACTTCGATTGAAATGCTGCTGGGGCCATTTGCCGTCGCCACGACGAACAAGGCTTCGCGCAGCGTGCCGGGTCCTTTGTCACCGGCATTGGTGACATGCACCAGTACGGCTTTCGCGGCGGAGCGCAGTGGCGGCGGCGATTGAGTTTTGCGCCAATGACCCAGTGCGGCCACGACTCCAAGCAACACGAAAACACCAACAGCGACCACGAAGCGGCGGCTGATTTTCATGGTCACTCTCCCCGATTCTTGACTTCTAGTACAAACACGGCATGCCAGGAGCGCGTCACGGCGCGGCGCCCGAAAAGTGCATTGATCGGCAACGAGAGCGCGGTCGCGAGCGCCAGCAGGCCGAGCGCCAAGCCGGGCGGCCTCAGGTTGCGCACGTACGGCAGCAGCCGCGTTCTGAAGGGAGCCGGATCAACGCCCGTCAGCGCTCGCAGTTTCAGATCACAATCGCGGATCAGTTTCAGATACACGTCGCGATGACGCGCCCTGAACACAGTCGAATCACAGCGATTTACCGCCGCAGTCGGTGCCGCCTCGAGCAGAATCATGCGGCCGCCCGCCGCGAGGTGTGCGGTCATCGCGGCGAGTGCGGCACGCAGCGCGTGTGGATCGAGAATGTGCTGAAGCACAGTGACGCCCAGAATCAGGTCGAACCGTTCACCCACATCGAGACTCGACAAGTCCTGCACTTGGAAGCGGCAGCGGCCGGCAACACCTTCGGCGGCCGCTCGTCGTTGGGCTTGCGCAATCATCGTCGGACTCAAGTCCACGCCCAAAACTTCAGCGCCGCTCGCCGCCAGCAGCCGGCTCCAGCGGCCAACGCCGCACCCTACGTCCAATACGCGAGTTCCCGCGGCGACCTTCAGCCACGGTTCGAGCGCCAGCCGCTGCTCCAGATGAATCGCGCGATTGTAGAATTCGGGCATCCCGTACGCACATACCGCCGCCAGCCCGTCGCCGTCGCCCGCGAATCGCCGCGCGCGATCCTCCCAATACGCGTCGGGGCGGTACAACTCGGGAGCGGGAATTCCCCGCACGGTCATTCGATCACCCCCGTCTCTTGCGCTGCGATACCCGCATCCGCGGGACTCTCGTAGTGATCCTGAAATATGCGGCGTCGAAACAGCCGGAGCGCAAAGAAATTGCCGAAGCCCACCGTCATCGGCACGATGTGCACGATCGCGTAGCACAGGTATAGCGGGACGATGGGCGCGATATAACCCCGTTCCGCCTTCGGCACGCACGTGAAGAGCGCAATCACTCCCAGCGCAAGATAGCTGCCGATCGCCGCAGTGAAATACTGAGGATTGCCGAGACTGCCCTGCGGCACGAAGTCATTCAGCAGCGCGTCGAGCCCGCCCAAAAAACTCAGCAGCAGCAGTGCTGCGCTGACGATCTTGACCAGATGAATCCCCAGCCCCAGGCCGCCGACATAGATGAGGTAATTATATGCGGCGAAGGGCGAGCGGCGGCTGATTCGCAGCACTTCGGAAAAGCGTTCGGTATAGACCTTGATGAGCCCGTGGTACCAGCCGACGCGCTGCGAAAACCAGTGCTGCACGGAACGCGGACCTTCCGTGCTCACCACCAGGCGTCCGTCGTAATAAATGCGTTCACCATGGCTGAGCAGAATCAAGGCGTTCTCGAAATCCTCGGCGTAGACGGAGAGCGAATGTTCGTCGAGCGCACGTGCCAGTGCGCTGCGGCGATAAAAGGACACACCGGATGTGACGCTGAAGTCTGCGAGGCTCTCGCGCCCGACGCGGAACGCCAACGAGTACTCGAAGGCCTGGAATCGCGCCAGATATCCGTCCGGCTCGATCATGATCCTCGGACAGGCCGCAGCGGCGCCGGACTGCTGGAAATCGCTGACGAACTGTTCCACACCGATCGTGCTGCCCTCGTTCAGCCCGCGAATGCGGATGTCCGGATCGATCACCATGACGATATCGATCTGCGCCGGCAGACGCGTGAGCAGGCGGCGCAAGGCGCCAGGTTTGCGCCGGTTCACGCCGTCGTCGAAGCATCGCCATCCAGCCTGGCGCAGCCGCAGCACGGTGAGGTCCGTCGACCCGTCGCTGATGAGCCACACACGGTTTTTGTAGGGCCCGAACGCCTCCATGAAATCTTGGAGGCGGTCCTCGAGATTGAATACGGAAGCGATGATCGCAAATGGCGGCGCCTGGACGACACGCCTTGCGTCAGGCGGCAGGATGGCGGAGAGATTGATGGAAAGGCCGCCGTTGCGCCGGCTGTAACCTCCGCCGGCGGCCAACGTGTGGCGACGCCGCATGTACAAGCGCAGGGCGAAATCGAGCGCGTCCGTATATACGATGAGATTGGCGACGGCGAACAGGAGGATCGAGAATCCGACGGATCGAGCTTCGGCCACGGATAGCACAATCCATCCCGCCAGCAGCACGCATACCGCGAGTGGCGCGAGAAGCGACCATGCCCGGAGGGGTTTCACGCAGTCGCCGCGGCAATTGGCGCCGCCGCCGGCCGGACGGTAGGAAGTCGGGCGTACAATTCCGACCAGACCTCACTCTCATCGGCAATGTACTGACCGCGCTCCGCCATGATCGGCAGGGAACATAGAATCCACAGCAGCGAGCGCAGGCGCGACGGCAGATGCGCGACTTGCTGCTCGAGCGGGCCGAGCATCGCTTCAAAGCTGCTTTCCATGCGCAGTATCGCGTCGGTGACGATGGGATCGATCGGCAGAATTTTCACCGGCTGTTCCCATGCGATGTCCGTTCCCGCCACACGCTGATGGGCGTAGTACGTTTGCGGCAAAAGTTTCGGATCCCGCGCAAGCGCCGCTCCGGAAAACGGAATGACGTACGGATACATGCCGATTTCGCATCCCTGACGCAGCCAGCGGTACGCCTCGCGAAGTGTTTGTCCAACATCTTCCAGAGTGGAATGCGGCGAACTTAGGATCAGATCGAGGAACGGAGTCATCCCGCTGGCCAGAGCGACGGAGAGCACTGGCTCGATATGCCGATGGATCTGCCCCTTGTTGAATTCTCCGAGCACTCGCGGCGAGAAGTTCTCAATGCCGAAGCCCAGCACGCGAAAACCCGCCTGCTTCATGGCCGTCAGGCGCTGGGGGGTCATGGCGTCGATCCGATTTGTGCTGATGAATTGCAGGTGCGGCGGAATCCGGCCACTTCGCTTCGCTGCAACGATTTCATCGCACAGCGGCAGGATTCGGCGGTCCTGCGTGAAAACGAAAATATCGTCCTGAAAGATGATCGTGCGCACGCGCGGATGCGCCGCGACGATGCGTTCGATCATGGTCAGACACTCGTCCGTCTCCAAACGCGCCAGAGATGCAACACTTCCCTGTGCCTCATGCAGAAAGTTGGTGGAGGAACAGAACGTGCAGCCCATCGGGCAGTAGTTGAGCGTGATCAGCCGCACCGAGCGAATTTCGGCAAGGTGCGCTTCTCGCGCGGCTTTGCTCGGCAGCGCGCCAATCCGATAAGCCGATTCCAGGCGCTCCCAATAGGCTGAATACGGCATCTTGTCGTAGGGTGTGCTGTAGATGGCATCGCGCAGCTCGTCCCGGCTCAGAGCACGCTGCGGCATCCGAATGATTTGGCCGTCCTTGTTGCGTTCGGCCGTTCCGGCAATGCCGCCCAGCGGCTGCCCCGCACGCCGGCGCGCCACCAGATCAAGCAGCGGCCGTTCGCCTTCACCGAGCACAATCAAGTCGAACGGGCCGAGCTCGAACATCAGCTCCGGACGAAATGTCGCCTCCATACCGCCCGCGACAATGAACGCCTCCGGCGTCACTCGACGCACGATGTGCGCAAGTTCCAAATCGAATCGCAGCGTCATCCCCGTGGTAGAGACCCCGACGATGTCCCATGTGCCGCTGAGCAGCTCGCGCTCGAGCGCTCGCTGCGGCGGCTCGCGACAGCAGTTCGGATCGAAGACTTTGGTCTCGATTCCCGCCGCTTCAAGCACGCCGGCTAGCCGCCAGACGCCGAGCGGCGGAGCGAGAAAAGTGAATTCGCCGCAGTGCGGATCGTACGGACCGATCAGCAATACCGAGGGTGAGTCTGAAGTGGATCTTCGAGCCCGGCCCATGGTGTTTTTTTCCTCAATTCCTGTGTATTTAAAATGCCGCGTCGCGCAAAAAAAATACATCGGGTAAACACCCGTCAGATGGGCTCAGGTAAACACCCTAATTGGGGAGTCAAATCGTCCGTGGGTCGCTGAGATGCGCGAGGGATTGAGGCATGCTGAATCGCACGCCGACGGCGAATTGACGGGAAGTGTGCGGTACACAATAGACTATTTCGGCCTCGGTCCGAAAATCCATCAGCGAATCGCTGACAATGACCTTCTTACCCGCCTCCCAATGGCGGCCGGCAATGAGGCGGGCTCCGCGCTCGCTGATGTTCGCGAAAACCACCGTCTCGTTGTTGGAAGGTTCATCGGCTGCCTCAAGATTCGCCACGGTATTGGTGGCAGTGCGTAGCTCCACTCGCCCAATTTGCATCGCTTGACCCTCTTGGTTGCGTCGACCCAATCAGCCGGACGGGTTAAGTTTCGAGCTGCGCCATCGGCAGCCAGCGACCATTTGACGCCGCCGCGGTTGATTCACCGAAAGCCGGCCGCTTGGCGCCGCCGGCGGGCGCCGACGCTTCCGAATTTGCAGCCGTAAGATCATTGGATACGCAGGTCCGGTTCTCGCGTTTACGCTCATACAACGCGGTAACGGCCTGCCTCATCAGGTCTTGCAGAGTCGCGGGCTTGTCGGGATCGAAATGCGCCACGCCGACGCTGAAGGACAATTTGTAGCGGTTTTCCGCGCCGCCGCAATCGCTCAGATTCAACTGCAGACGCTGACAGATCGCTTCCGCGCTACGTCCGGGTTCCTCCTGGATCAACGCTACAAATTCATCGCCGCCCAAACGCCCAGTCACATCGAGTTTACGAAAAGTCCGCTCGATGCACGCCGCGACGAGCGATATCGCTCGATCACCCTCACCGTGACCGCAGTTGTCGTTGATCCATTTCAGGCCGTCCAAATCGGCGTAGAACATCAGCATATGCTGTTTCGCCTCGCGTGCCCATCTAAGGTGTTGGGTCGCCAGCGCCACAAATCCGCGGCGGTTATGCAAGCCGGTCAGATCGTCGCGCAACGGCATCTGCAGCAATGTGCGCTGTAACCCCAGATGACCGTGAGCATAATGGATGGTTCGCGCAATGGTGTCGGCTGCAATCGGGTTGTTGCCTACTTCCGGCGGACCTTCCAGCTGCTGCACAGCACCGTGAATGTCGGGGAGCAACAAAATCGGCAAGTTCGGCAATTTGCTACGCAGTTGTATGGTCATCCTCGACACAAACTGCGGCGTCAATGTGGATTCCAGCAACAACACATCGGGTGCTTGCTTCACGACCATGCGCAAAGTGCCGTCAAAGTCCGGCATATTTACCCGCAAGGCTTTCACATCTATCAGCTGACCGTCGATCGACTCATGAAACCCTCCGTTCAAAAACCAGGAATTTTCCCACTTTTCCAGCATGACGAGCGCCTTGAGCAAGGTCCGTTTCATAGCCTCGTTTCGCCTCTTTTTGGGTGATTGATCATGTATCCAGCATAGACCGGGCAGCGACGAACACAATCGGGTGAATTATCGATGGACCCTATGGGAAAGACTGGGTGCCATTGGGGGGAAGGCGATAATTAGTGTTGCATCAGGCGCAATTATGGCTCTATCAGGCCGTGTCGGATCGCATAGCGCACCAGGCCGGCGGTCTGATGAATATCGAGTTTTTCCATTACCTTGGTGCGGTGAGTATCCGCCGTCTTGGTGCTGATACCCAGCAACGCCGCGATCTTTTTGGTCGAATGCCCTTCGCCGACCAGTTGTAAGACTTGTCGTTCACGCAGACTCAGTTTTGTGTTCGGCTCGTCGGGATTGTTAAGGAACGCACGCACCACCGCGTTGGAGATCTTGGGACTCAAGTACACCTCGCCGCGATCCACATGCCGTATTGCAGCCACCAAATCCGTGCTCGCCTGTGTTTTGAGCACATAAGCGCGCGCGCCGATGCGCAATGCCTCAACGGCATAAGGTTCTTCCATATGACGAGTCAGAATAATCGAGCGTGTTTGAGGACTTACTCGCGCCGTTTCGCGCAATACGCTCAACCCATCGAGGCCCGGCATATCCAGATCGAGCACGGCAATTTCCGGCAATAGCTCCTGAATCATGCGAATCGCCTCGAGTCCATCGGAGGCTTCTCCCAATACCTCGATATGCTCCTTCTCCAGCACGAGCCTTAATCCCTGCCTGACGATGAGATGATCGTCCGCGAGAATTACTCGAATCGGCATCTTTAGTTCTCCACCGGGACCTTGAACGGCGCGCCGCTGATTGGTTACCCTTGCAATTATGATCACAATCTCGAATAAATCGAGGGAATATATGCCTGTCGCTGTCGAATATTGCTGTTCTCGCTCGTCGTTACAATTATGAGCAAATCTCACTATCGCTGGGTGATTGTTGCAGCCGGCGGCCTCTTGGGCTGCGTCGCAGTAGGCTCGATGTTTTCACTGCCAGTTTTTCTTCGGCCCATCTCACGGGATACTGGATGGTCCATCACCGGCGTATCCAGCGCCATGACCTTCGGTTTTCTCGCCATGGCATTGGGAAGCATCATCTGGGGAAACCTGTCAGACCGCTTCGGTCCGCGCCTGATAGTGCTGATTGGGTCCAGTGTCTTGGTCACAGCTCTGGCGCTGGCGAGCCGGGCGACATCGCTCATTGAGTTTCAGCTGATCTTCGGCGTGGGTGTAGGCGGTGCGACAGCGGCCATCTTTGCGCCCATGATGGCTTGCGTGACAGGCTGGTTCGACACACATCGCAGCCTAGCTGTGTCTCTCGTTTCCGCCGGCATGGGAATGGCGCCAATGACGATGTCTCCATTGGCGGCGCGGCTCATTTCCAACCACGATTGGCGAACGTCCCTCCAAATCCTCGCCGTACTTGCCGCGGTCATTATGATTCCAGTAGCGTTGCTGGTGCGTCGCCCGCCGGCGCTGGAATCCGAAAATGTCGTCCTTGCCGCGCATGAAGAGCCGCAATCAGGGATCACGTTAGGGCAGGCAATTAGATCGCCGCAATTCATCACGCTGCTGCTGACGAATTTTTTTTGTTGCGCCACGCACTCCGGTCCAATTTTCCATACGGTGAGCTACGCAATTAGTTGCGGGATCCCGCTGATTGCCGCTGTTTCGATCTACAGCGTGGAAGGGCTGGCAGGCCTGGGCGGTCGTGTCGCATTCGGTTTTCTGGGCGACCGGTTTGGAGCAAAACGCGTTCTGGTCTCAGGCCTGCTGCTGCAGGCGTTCGGCGCACTGGCGTATTTCTTCGTGCGTCACTTGAACGCGTTTTACGCCGTCGCGGCCTTGTTCGGTTTTATCTACGCAGGTGTAATGCCTCTTTATGCAGTACTTGCGCGCGAAAATTTCCCGCTGCGGATGATGGGGACGATCATCGGCGGAACAGCAATGGCCGGCAGTCTGGGCATGGCGACCGGCCCGCTGGCTGGAGGTTTGATCTACGACACGTTCGCCAGTTACGGATGGCTGTACATCGGTGCGTGGGGTATAGGGATTGGCGCCTTTTTGATCGCATTAACCTTTAGACCCTACGCAGCCAAGCCAACGCCAGAACCGGCCCGCGCCGCGGGTTAGCATCACCATGCATGTTACTTGTGCAGGGCTGGCCGGGTATTTCCGTCCCGAGCTTGCGCTCCGGAATAAATGTCTCTGACCGTTTTGTAGCACCCGCAGGCAACTGCTAAGAGACCTTCATAATCGAGAATAGTGATGGTGCCGCGACGGTAGCCGATGAGCTCGCGTTCCCGCAGGGAGCTCATTGCCGCGCTGACGCCGACGCGCCGCACGCCCAGCATGAGCGCTAGAAATTTTTGGGTGATGCGAAACTCATTGGAATTGACGCGGTCGCGCGTCATCAACATCCAGCGGGCCATGCGCTGTGTCACCACATGGTAGCGGTTGCACGCTGCCGTTTGCGCGATCTGGATCATCAGCAAGTGGGTGAAGAGGAACACCTCTCTCTTCAACGCAGCGCTCTGGCTGAAACGACGGCGAAAATCCCCTGTCTTCAGGCGCATTGCCGTACCTCCGCCTTGCACGACGGCCCGAAAGGGCGAGACCGCGACACCCAGTGCCATGGGAACGCCGATCATACCTTCGGAGCCGATGAGTCCGACCTCCGCAGCTCGGCCGGTATCCACGGTAGTCAGCATTGAGACGAAGCAGTCGTCGGGAAAGTACACGTGCTGAATCTGCGCGTGGGCCTCATACAAAATTTCCCCAAAGGTCAACGTGACCGGTTCGAGGATGGCACGTAGTTTCTGGTATTCCGTGCGGGGCAAAGCGCCAAGTATGCGATTCGGAATTGCGACTTGCTTTTCGCCCATCAAGACTCACCCCAGTGTGCCGTTTTTTTAACTCCTTCTGCGGAGCCATTCTTCGAGTTTCGACGGGTCGATCACGGATTGGGAGGTCGAATCCAACGCCTCAAAGGTGGCGCGAGTATAATTTAATGTAATAAAAACAAGCAATTGTGTGCGACACCGAACATAAAGAATTAGGAGCTCTGTGCTCTCGCGCATGGTGTGCGGACGAATGCCGCGACGGGGAGCGCCTTAGGTGCAGTCCGCGCCGGGCAAATGCGATACTTAGAGTTGGACCTTCTCTCTAGGTTTTCTTGAATGCCCAAGGTCACTTTTGTTGCCTTCACAGGGTGCGTGCATACGGTCGAGGTGCCCGTTGGCACGACGCTCATGCGCGCGGCCACCGACAACCGTGTACCCGGCATCGACGGGGATTGTGGCGGCAACTGTGCCTGTGCCACTTGCCACATCTATGTTGATCCGATTTGGTCCGATCGCGTAGGAACTCGCACCGCGACCGAAGAAGACATGCTGAACATTGTGGCAGAGCCGCGGGGCAACTCGCGCCTCGCATGTCAGATCGTACTGACCGACGCTCTGAATGGTCTTATCGTCAGCCTGCCTGAGGCTCAACATTGAACGGGCCTAACTGCAAAGGAGATCCTTCGTGAAAACCACTGCGTCAGTTGAGCCGGCCGCGATCGGCGCTGCGGCACGCGCGCGTGCGGCTCTGCTGCCTCTCGAGGAATTGAATCCCGCTGATCCACAAGGCTTCGTTGACGATACCGTAGGTTATGTCTTCGAGCGGCTGCGTCGTGAGGATCCTGTGCATCGTTCGCACAGCCCGATACCTGGCATTGACACCTACTGGTCAGTGACACGCTACCGGGACATCATGCAGGTTGATACCAGCCATGGCATCTATTCGTCGGAAGACGGCATCACCTTGATGGACTTCCCGCCAGGCGATGAACAGAAGTTGCCGATGTTCATCGCCATGGATCCTCCCAAGCATGACGAGCAGCGCAAGGCGGTCGGCCCGATTGTGGCGCCGTCGAACCTCAACAACTGGCAGGGTCTGATACGCGAGCGCACAGCCAAGGTGCTGGACGGTCTGCCCCGCAATGAAACATTCAACTGGGTAGACAAAGTCTCGATCGAGCTCACCACTCACATGCTGGCCACTCTTTTTGACTTCCCGCTGCAGGACCGCCGTCTGCTGACGCACTGGTCCGATATGGCCACCTCCAACAAGCTGACCAATCCGGATGCGCCCGAACCTGAGGTACGCATGGCCGAGTTGCGCAAGATGCTGGAGTATTTCACACGGCTTTGGAACGAGCGCATCAATGCGCCGCCGCGTACTGACCTGGTGTCAATGCTGGCCCACGGGCCGGCGACCAGGAACATGGGGCCCACCGAGTACATGGGGAATCTGATATTGCTGATCGTCGGTGGCAACGACACGACGCGCAATTCGATGACGGGCGGTCTCTTGGCCCTACACGAGCATCCGCAGGAAATGTCCAAGCTGCGCGCCAATCCGGCGCTGATCGACAGCCTTGTGCCGGAGATCATCCGCTGGCAAACACCGCTGGCCTACATGCGGCGAAGCGCGCTGGTCGATACTGAATTAGGCGGCAAGCAGATTCGCAAGGGCGACAAGCTGGCGATGTGGTACCTGTCCGGCAACCGCGATGAGTCGGCGATTCCCGAGCCAAACCGGTTCATTGTCGATCGGGAGCGACCACGTCAGCATCTGTCCTTTGGTTTCGGTATCCACCGATGCGTAGGCAACCGGCTTGCCGAGCTTCAATTGAAGATCCTTTGGGAGGAAATATTGCGCCGCTTTGAGGTGATCGAAGTGGTTGGCAAGCCGACGCGCATCCGATCCGCATTTGTGCGCGGGTTCAGCGATCTTCCGGTGCGGATTCCTTCCTAGGCTTTAGGGCGTTGTCGATGTATACAGCCGCCGATGATCGATACAAATCGCTGCCCTATGCCCGCTGCGGCCGCAGCGGACTGCAGCTGCCGCGCATTTCGCTCGGGCTTTGGCAGAATTTTGGCGATACCAAGCCGTTTGAGAATGCACGTGAAATGGTCCTCAAGTCATTTGATCACGGGATTACGCATTTCGATCTCGCCAATAATTACGGTCCGCCTCCGGGTTCCGCCGAGGAGAACTTCGGCCGCATTCTGGCGACCGATCTCGCCCAGCACCGTGATGAGCTGGTTGTCTCAACAA
>Ga0209624_10002114_pt1 | contig 14922 bp, 16 predicted proteins | sample JacPinW_OM2H0_O1_FD_188565 | JGI IMG/M metagenome (GOLD analysis project Ga0209624, IMG submission 188565) | Forest soil microbial communities from Algoma, Ontario, Canada - Jack Pine, Ontario site 1_JW_OM2H0_O1 (SPAdes) (version 2) | ecosystem: Environmental > Terrestrial > Soil > Boreal...
ATCTACGACGAGTGCAATACGATCGTCGATTTTCCAGCCATTTCGAGACGCATCCTCGCAGACAGCGGAATGGTCGCTCTGGTCGGCGTCCAATCGAATCAGTTCCCCCGCGCGCTCGATATCGGCCGTCAGTTTCGCAAGCAGGGCGTGACGGTCGCCGTTGGCGGCTTCCATGTGTCCGGCTGTATCGCCATGCTGCCGGAATTGCCGCCAGACCTGAAAGAGGCCCAGGCGCTCGGGATGCTCCTCTATGCGGGGGAGGGCGAAGGCCGGCTCGCGAGCTTCCTGAAGGACGTGCATGCGGGCAAGCCGAAGCCTGTCTACAATTACCTGAACGACATGCCGGACATGGCTGCCGCGGCGATTCCGGTGCTGCCGCGATCCGTGGTGACCAAAGTCGCGGGGCACTACACGAGCTTTGACGCCGGACGCGGCTGCCCGTTCCAGTGCAGCTTCTGTACGATCATCAATGTTCAGGGGCGCAAGTCGCGCTATCGCACCGCCGACGATGTCGAGGCGATCGTGCGCGCCAACGCCGCACAGGACGTCACGCGCTTTTTCGTCACCGACGACAATTTCGCCCGCAACCGCAACTGGGAGCCGATCTTCGATCGCCTGATCGAACTGCGCGAGCAGCACGGCTTCAAGATCAGGCTCCTGTTGCAGGTCGATACGCTCTGCCACAAGATCCCGAATTTCATCGAAAAGGCGGCGCGGGCCGGCTGCAACGCCGTCTTCATCGGGCTCGAGAACATCAACCCACAGTCGCTGATGGGCGCGAAGAAACGCCAGAACAAGATCTGGGAATATCGCGACATGCTGCAGGCGTGGCGGCGCGCCAAGGTCATGACCTGGGCGGGCTACATTCTCGGCTTTCCCACCGACACGCCGGAATCAATCGCCCGCGACATCGAGACCATCAAGCGCGAGCTGCCGATCGACATTCTCGAATTCTTCTTCCTCACTCCGCTCCCAGGCTCTGAGGACCACAAGACCCTTCATCTCAAGGGCGCGTGGATGGAAGCCGACATGAACAATTACGACCTAGAGCATGTCTGCGCGAACCATCCGATCATGTCCGCCGACGCCTGGCGCGGCGTCTACCGCGACGCCTGGAAGCGCTATTACTCGGACGCACATGTCGAGACCGTTTTGCGACGAGCTGTTGCAAGCGGCATCAGTCCGCGAAAGATCACCGACGCGATGACGGTGTTTTCGGGATCATCGCGGATCGAGCGCGTCCACCCGCTGCAGTTCGGATACGTGCGGCGCAAGATCAGGACACAGCGGAGACACGGTTTGCCTATCGTCAATCCGCTGGTGTTCTATCCCTGGCGCGCATGGGACTTCTTGTCGGTTGCTGGAAAGTGGGCGGCGCTCGCGTTGCGCTACCGCTCTATCCTGCGCCGCGTGCTCGCCGACAAGGATGGCGCGGCTTATGTGGACGAGGCGCTCAAGCCTGCGGCTGAGGTCGACCACGAGCACGATTTCGTCGCCGGCTACGCAGACAAGATCCCCGATACATACGGCGCGCCGAAGCGCGAGCACGCCACGGCGGCGGAGTGACGCCAAGCCCCGTTTGGTTTTTCTTGGCCGCTCGCTGTTTCCAACGAAAACCCCGTGTTTTGAACGTTGTTTTTCCTTGGATTTCCTTGGATTCTCTCGTCCGAAACGAGACTTATCAATGGGTTACGCGCGATTTTCGTTGAAAAATTTTTCTAGGCCCTTCCGGCCGGTTGAGGCGCCGGATCTGGCGCCTGCGGTCGGGAGGACAGGATGGGCCATCGGTCGAGCTTAACGTGCCTTCTGTTTTTCTGCAAGGAATTGTCGCCCGAGCTATGCTCGTTCGGCTGCGCCAACACAAAAGCAACGCGCACAAAGGGGATGGTGACGGGCCAGTGATCATTCAGCGGGCGCGCTCGCTCAACCGCGCCATCACGCCTTGTCCCTCCGCCCATAGCCGGAGCGTCATCGCCTCGGCGCCCTCTTCTCGCGCGAGCGCTGCGGCCTCGCCCGCCCAGAGCGGCGAGAAATCGCCGCTGCCGCGCTTCTCGGCCGCCGCCCGTAGCGGCGCGGCCGCTCCAGCGGCCAACGGGAAATGGGGCGCGCCCTTGCTCATCGGTCCGACCTCGGCGACGAACCGGTTGACCAGACCGCGCGCGGGGCGGCCGGTGAATACGTTCGTGAGCCGCGTCGCATCATCTCGGGCGCTCGCAAGCGCGGCGCGATGCATCGGCGAAATTGTCGCCTCTGGCGTGCGCAGATAGGCGGTGCCGATCTGGACTGCATCGGCGCCCAGCGCAAAGGCCGCCGCGATTCCGCGCCCATCGCTGAGGCCACCGGCCGCCACGACCGGCACGCGCACTGCGTCGCGCACTTGAGGCAGCAGAGAAATCAGACCCGGTTGCGCCTCGATGTCATCCGAAAGAAACATGCCGCGATGCCCGCCTGCCTCCCGGCCCTGCGCAATGATCGCGTCTGCGCCATTCTCCTCGAGCCAGCGCGCCTCGGCGACGGTCGTGGCGGATGAAAGAACCAGCGCGCCGGCCGCTTTGACCCGCGAAAGCAGCTCAGCTGGCGGCAAGCCGAAATGAAAACTCACCACCGCCGGCCGCGTTTCTTCAACGACCGCGCAGGCCGCCTCGCCAAAAGGCGCGCGGGCCGGCGCGACGGTGACGGCGGAGGCGTCGACGCCATGCTCGACGTAGTAGCGGGCAAGCCGATCGCGCCAGCGCGCCTCAATCTCAGGATTGGGTGCGGGCTCCGCGTGGCAAAAGAAGTTCACGTTGAGAGGCGCGTCCGTCTCTCGCCTGACGGTGGCGATCTGTTCGCGCAGGCGGTCGGGGGTGAGCATAGCTGCGGGCAGCGACCCCAGGCCGCCGGCCTTACAAACGGTGATTGCAAGCTCGGGACCCTGCGCCCCCGCCATCGGCGCCTGGATCAGAGGAAGCATCGACGGGAGGGATCTCATCGAAATTTCTTTCCTGGCAGCGCCGGCTGACAGGTCAAGTCTAGGCCAGTTGGGCGGAAGAATCACGCGTTGATGGCAAAGCAATCATCCCGAATAGTTGCTGCTAAAATCGGTCTGAGGTCAGTCCGATCCCGCCGTCTCGGTTTTCGACGGGACGCGCTTTTTGGGCTCGTCCAGAGGCTTGTCTCGGTCGGGCTCGCCCTCGAGAGGCTCGTCCTCGAGGAGGCCTTCGGCGGCAAGTCAATGACGCTCCGCCGCGTCTTCAGGCGGCCTTCCTCGAGCCACAGGAAATAGGCAGACTCACGGATGCGATCGTTGCGATCGGTCATTGTCGGGTCACTCTTTAGTGGGCCGCGTGCGCGGCGTTTCGCTTGCGTGTGGCTGCTGCTTTTTTGGCCGCTGCGGATCGGCTCGCCGGCGATCGCGCGGCCGCCGCGGCGCCGCCGATCCGGCCGCCCTTGTGCGCGGCGGGATGGCTGGTCGATTTTCCTCGGCCCGAGCCGCCGGCCTTCTTTCCACCGCCGTCGTCCTTGTTGACCGTGGCCCAGGCGCGACGTTCGGCCTCCTTCTCCGGAACGCCGCGGCTCTCGTAGCTCTGCTCGATATGCTCCGCTTTCCGGTCTTGCTTCCCGGTGTATTTGGACTTGTCTCCCCGTGGCATGGACCCATCTCCTGCGCTGCGCGAATAACCAACTCCACAACAGGTGACTGGCGGTGAAGGTTCCTCGTTTTCGCCGCAAACGCGACAAGTGGGCTCACTGGCGGCGGACCGCCACTGGCCAGGTGGAACGATCTCGACGCGGATCAGCGGTTCGCCTGTCCGCGTGCGATTTCAAATCTCCGTCATAAGCGACGCTTCCCCAGCCAATGCCGTCGCGCAGCGGAACATGCGCGCTTGGCGGCAGTTGGGTTTGATAACAATTCTCTCGGTCAGTGCGACGTCCGTCTCTAGTAGGAAGAAAACGATGGTTCAGTCGATGAACGACAACAATCCCTTGAGCGGTGTCAGAGTGCTCGTTGTCGAAGACGATTCGCTGCTGGCCATCGATCTGCAGGACACACTGGTTGACGCGGGCGCCGTAGTGGTCGGCGTCTGCCAGACCCTGGACGCGGCGATGGCGCGGGCGAACGTTGGCGATTTCGCCGTGGCGGTGCTCGATTTCAGTCTTGGGGTGGATACGGCCTCGCCGCTCGCGCGTCGGCTGGTCCACCGCGGTGTCCCGTTCGTTCTCTATACGGGGAAGTCGCGCCGCGAACCGAGCCTGGCTGAGTGGAAGGATTGGCCGATCGTGGAAAAGCCGGCCCCTTCGCGCGTACTGGTGTCAGCGTTGAGGACTGCTCTGGCCCGCTGACACTGGGCGTCGCGTTTAACTCCTGGCGGCGAACAGAGAGGGGCCAGGGCGCTAGCCGACGCGCTGAACTTTGCGCTCGACCGGGGAGTCAGACGCAGCATCGTTTAGCTCCAAAAGCTCAACCAGCTTCGCGCGAGCGCGGCTGAGGCGGCTCTTGATCGTACCGATTCCCACCTGGCAAACGACCGCGGCTTCCTCGTAGGAGAGGCCACTTGCGCCGATCAACGTCAAGACCTCGCGCTGCTCGGCAGGAAGCTTCGTCATAGCTTTGCGGAAGTCTTCAAGATCGAGATGGCTTTCCTGGTCGCCAGGAACGGTAAGGCGGCGCGCATAAAGGCCGTCGCTGTCCTGGACCTCGCGGGAGCGTTTGCGGTAGTTCGAGTAGTAGATGTTACGAAGGATGGTGAACAACCAGGCCCTGAGGCTCGTTCCAGGCTGAAACTTCTCCGAATTGCTCCACGCCCGCAGGAGCGATTCCTGAACCAGGTCGTCGGCGAGCGAAACCGAGCCGGACAGAGAAATCGCAAACGCGCGCAAGTTCCTTATTTCCGCGAGCAGCTCGTCTTTGAAGCTAGCCGAGGGCATCGCGCCTCCCTGGTGTCTTGGAAACCTGACCTCCCTCGAGGCGAGCGAGCAAGTCCACGAACTTGTCGGGCAGCGGCGCTTGAACCAGGCTGGCGTAATGCGCCTCCAGCGCCCGTCCGATCGCCTCCAAGGCTTTCGGGTCCGGCGCTGCGGCGTCCTCAGCCTCAGCCTTGTTTGTGCGGGTCGCGTTCATGCCAAATTTCCCGCACCAAATATCCTGTACTCAGAATGCACGCCAGCCAAACGCCCAGCGCTTCGCTTGGTTCCATAAGCGGAAAATATTTCATTTTGGCCTTTTAGCCGCCAAGTTTTCTGAACGACCGCGGCCTAAGGCACTCCGCGACGACTGAGGCCGAGGACGGCCGAAATAAGAAACGCAAACAAGGCTGCCACAAATATGATCTTCGCGGCGGCGAACGCGGTTCCAGCGAGGACGCCGAAGCCAAGCGCGGCGGCGATCAAAGCAATGACAAGAAAGGCGATCGTCCAGCCAAACATGGCTTTCTCCTCACGCTAAGCTGGTTGCTGCCGCAGCTAAACTCCAAAGTCTCTGCCGTGTTCCAATAGGCGGACCGCGGTCACGGCCGGGCGCCGCGGTTTCCCAAAAGGGAGTTGGGCGACGTCGGGAACGATGCCTCCCGCGAGGCGTTCTAAAGAGGGTTGCAACTCGAACGAAGGAAAACTCACATGCCCAGGGACGCTCATAACAAGGCGGCGGAACATCACGAAAACGCGGCGAAGAGTCACAGGACGGCGGCCGAACATCACGGCAAAGGCGACCATGCTAAGGGTCGTGAGGAATCGGCGAAGGCCCACGGCCATTCCAAGACCGCTCATGAAAGCTCCGAGATGGCGCACGGCAAGAGCCAATCGCAGAAGTGAGGCGTAACCGGCGAGACTCGATGGGTCTCGCCGGCCTCATGCGTTCCCCATTTTCCGAGCGCAGGATGACGGACGATTCTCCGGAGGCAAACTTTCCGGACCACGTCGACGAGGCGGTGCGTTCGGTCACACGGCTGCACTCCGATCATCACGGTAGGGCCACAAGTCCCCAGCGCGTAGTGAACCGGACCACCTCAATCATGGGGCGGCCTTGGTTCATAACCCTGGTGGGGTTTGGCGTAGTGCTGTGGATCGCCGCTAATTTGATTGCCGGCAGGCTCGGTGTGGAAGCGATCGACCCGCCCCCGTTTCCGTGGTTGGAAGTCGTCGCGACCCTATTTTCCCTCTTCGTCGTGATGCTCGTGCTGGTCGCCCAAAAGCACGAAGATGAACTGAATGCGCATCGCGACACATTGACGCTGGAGCTCGCAATCCTGAGCGAACACAAAATCGCCAAGGTTATTCAGCTTTTGGAGGAATTGCGCCGCGACAGTCCCCATGTCCAAGACCGGGACGATCCGCAGGCGGAGGAAATGGCTGAACCCGCCGACGCCGGATCCGTCCTCGCGGCTGTTCGCGCAAACGATCGGCAGAAATAGCCGATTCCCCAAAGGCGTCGAGCGGCGGGAACAAATGGCGGATTCGACTCGTTTGGATCGCGGCGACTGCTTCGTGCTGGCTTGCGCTTGGAGAATGTTTTTATGGATATTCGCTACGGCTTCGATATCGCGGTCGATTTCGCGCAGCCGACCACATTTCTCACCATGATGGACATTCACGCCGATTTTCGTTGTGGGATCGCTGAGGAGACGGCGCTCGAACTCGACCCGATCATACCTGCCGAACGGTTCGTCGATGACAGTGGAAACGTGGTGCGGCGACTCTTTGCTCCGGCCGGTACGGTGGCGCTGCGCCTTCAAGGCGTCTATCGAACCGACGGCCGCGCCGATGACGTCGACACCGCCGCAGAGGCTGCCGCGGTGTCTGACCTGCCGCCCGACACGCTGCCATTTCTTCGACCAAGCCGATATTGCGAGACCGAGCTTCTATCCGACCTGGCCTGGGCGAATTTCGGCGCGATATCCGGCGGGTGGGCGAAAGTGCAGGCGATCTGCGACTTCGTCAATCAGCGTCTCCGATTTAGCTATCCCCAGGCGCGTCCGACCCGGACCGCGAGCGAAGCCTTGGCGGAGGGCATAGGCGTCTGCCGCGATTTCACTCATTTGGCGGTCGCGTTGTGCCGTTGTCTCAACATTCCGGCGCGTTATTGCAACGGCTATCTTGGCGACATCGGGGTGCCGGCAGATCCGGCTCCGATGGACTTCAACGCTTGGTTCGAAGTTTTTCTCGGCGATCGATGGTTCACCTTTGATGCGCGGCACAACCAGCCTCGCATCGGTCGCATCCTGATTGCGCGCGGACGCGACGCCGCCGACATCCCGATGATCGCGACCTTCGGCCCCCATAGACTCTCGCGCTTCTCGATCGTCACGGAAGAGATCCAGGAACGCGTGTCCGTCGCGGCCTGATCGCTGCGTTCCGAGAAAAGAGGACGACCGCTCATGATGACGATCTTGCTGATCATACTGATTATCGTCCTGTTGGGCGGGGGAGGCGGCTATTACGCTCATGGCCGGTATGGCGGGGCGGGACTGGGCGGTGTGCTCGGCTTGGTTCTGGTCGTCCTGATCGTTCTTTGGCTCTTGGGCGCGTTGACGGGCGGTGTTGGGCACATCCCTAGCTAAGGAACAACTTGCGTCAGCGACGCGGCGAGCGATCTTGGTCGTCGCGTCAAAGCACTTAAAAGAGCGACCATGGCGGATAGAGCAGCGGATATCGATCATGTCTGGAAGCTGATCGGCGACATTCCTATTGCGATGGTCGTCACTCATGAAGGTCAGGGCCAAAACATGCGGGCTCGGCCGATGGCCGTTCGTTCGGCTCGGGACGAAGGCGCGATCTATTTCTTGACCGACGCTGACACCCCAAAAGCCGAGGAAATTCGCCATAACCAGTCGATTTGTCTCGCCCTATCGGACAACAAGAACCAAAAATATGTGTCGATTTCCGGCCATGCGGAAATGATCGATGACAGAGAACGCGTTAAGAAGTTCTGGTCGGTTTACGACAAGGCCTTCTGGCCCGACAAAAACGATCCGCGCATAAGAGTTCTCCGGGTGACGCCAGAGAGCGCGGAGTATTGGGAAGGGGCGGGGAAGATCGTCGCAGCAGTGAAATTGGCCTCCGCCATCGTCTCGGGCGAGCGGATGAATCTCGGCGGGAACGAAAAAATTATTGGATTTCCTCAGGGCGGCAGGCTCGCCGATTGAAGCTCAAAACTCGCAGCGAGCTCCTGTTGTTGCGAGTCAAATCCGGCGGTCAATCGATAGACGCCGGGCTGGATTCGCCACTTTCGTGCATCCTCGTCGAACCTCGCGAACAGGCGCGAATCGATCGAGACAATCACCTGCCGATCTTCGCCAGGCTTGAGCTCCACTCGATCCCAGCCGACGAGGCGCAGGCGAATGTTCGCGCTCTTCGGTCCCGATACATAGAATTGCGGCGTCGCCGCGCCAGTTCGGTCCCCCAAGTTGCGCACGGTCGCGCTGGCCGTCACCGTCCGACCGCTGACGTCCACGGCAAGGTTGCTCAAAGCAAATCTGGTGTAGGAAAGCCCGAAGCCGAACGGAAACAGCGGCGGCTCGGCACGCTCGACGAACCATTTATACCCGACCGCAGCGCCTTCATCGTACACGCCGGTGAACATCGCGCCATAGTGTCCGCCCCGCCCCACCGGTCCGATCGGCGCGCCGTCGGGGTCGCCCTGAATCTTCGGATGGGGTAATTGGCCTTCGCTGATTGGGAAGGTGACCGGCAGGCGACCTGAAGGGTTGGCGGCGCCGGAGAGGATTTCGGCAATCGCCTCGCCGCCCTTCTGTCCCGGGTACCAAGCTGCGAGAACAGCGGCGGTCTGAGCGAGCCAGGGCATGAGTACTGGCCCGCCCGTTTCGAGCACGACCGCGGTGCGGGGATTCGCCTGAGTGACAGCCTCCACAAGACGATCTTGTTCGCCCGGCAGGCTAAGGTTTGGGGCGTCGGCGGTTTCTGTCATCCATTGATCGACGAACAGAATGACCGCATCGGAGTCCGCGGCAGCCTTTGCCGCCCGCGGGGCGACGGACCCGTCATCATAGTCCACGCGGGCGCGCGGAAACTGAAGGCGGATCGCCTCGAGCGGCGAACCCGGGTCGAAGATCATGGCGCGGTTCTTGCCGAGCTGTTCTTTCGCCGCGATTCCTCCTCGCGGCATGACTTGCGAAGAGCCGCCGCCCGAAGGCGCGCCGAGATTGGCATGAGCTCCGATCACCACGATCTTGCGCGTATCGGCGGAGAGCGGCAGGAGACCTTGGTTCTTCAACAGAACCGTTCCTTCGCGCGCGATGGCGAGCGCGGTGCGGTCGGCGCCAGCGAAGTCCACAGGTTCGGAGGCGCTTGCTTTGTCGGCGAGGCCATGCGCGAAGATCGAGGTCAAAATTCGCCGCGCCATGTCGTCGAGCCTAGCCTCCGGCAATTCACCCTCGGCGATCGCACGCGCCATCGGCCCCTCGAAGAAATTTTGCGTATCGAGTTGCTCTCCTGATTCCTGATCGAGCCCGGCCATCGCCGAGCGAACTGTCGAGTGGACCGCGCCCCAGTCGGACATCACAAAAAAAGGATACCGCCAATCCGTCTTGAGGACCTGATTGAGAAGCCAGTCATTTTCACAACAATAGCTTCCGTTCAGCTGGTTGTAGGCGCACATGACGGCGCCCGGGCGCCCGCGCTCGATTGCGATCTCAAAGGCGAGCAGGTCCGATTCGCGCGTCGCGGCCGGGTCGATGCGCGCATTGAGAACGACCCGGTCGGTTTCTTGCGCATTGAGCGCGAAGTGCTTGATAGTCGAGATGATGTGACGGCTTTGCACGCCTTCGATCATGCTGCCGGCCATGGCGCCGGTGAGCAGTGGGTCCTCGGAAAAATATTCAAAATTGCGCCCGCCGCGCGGGTCACGAATGAGGTTCGCGGCGCCGCCAAGAAGCACATTGAAGCCCTTCGCTCGCGCTTCGATGGCCACCGATTGGCCCTGGAGCCGCGCAATCTCTGGGTCCCAGGTCGACGCGAGAGCGAGATCGGACGGCATCGCCGTTGCTGTATCGCCAGGACGAACGTCGCCAGGGTTCGAAACTCCAAGCTCTGCGTCCGTCTCTTGCAGCGCGGGAATGCCGAGGCGCGGGACGCCGGCCACGTAACCTGCCGAGCCGATTGAGCCGCTCGGTTTGGGCTTGCCCCCCCAAGGGGCCGCGATCACGCCGTAGACCAGCGACAGCTTCTCCTGCTCGGTCATTTGGTCAAGCGCCATCTGTGCGCGCTGGACGGGAGGCAGGGAGGAATCGCTCCACGGCCAGTCTTGCGCTCCGGCGGCGTCGGCAAACGCCAAGGCCACCACGAAGACCATCGGCGTGAACCCGCTCAGCAGACGTCCGCCCGCTCGTCCAAATCGCCTCAGGAACGCCGTTTCCGCCTCCGCTCACCTTGAGCCAGCATCGATACGATGATGTTAGGCGCAAGGAACCGTCACGCAAAGGAGCGCTAACTGGATGGTTTGTGTGGCTTGGTCACACCCTCAAGGGCGATGGGATGTCAGGACGCCGGACGAAACGCTCATGCGCCAAGCGCTGGCCCTTCGTCATAGCCACGATAGTGTCGATACGCGTAGTAACCATGCTGCCGCTGTTTGGCCGCTGATTTTTGGATTGCAGCGCCTCGGCCGCTCTCCACCACGCTCGCGATGGCGCTCTTTTCGTCGGCCAGGGCCAGAAAAGACGAGACGCAGAATATCGCTGCAGCCGAAAGAACGAGAGGCGCTCGTGGCATTTTGTGCTCCATGGTCTGTCAAAGGCCCGCACGAGAATCACGCTGCGTTCCAACCGTCGCGGTCGCCGAAAGTTCCCTGGGGGATTGGGTCGCGACTTGAGACTGCCGCTTATGTCAATTCATCAAATTGATAGATTTTTCCCGCGTCACCGCCGGCATTGCCGACGTGCTTGCTGTTTGAGTGAAATAGAACACCAGTATGCCCGCGATCATTGCGCGGTTGTTGTGCCGGGGATCTCAGATATCGGTGCGCCTTATCTTGAGCGCTGAGACCACGATGAACTAAAGTCCCGCCGCGCCGCGGCGTGACGACGCGAGGGGGTCCGACGTCTTACCGACGGGGGACAAGTTTGACGGGCGAGTGGTTTACCTACAGGCAGGCGGCCGAATTGTTGAGCGTGTCGACCGAGGCGGTCCGGCAACGGGCCAAGCGCGGCCGGTGGCAGAAGACGCTCGGAAACGATAAGCGAACGCGGATTCGGCCCCCGGAGGGCTGGAACGATCTCGTTCGGGTCTCTGACGATCGCGCTTTGCGCGCCCGCGTCGTCGACGAACGAGCACTGGCTAATCAGGTCATCCGAGCGCTTGAAGCCCACGTCGAAACGCTCAAGACGCAGCTTGCCGCTGCTGAGCAGCGCACCGAAAAGCAGGCGGCCGAATTCGCCGCGCGCGAGACGCGTCATGCCGCGGAACTCGCCGTCGAACGGACTTTGGCCGACCGGATGTCAGCCAGGGTCGACCAGATGACCGCCGACCTCGCGGTCGAACAGGCGCAGCGAGTGGATGCGGAAAAGAGGCTCGCCGCCGGGCTCGCTCGCGGCTGGTTTAAGCGCCGGCCGCCTGACGCCGGCCAATAGTTATCAAAACATCGCCTGGCGGCGCCGGCTCACGCCGCCATCACATCGAGAAACCCTTCGCGTAGCGAGGACGGGCATCGCTCGCCGGCGCGAAGATCACAGTGTGATGCGCGTCACAGCGCGGTAGCCCGTGACATGGTTAAAACCGAGCCCGCCTGAAAGACATCTTCAGCTGGAGGCCATCGGCGGCGGGGGAGGACACGGAAGGTTACGTGACGGAGGCTGTGATGAACGAGATCGGCAAGCAGGCGGTGTTCTACCGCGCATATCTGCCCCATGATCGCAGCCTGGTCCCCGTGGCGGTCGCATTGGGCGCCATCGTAGCGCTATGGCTAAGCCTCTACTTGGTCAGCGCGGAGCGAAACCCGCAAATCGTTCAGAAGGAAGCGCGCGCTGCTGCCGTGCTCGTCTGCCGACCTGTAAGCCACTGATTATGACGAAGGTCTGGCGATCCGAGGGGTTCGCGATCGGGTGTAGGCGCCGCGCATAAAGCGCATCGAGCCCGGCGTCGCCTCGGGCCCGTTGCGACCGCTGCCTCTCGAATCGCCGGATGGTTTGTCGCTAGTCGAACAGCTTCAAGTCGACAGCATCGCCCATGGCGCGATAGCCGGCGTCGTTTGGATGGAGATGGTCGCCGACGTCGTAGTCGGCGCGGATCCGGGTCGGATGGTCGGGATCGCGCACTGCGGCGTCGAAATCGATCACCGCGTCGAAAGAACCGCCGCGACGAATCCATTCGTTCACCGCTTCGCGCTTCGCCTCTCCCACCGGTTGGTAAAAGCCGTGGAAGGTCGTGCCTTCGTACGGCGTGAGGGTCGCGCCATAGATTTTCGCCCCGCGGTCATGCACGCGCGCGATGATCTGCTTCATGCCGGCGATGATCTCCTCCGCGGATACGTCCTGTTCCGGAAGGTTCGCGCTGGTCGAATGGCCGATGTCGTTGATTCCCTCCATCAACACTACCCAGCGGAGGCCCGGGACGGATAGAACGTCGCGATCGAGCCTGGCCAAAGCGTTGGGACCGAACAAATCTTCCGGATGATCGTGGAGGATTCGATTGCCGCCGATCCCCTCATTGACCACGCCAACCGGCTCGGCGTTCGGGCGGGCGGCCAGCCGCTCCGCCAATCGGTCGGGCCACCGATGGTTCGCGTCGACTTCAGAGCGGTAGCCGTCGGTGATCGAGTCGCCGAGCGCGACGACGACCGCCGGCTGACCGGACGCATTGACATCAACTTCGTTGAGGAAGAATCTCGACGTCGAAGTTTTAGGCGAAGGGATCGCCGCCGCCGCTGTAAAGTCTCCCTCGCCCGAGATGTCGGTTGTCGCCACCCCGTCCGGATGGATGACCGAGGGTCCGGTCCACCGCGGCACGAACAGGCTAATGGCCAGCGTCGATAGCGGCGCGACCTCCATGTCGACCGGGTCCGACAGCGCCGCCGCGCCCGGCGGCACGGTGATTCCGCCGAGCCCCCCGAAGGTGAGCGCGTGGTCATTCGCCGTGTCGATGGCCCCCACGGGGGCGTCGGACGCAGGCTTCGCGATATGGGCGGCGCCAATGACCAGCGGATAGAGGCCGGTCTCGTTGGAGACGCGGACGCGCACCTGCTTGCCGCCGGCGCTTAAGCGGACAATCTGACGCAACGTTTGATAGTTAATTTGCTGACCGATCGGAAAGACATCGCTCGCTCCCCAGCTCGCGATCCAGCCGTCCGCCCGTGCAGCTGGCGCAGCGGCGCCCAGGAACGCGGCCGCTGCAACGGCCGCAAGCATCCTACGTTGACCCCACATGACGTCCTCCTATTCGTTTGGCGCCGGCGCCCCGACATCTGACGTCCCAGTTTATCCGTCGATTGCGACATAACTCGGAACGGCCGAACCCGCGATCGACTCGATCGGGCGATCACAATTTCTTGAGCGCCGCAGAGGCGACGCCTCGCTCGGCCGCGGTGCGTCCCGCGCGCAGCACAAGAGAGCGGGGGGGCCGGTCGACGACCGCATCGGCGACGCTGGCGGTTGCGACTACGACCAGGTCGGCGACGGCGCCGGCGCGAAGCTCTCGGCGGGGGTGGCCCAGCGCCTTGTCCGCTTCGCTGGTCGTCAGCGCGAAAGCTTCCTCCAGCTCGCGGTCCGTAAACAAGCCATGGCGCTCAGCGATGATCGCGGCGCGGTCAAGCATGTCGCCGTTGCCGTAAGGCGACCAGCAATCGCGAATGTTGTCTGACCCGGCGAACAGCGTCACGCCCCGCGCGCGCAGCCTGCCGACGGGCGGCACCGGCGCAGATGGCGGGCACGACGTCATGATCGCGACTTCCGCGCGGGCAAGCGCGTCGGTTGTCTCTGCGAACAAGTCTGGTCCGATGGATCCGAGCGCGAATGCGTGGCTGACCGCGACGCGTCCTTGCATGCCCGCCGCGATCGTCCGATCAGCGATGTCACGCAGCTCGGCGGCCCCGGTCTTGCCGCTGTCATGCAGATGAATGTCGATTCCCTTGCCGAAGCGCTCGGCGAGACCGAAGACGATGTCGAGTTGGCCCTTGACATCGCCGTCGAAACCCGCCGGATCAAGCCCGCCAATCAAGTCCGCGCCGGCCCCCAGCGCCGCGGCCAGAAGGTCGGGCGCGCCCTTCTCCGTTGTCAACCCGCTTTGCGGGAAGGCCACGAGCTGAATGTCGATCCAGTCCCGATAGGCCTCGCGCACCCGCAGTACGGCTTCCAGATTGGCAAGGCCGACGTCGTTGTCGATGTCGACGTGGCTGCGCGTTCGCGTCGTGCCGTTGGCGATCAATGTTCGGATGAGCGCCGAGGCGCGCGCCTCGATCGGCAGCGCGACGCGATGGCGTTCGACGCGTTCGGCGGCGATCCGCTCACGCACGCTGCGTCCCTCAACATGGGGCAGACGCGGCGCGCCCCAATGCGTCTTGTCGAGATGGATGTGACCATCGACGAACGCCGGCAGGAGGAGCGCGCCCTTGAGGTCGATGCGCTCGCCCGGCTGATCAGCGCTTCCAGGTTTATGCAGCGCCGCTATGACGCCGCTTGCGATCTCGACATCGGCTAGGGCGCCTTGGGAAAGACGCGCGTTGGCCAGGATCATCAGACGAGGCTCAGGCGCTTCGCCGCCGCATATTGATAGAGGCGGTCCCCATAGTAATTGAATTCTTCGCCGGCTGAGAAAGTCAGGCTCAGATCATGCTCGTCATCTCGCGCGACCGCCTCGCGATAGATCTCGGGCCAGTCGGGCAGGCGAACGCGCCGCCAGGCCTCAAGCTCCTCGGAGCTGGGTAGACCGGGAAAGCCGATCTTCGGGACCAGCGATGCGATCGCCTGCCAGAAATAGCAGATCGGCGTCGCCGTATCG
>Ga0209624_10002115_pt1 | contig 14915 bp, 14 predicted proteins | sample JacPinW_OM2H0_O1_FD_188565 | JGI IMG/M metagenome (GOLD analysis project Ga0209624, IMG submission 188565) | Forest soil microbial communities from Algoma, Ontario, Canada - Jack Pine, Ontario site 1_JW_OM2H0_O1 (SPAdes) (version 2) | ecosystem: Environmental > Terrestrial > Soil > Boreal...
TCCGGATATTTTTTTAGAATTTCACCCAGTGCGACGGGGTCTGCTTCGAATCCCGTCCACCAATAACGGAAGGAGTGAAAGACGATCGTTCCGGAGCTGAGGATTTTTTGGACGCGTGCGAGGTCTTTTCCCGCTACCTGAACGATCATGTCCACGAGTTCCGCGCTACGAAACTCCTGGCGGACCAGCGGCCGCACGCTGAGGTATTCGGCCTCCTCTTCCGTGTATTTTACGGGGATAGTTTCCGGCAGGGCCACGACTCGCCTAGTTCTTTCGAAAAGTTTGCACTGCTGCTGTCCTCACGGCGAGGAAATTTTAGCGGCGCGACCGAAACTGGCATTAGGGTTTTCCGGCGGCTTTTTCCGTCAGGCGGTCGCGGACGCGGTCGCTGAGGGCTTTGCCGTCGATGGCTTTGCCTTCCAGGCGCGCGCGGGCGGCTTTTACCACGGCGCCCATTTGTTTTAGCGAATCGGCGCCGGCTTCGCCGATAGCGGCTTCGACGGCGCGATGGAGTTCTTCGTCCGAGGGAGCATCGGGCAAATATGTTTCGATAATTTTTATTTCTTTGGCCTCTTTTTCGGCGAGGTCGTTGCGGCCGCCCTTGGTGAACTGCTCGACGGATTCGCGGCGCTGTTTGACGAGGGTTTGCAGAACCTGGAGCGATTCCAGATCAGTCAGCGGAGCGATCTTCTCAATCTCCTTATGTTTAAGCGCGCTCTTCATCATGCGCAGCACGCTGAGTCGCAGCTCGTCTTTCTGTTTCATCGCTGCGGTTAAATCACTTTGGATACGTTCGATGTAGCCCATTCGTGGCTGTCTCCCCGGGCAAGAGTAACATACGCCGCCTTATGCTCAAAAATGACCGGGTTTTGGGCCATTGTTCTGGGTGCGGTTAAGGCTTGTGCGGGGAGAACACTAAGTTGAACCAAGGGGCCCAGGTTTTCGCGGCGTCGGTGGAGGTGGCGGCGATTTCGCTCACGCCGCCGGGGATTGGTTTCCAAGCGCCGCGGATGTGGCGTTCTTTTCCGTTGGGATAATCAACGCCGGTCATAGACATTTCGCCATTTTGGAATGAGCCTTCAATTGTGAGGAGGCGTCGGCGGTTGGTGACCCAGGTTTGATGCCAGACTTTTGTAGATGCGTCGTAAATGCTGAAGCTCTCGCCGTGGGAACCTTTTGCGTCTTGATAGTCTTCGTGCAGCACGCAGCCATCGAGAATGCTGGTGACCTTCGCGCGGGCGACTGGGGCCTTAAGGTTATCGGAGTCGAAGGCGTCCCAATCACCGAGCCAGAAATCGAATTGGTGATATTCGGGGGCGGAGCAAGCGGGAGACTGCGACTGAGTCGGTGAGACGCTTGGGGGTTGAGGGCGTTGGGCTGTGGTGCAGAGAATCAGGGTAAAGAGCAAGCCCACCTTTGGCCAAACAGAAGAATGAATCATATTTCGTTCCCGCCTTATTGAAAAAGGACGATCTAGCTCGAAACTTTTTGTGATTTAAGTGCGCGATTGAGCCGCATTCGTTTTGGATGTGCGTCACTCACATGGCGTTGCGAGAACTTTTTGCGGAGTTGAGGGTGGGACGGGGGGATCCATACCCTCGAACTCTCGCAAGTTGTGCTGGCTACGGCTTTACTTTTTCTGGCGCTAGGTGGCCGAAGGCTATTTTGCGCATCATCTGCTGACGAATGTCTTCAGAAACGGTCATGTTGGCGGGGTCGTTGTTTGTAGTTTCGGTCGCGCTGGCATCGTCGCTAGTGTCTCCGTAGCTGAGGTACTTCGGAACGGCCAGGAAGGCGGGAATATTGGCGCCTAACGGGCAACCTCCGTCAGAGATGATGCAAGCTTGTCCGGTGATCTCACCTTTCTCGTTGATTCCGTTGGCGCCGATCAAAAGCAGCGGCGAACTTTTCGGGATGAACTTGTTGAGGTCGAACATCTTGCCACCTTCGTAGATGAAGGCGTGGAAGGAGGGTAGCGAAACTCCAACCACCTGGCCCTCATCGTTGACGTCCAAGGCTTCGCTGAGGCTATCGCCGGGGAGCGTGCCGATGTCGGTCATTTTGCCGCTTTGCTTGGTCCAAACAAAGGCGTGGAAGTTTGCGTTCAGAACGCCGTCGACGACATCTCCCGGTAAATCGGAAAATCCGACGATGGTGTCGCCGCGATGGTTGATGGCCATGGGAGTGTTCCAACCTTGCCCGCCAAGGTTACCGAGGTTAATCACATTGCCGTTTTCCCAAAGCAGCGCGTGCTCGGCGGTGAAGGCTCCGACGGCAACGTCACAAGTGCCAGAGATGCCGACGATCTGACCGTTGTCGTTGATGGCTGTGGCGGCGCCATCGGGATCCGGGACACCATTTTGAACGTAGGTGGGGAGCGCGGTGATCTGATCTAATCCAGGGCCGTAAAGGACCGGGAGGAACTGCAGCACTTGCGGCTGCGCGCAGGTTGAATCGTGAACTGTAGTTTCGGCCCAGCCGACGATCTGGCCCAAGTTATTCTCGCCGGTGGCAAATCCATTGTTGCCGCCGAGAGTGGGGAGAGGATTCATCACGCCAAACTGCCAGACGAATCCGGTGCAGACGTGTCCAGTGGGGATGCCCGTAGGAGTGAAGGCGGTGCAACTCCAGGACTCGTTGTAAGGATCGAGAGCGGCGGTCTCGGAAAAACCGGCGATCTGCCCGTGATTGTTTTTGTTGGGCCACTGGACGTCACTGTTGGGGCCACCGAGCGTTCCGAGGTCGAAGCGCAAACCGTAAATCCAGACAGTGGCGTGCTCGGTGATATTTTCCGACTGGTCGGCAGCACCGATGGACCAGCCAATATTGTTGATGGTATTTCCTTCGCTTGCGGTTCCGCTGAGATTACCGAGATTGAAGACGCGGTAACGGTCGTGGCTATCTTGCGCCGATAGCCGAGACGGAAAAACAAGAGCGGCAAATAAAAGAATCATTACAGTGACGCTTGACGTTAATTTGAATTTCATGTTGGCTCCTTTGTTGTTGGTGAAACTGTTTCAAACCACTGGCCTCGCTTTTTTCCCGGCATTTGAATATTTGTTGGGCCGACCTAACTTTGGGTGGGAGGCCGGCCGACCAACAAAGACACGGTAGATTTTTTCGTCGGGCGAGGTTGGACGTTTGCGGACGCTGCTATGGGCGAGATTGGACGTTTTCGGGCGCGAATGCGACTGAGTGAACGTGGTCCGAAAACGTCCACTTTTCGTGTTGAAATCAAATATGCTATCCAAGACAAATGACTCTCGATTGGCAGGTTTGTTCACGGGCAAGGCTGTCGCGCGATGCACGATTCGACGGGAAATTCTTTATTGGCGTGAAAGGCAGCGGAGTGTACTGCCGTCCGATATGCCCGGCGCCGACGGCAAAAGAGAAAAACGTACATTACTTTTTGACTGCCGCGGCGGCGGCCGAGGCGGGATTTCGTCCTTGTTTGCGGTGCCGGCCGGAAGCGTCCCCGGCAACTCCAGCGTGGTGCGGAACGTCGAACACGGTTTCACGAGCGCTGAGGCTGATCGGCGAAACCGGATTGGAGGACGGAGGCGTGGAGGCGCTGGCGGAGCGTCTGGGTGTTGGTTCGCGGCATCTTCGGCGGCTATTTCTGAAACATCTAGGAGCAACGCCAACAGCGGTGGCGCACACTCGGCGGCTGCATTTTGCGAAGAAACTTATAGACGAGACGAATTTGCCGATGAGCCAGGTCGCCATCGCGTCCGGCTTCGGGTGCGTACGAAGATTTAATGCCGCGATTCAAAAGACCTATAAGCGAACTCCGACGCGGATACGGCGGCTCGTCCGTCGAGCAGTTAGCCAGCCTGAAAACGAATATTTTTTCCTTTTGCGCTTCCGCGCGCCATACCACTGGGACGGAATGCTTGCGTTTTTGGCGAAGCGAGCGATTCCGGGAGTGGAAGCGGTTGAACAGGGGACCTACCGGCGGTCGATTTCTTTCAACGGGCGCCACGGATATTTTGAAGTTTCGCTGGCGGAACGAATGGAAGCGCTGGCGGTCCGTATTCAATTTCCGGATCCTTGCTCGCTATTTTTTATCGTGGAGCGTATACGCGGAATGTTTGATTTAGGCGCGGACTGGGTGGATATAGCGCGAACCCTGAAAGGAGATCCGCTGTTAGCGGAGCGGGTTCGAAGCGCGCCGGGGCTGAGGGTGCCGGGATGCTGGAATGGGTTCGAGCTGGCTACGCGCGCAATTGTAGGTCAACTGATTAGCGTGGGCAGCGCAACAGCGATTGCGGGGCGCATCGCGAGAAAATTCGGGAAACCGTTTGCTGGAGTGGGCAAATTAACGCATCTTTTTCCGACGCCGGAGGTCCTCGCCAACGCCGATCTCGGCACGGTCGGTCTGACCAAAGCGCGGGCTGAAACTATTCGGAGTCTGGCTCGCGCTGTATGCGAAGGGCGAATCCGGTTTGAAGGGATTGTGGAGACGGGCGCTTTCCTGGCGCGACTCTGCGAGATTTCGGGAATCGGGGCCTGGACTGCCCAATATGTCGCCATGCGCGCCCTCGGGGAGCCGGATGCATTTCCAGCCGGGGACTTGCGGCTGCTGCGCGCGATGAATTTGTCGAGTTCTCGACAGCTGGAACGGCGGTCAGAAGCATGGCGGCCATGGCGAGCTTACGCAACTATGTATCTGTGGAATGGTTTTTCTGAAAGCAAAATTAAGGGGAACAAGGCGCTTGGCTTAGAAACCAAGAGGCGCCCTGTGAAAGAATCTGTTCCAGCCCACGTCGTCTCCTCAATCGTGTGACAATCATACAAAAGTAGAGATGTAGTTGAGGCTGTTCTGATCGACGCTTTTTTGTTCAGATGAATGTAACAGGAGGCAGCCATGGGGAAAGTTGTTTACGTTTCCAAGTCTCGGATTGAGAGGAAGGTGGGGCCGCTAAGGATCGCTTATTTGCCCGGGGAGGCGCAGCCGGTGGTGTTTAGCGTTCACGGAGCGATTGCGGAGCACTACAAAGTGGACCCGGCGAAACTCACAGAGTCGCACGCGGCCACGATTGACTATGTGATCGCAGCGACAGCCGGTTGAATGTTGGGCACATTTGGAGGTGCGCTGGAAGCGCGCCACATTAATGCGAGCAACGGAAAACTTGTTGGCGATGTGACCGGCGAAGTGGAAACCGACGAAGGAGTGTTGGTGATACGACGGATCCATCTGGCGATGCGTCTGGTGGCCCCGGAAAAATCGCTGGAAGCTGTGGAGCGCGTGCACGGTCTTTACGCCATGCACTGCCCTCTGTATCGCACGCTGCACAAAGCGATCGAGCTGACTTCTTCTTACACGTTGGAAAAAGCAGAAGCTTAATTCACAAGCCAGCGAAAAGTCCCTATCGTTTTCTGCCGGGCATTCGGCTTGAGTCGAGCTGCGTACAAAAGGCGCGGGTTAACGAGCATCCCTGAGAAATGAATGCGGCTTGCTTGGGTGTGCGACTGATGCTAACTTGCCGGGTTCGCGGCGGCGAAATTGGCTGTCGCGAATTGAACCGCGGTAGAAGAGGGACGGCGTCGGCCGAAAGGCGCTGAACGGCGGCACACGCCGCTAAACGGCTCGGGGGAGGATGGCGATGGCGAAGAAACAGTGGAGCTCTACTGCGCCGCCTGGGGAATTCCATCCTTATATTCCGGCTGAGGAGAGTATTGCGGAATTTACGCTGCGCGCTGTGGTTTTGGGGTCGCTGTTTGGGCTGCTATTTGGCGCGGTCACCGTTTACGTAGGGCTTCGTGCTGGGCTTACGGTTTCTGCTTCGATTCCCATCGCTGTCCTATCGATCAGCATTTTGCGCGCGTTTGGGCGCTCCACCATTCTGGAAAACAACATCGTGCAGACTACCGGCTCGGCTGGCGAGTCGCTGGCTGCGGGTGTGATGTTCACGATTCCGGCGCTGATCTTTTTGGGCTTCGGCACGGAATTTACTTTCTGGCGAATTTTTCCGCTGGCGCTGCTGGGCGGATGGTTGGGTGTGCTGTTCATGATTCCGCTGCGGCGGCAGCTGATCGTGAAAGAGCATGGCAACCTGACGTTCCCGGAAGGCACGGCTTGCGCGGACGTGCTGGTGGCGGGCGAGCGCGGCGGGTCGTTCGCGGGACGCGTGTTCTGGGGACTGGGGCTGGGCGGCGCTTACACTTTTTTCATGAACACGATTCAGGCGTGGAACACGCAGCCGGAAGCGCGGCCGCACTGGTTTCCGGGTGCGTCTTTTCGCGCCAACATTACCTCCGAATACCTGGGAGTGGGTTACATCATCGGGCCGAAAGTGTCCGGAATACTTTTTGCAGGCGGCGTGATTTCTTGGCTGCTGGTGATGCCGGCGATCCAATTTTTCGGACAGCTGGCGGGGAACACGCCGATTTATCCGTCAACGATTCCGATTCCGATGATGACTCCGGACGACATGTGGCGGCAATACATTCGTCCGATGGGAGCGGGCGCGGTAGCTGCGGCAGGACTGATTACGTTGCTGCGGACGCTGCCGACAATTATTTCGGCGCTGCGCGCGGGGCTGAAGGATGTTCGCGCGCAAGGAGCGATGGAGACGGAGGGGAAGAACCGTTTGGACCGGGACGTGTCGATTCGGACGGTGCTGGTGGGGTCGTTTGTGATCGTGGTGATGATGTGGGTGATGCTAACATTTGATCCGATCAAAGGCGCGAGCACGACTTGGTATCAGAACCTGCTCGCCGGGCTTTTCGTAGTGGTTTTTGGATTTTTGTTTGTGACGGTGGCTTCGCGCATCAGCGGGCTGTTGGGGAATTCGTCGAATCCGGTGAGCGGGATGAGCATTGCTACGTTGATGGCGACCTGCGCGATCTTTCTAGTGGCCGGGTGGACAGCGCCGAATTACGCGGTGCTTGCGCTGGTGATTGGAGGCGTAGTGTGCACCGCTGCGGCGATTGCGGGAGCTACTTCGCAGGATCTGAAGACTGGGTACCTGGTGGGGTCTACGCCATTTCGACAGCAGATGGCTTTGCTGATCGGCGTGACCATCTCGACGATCGCGATTGGGGCGACGCTGAATTTGATGAACACGGGCTTGCAAAAGTATGTGCCGACGCGGATTCCGGTGAACGTGGAAGCGTTAGCCACGGGCGTAAAAGTGGAACGGAGTTCGATCACGTATCAGGGGAAAAATTACGTGCTGATCAACGCACTGGGGTCGGCGCAGATTGCCGATGGGGAATATCTCTACGATCCGGCGACTAAGGAAATTGAGATTCAGTGGGTGCAAGGCATCGGCGGCGACAAAGCTCCGGCGCCGCAAGCGCGTCTGATGGCGACGGTGATCAACGGCATTCTCACGCAGCGGCTTCCGTGGCGGCTGGTGTTGATGGGCGTGGCGCTGGTGCTCGCGGTGGAAATTTTGGGCGTGAGATCGCTGGCGTTTGCAGTGGGCGCTTATCTTTCGATTGGGACGACGGCCACTATGTTTGCCGGCGGGCTGGTGCGTTGGCTGGTGGAAGTTTCGTCAAAGAAAACGGAGGAGGGCGAAGCTAGCCCTGGCGCGCTCTATTCGAGCGGCTTGATCGCTGCGGGGGGAGTATTCGGCTTGCTCGGCATTGTGATTAATCTTTTGCAAGATCCGGAAATTTCCACGCACGTGCCGCAGTGGGTGACGTCAACATTTCACCTGCCGTGGCGCGCGGATTTATTTGCGTTTGGGCCGAAGTTTCTCGGGTCGCTGGCTACCAGCAATTTATTTGGACTTTTCATGTTCATCCTGCTTGCAGCTTCGCTGTTCTATTTTGCGCGGAAGAAATTAGACAAAACCTAGCGATAAACTCGCACATCGGGAAGCCCATAACGAGCTGTCGAGTGCTCCCATTACCTACTTTGACTCCGGTGGCTGCAGCCCTTACACTTCTACGGTGCCATCCTTTTCGCGCGGATACGGACATCGCTTCGATTTAAGCGGTTATTTTCCGCGCGCCATCAAGACGATTTGCATCATTTGTATTTCGGTTTTCTTCCTGCAAACGATTTCGGCGTTGCTGTTTCACGAAGCGGGCACTCGGTTTTGGCTCGACTGGTTCGGCTTGCGCCCATACGCCGCGATTTACGGCTTTCGCGTCTGGCAGCCGTTCACTTATATTTTCCTTCATGGCGGAATCCTTCACATTCTTTTCAACCTGCTCTACCTGGCCATGTTCGGCGCTGATTTGGAACATAGCTGGGGCGCGCGGCGTTTTTACACGTATTTTTTTGTTTGCGGAGTCGGCGCGGGAATCGTTGACATCATCGTGAAACTTTTGATCGATCCGCATGGGCGCGGAACTTCTTTGGTTCCCACGATTGGAGCGTCCGGCGCGATCTACGGTGTGCTGCTGGCAGTGGCGATTGTGATGCCGCAGCGCCAAGTCTGGGTCTTCCCGCTTCCCGTCACCGTGTCCATGCGAATATTCGTGATTGTGATGGGCGCGATCGAGTTTTTCGGAACGATCGGTTCTACAGGCGACGGCGTCAGCCACGTCTGCCATCTCGGCGGGATGCTGGTGGGCTACATTTACCTCCGCCGCGGCTCGCATCTCTATAATTATCGAAATTTCTTTACCGACTGGAAGCGTCGACGGCTGCGCAAAAAATTTGAAGTGTATGTTCGCGATCACACCGATAAGCCGCCGTCAAATCCGGACAACTGGGTCAATTGACGACCCAACGAGGGCCGTCATCCTGAAAAGCAAGGCAACAAAGAATCTGTCTTACCCGGATCCAAACTCGCCCGCCAGAAGTCACTCAAAGTTTGGCCCCGGTTTCTTCACGAACTGCGCTCGATCTTGATTTGCCGCCCACCAGTCTTTCCATTTGCGAATATTTTCGGGCGTTGCATCTGCTCCGGGAGGCAGCGGGGGATCTTTCACCATGTAGCCCAAGACTCCGATTACGCAGGGGTGAAACGTCATAGCCCAGCAAACTTCCTGGTGAGCTTCTGTGCCGTCCAACTTAACGTTCCATATCTGTTTCCAGTTTTGCGTTACGTTCGGATAGCAAAATGTCCTGAGGCCGCACTCTTTGTTCCACGCTTTCCAAATCGAATCTTCGGGAATGTCCAGCGCGTTAACCAGTGCCTCGACCGCTCGTTTCCCTCCAAGATATTCCAACTTCCGCACGGCCTGAAAGGCGTTGCCATTTCCTTTTAGCTCGGCCACGATTTGCTGGTACATCTCCTCGTCGCCCAATTGCGCGAGCGCTACCTGCGTGTTCCCCTGAATTGCCACCCACGCGGGATTGAACGGCACCGTGTTGAAATAACCCATCATTTCCGATTTCCACGGGCGCGGAAACTTTTTCAGGATTGGGAGAGCCTGCGGGCCTCCGTCCATCGCTATCGCAAGGATTCCGTCCGGATATCCCCAATCTACCCGGCGGGCCAGGCATTGCAGGTACGGGTCCGAGATGTCAGCGTATGCAGGAAAAGTCATCTGGCGGCCTTTGTGGCTCTCGAGATACGCTTTCCACTGCGCGATTCCCGCGTCCGAGTAGTCCGCGTGCGGCAGGTCCGGGACGATTCGCCTGCGTCGAATCGTGTCAATTTCGAAAAGGAGGCCGTCACGAGCGTCTGAGCCATAGTCGCCGAAGTCGTGATACATGCTGGGATCTTTGGCATGCTCGATCAGGTATTGGATTAAGTCGGTGAGCGCGCGGTCGTCAGCAACGAAACTTGCTTCGTCGCGATTTAGTTTGGAGCGATATCCTTCGTCGCCCAACTTTGCCAGCGCGATTTTCGCACCAGTAACCCACTGAGAGCAGCGGGCGCCCGGCCCTTTATCGGTAGGCCACTCGGCCAGTTTTCTGAGTGCGGGTATCGCTTCCTTGTCCGCGATCGCCGCGAGCTGGTAAAGGTCCGCGGAATACGGAATATCATCACGCTCGCAGGAAAATCGGATACGGTCGATCCGCGCAGCCGCATGAGCGGGATCCCCGGCTTCGCAAGTTTGCGCAATCGCCGGAGCAGCAACGCAGAACGTTAAGCCTAGCGCGGAAATCATCGCGAGTAACGGTTGGCACGCAATGTGAAACGCAGGCCGCCTGAGTCGCCAAGCCCGAGTTCTCCGTCTGCAACGCTCCATCGGAAGCCTCCTTATAGGTCCTGCCGCGCTGCTCAACTTCAGTGTAATGGGTTGCTACAGGTAGAACGCGGGAACTCGTCGTTCTTGCACCAAACGTTTACAGCTGCAAAGGCAGGACTTTCACAATTGCGTCAGATACTTTTTCTTAACCGCCGATGCGGATTAGGCGCATCAAATTCGTGGAGCCGGTGGTACCTAGGGGGGTCCCGGCGATGATGCCCACGATGTCGCCGCGTTTCACCAAGTGCTCTTCGGTGAGGCGCGCTTCCGCAACTTTCGCAAGTTGATCGATATCATGGACGCGCTTGATCGTTCGCGGCAGCACGCCCCACAGCAGGCTCAAACGGCGCCGCGCTTCCTGCATGGGGGAAAATGCGACGATGGGGGCGCGCGGACGATATTTGGAAACCAGCCCCGCGGATGATCCCGATTCCGTGAACACTGCGATGGCCTTTAGGTTTAGTTCTTCCGCGGCGTAGCAGATCGCTTCCGCGATAGCTTCACTGATCAACAGATCGTTCGAGCGCGCGGGACGCGGCAGCGATGTGACGCTAGCTTCCGCCTCGCGAATAATGCGGTCCATCATTACAACAGATTCAAGCGGGTAACTTCCCGCAGCCGTCTCCCCGGAGAGCATAAGTGCATCGCTGCCGTCAAAAATGGCGTTGGCCACATCGGATGCTTCGGCGCGCGTGGGGCGCGGATTTTTTTGCATCGAATCCAACATCTGCGTGGCAGTAATCACGGGAACCAGCGCGTCGCGCGCGGCGGAGATGATTCGCTTTTGCGCCACGGGCACTTTTTCCAGGTTCATCTCGACGCCCAAGTCACCGCGCGCCACCATCACGCCGTCGGCAACTGCCAGGATCTCCTCCAAGTTGTCGAGAGCTTCGGGCTTCTCCAGTTTGGCGATGATGGGCGTATCTTTTCCGTCGCGGGCGATGGCAGCCTTCGCCGCGCGAACGTCCGCCGCGGTACGTACAAAGCTTTGCGCCACGTAGTTCGCGCCCATCTGGAGGCTGAACGCCAGGTCGCGTCGGTCCTTGGGAGTGAGCGACGGAATTTTCAGTTTCACTCCGGGTAGATTGATACCCTTGTTCTCGCCCAGTTCCCCGCCGTTTTCCACTTGAGAAACAACTTCGTGCCCGCGTGTGGACACGACACGGAGCGAGATTTCGCCGTCGTTCAACAAAATGCGATCGCCCTTGCGCACCGATTCAGGCAGGGCGAGAAAAGTGGTGCTCACTCCCTGGTCCGTACCGGTCAATTTTTTTGTGCTGATCACGAAACGCTGGCCGAAGTGCAGGTGAACGGGCTTGCCTTGTTCCAACGCTCCGGTGCGAATTTTCGGACCCTGCAAGTCGGCTAAGATGGCGATGGGCTTGCTGTAGCGCGCGGACGCCCGGCGTACGAAATTTATCAGGCGCGCTTTTTCTTCCGGAGTACCGTGGGAGAAATTCAGGCGCGCTACATCCATGCCGGCATGCAGCAACTCGTCGATCATTTTTTGGGACGAGCTGGCCGGCCCCAAAGTGCAGACAATTTTGGCCCTTCGAAGATTTTGCACGATTGTTATTTTGTCACAGAAAACGAGCTGACAACATCGTAGAGGAACTGGACTCCCTTGCGGAACGATTCGACAGGAATGCGTTCGTCGTCGGCGTGCATGCGCAGCACGTCTTCTTCGGTGAGCGGGAACGGATCGAACCCGTAGGCTTGTACCGTGCGCATGCGCAGCCGAGCCGAATCTGTAAGCGGAGTGGACATGTACGGAACTATGGGTGCGCCGCTGAATTCCTGAGCGGTTACCTTCTTAATTGTAGCGTACAAATCCGTCTCGAGTGACGAGGACGGCGCGGTTTCCCCGGCGCCAGCCTGCGGTTCCAAACGAACTTGAGGATCATTCACAAGTTGAGTGAGCTTGTTTAGTAGCGGCGTCGCCATATTGCCGGGCAGAAGACGTATGTTCAGAACGCCCCGGGCTTCCGAAGGGACGACGTTCGCGCGTATGCCTGCCTGCAACATTGTGGGAGTGACGGTGTCTCGCAGCATGGCATTCCAGATCGGGTTGGCGTTGGACAGCCATCGAGCGGCATGGTCCGCGCGATCCGGGCTTTGAAGCGCCACCAACCACTTGCCGGTCTCTTCATCCTGCAACGGAGCGATACCTTCGAAATATCCGCGCGTGACGGAGTTGAATTGCACCGGGGCTTCGTAGGTGCCCAATTTCGCCATGGCCGCGGATAGATGCGTGACGGCGTTATCTTTGAGCGGGACCGAGCCGTGACCGGAGGTGCCGGTGGCGATTACGTTCACGTTTATCGCGACTTTCTCGCTGACTTGCACGGCAACGTATTGCACCTTGCCGTTTTTCATAACGGTGCGGCCGCACTCGTTCAACGCGAAGCCCGACGCAATTTTATCCCAATGTTTTTCGACCGCGAATTTCATTCCGGTTTCTCCGCCGGCTTCTTCATCACCTTCGGCGAGAAAAATAACGTCGCGATTCAAACGCGCCTGGGAGCGTTTCAATGCAATGAACACGGCAAGATTCGCAGCCAGCATTCCTTTGTCGTCGATGGCGCCGCGTCCGTATAGGTAGCCATCTTTTATTACCGCGGCGAAAGGGTCCACGGACCATTTGCTCTTGTCCACGCCCACCACGTCCAGATGAGCCAAAAGCAGCAACGCGCGCGACGGATTCGGCATGGCGCTGGACGAAAGCCGCGCAACCAAAAATCCTCTGCCCGGCGTACTTTCGAAAATTTCGGACGGAATGCCTTCGCGCTTCAAAACATCAGCGAGATATTTCGCGGCGACGATCTCATTTCCCGGCGGATTCGTAGTGTTGATGCGAATTAGATCCTGCAGCCAAACGAGCGCCTCCCCTTGGAGCTTCGCGATGTCCGCGCTTGGCGCTGCGGGTAGCTGCGTCGATTGTGCCGCTGCACTTTGTCCTAAGCTGACTGAGGCGCAACAAAGTACGCCGCAAAATGCCAGGGTAAGAACTCGAACGCTGGGACGCCCCATTCTTTTTGTTCTCCCTAAATTGAATGTGAATTACATCGATAAGCGGAAAAGCAATTCATATTATCATGAGGCCAGCAACCAGCCGGTTACATGGGGCTCGGCGTTTTCTGGATGGCAATAGACCATCCGCAAAAGGCTCCGGCAGCATCAAAGCGGGAGGGGGATTTATGAACTTGAATATGTGGAAGCGCGCAATTTTTGTGGGAACTTTGCTGGCGGCTCTGGGCATACCTCCCGGCGCTTTCACCGCTTGGTCGCACCAACAGGAAGGGCCGCAAAAACCTCCGCCTACACAGCAGCCCGCAACGCCTGCTCCGCCCACCGGCCAGCAGCAATCGCCACAAGCGGGCCAGATTCAGTCGCAGGCTCCGCAGACTTCTATCGCTGTGGAATCGAATGTGGTGAACATCGACGCAGTGGTAACGAACCAGGAAGGCGACATTCTGACGAATTTGAAGAAGGACAATTTTCGAATCCTGGATAACAACCAGCCGCAACAGATTTCAAACTTCGCTCCGAGCGAAGCACCGATCACGATCGTCGTTTTGATGGAATTCAGCCAACTTGGCGGCGAGTGGTTTGCCTACCAAGCCAAGAGCTGGGCCTACAATTTTCTGGGCCACCTGAATGACAAAGATTACGTAGCGTTGAAAACTTTTGACCTGCAGACTCACGTGGTGGTGGATTTCACACGTAACAAACAGGAAGTAGCGCAGGCGGTGGCAGGACTTTACTTTCCTAGTTTTCACGAAGCCAATCTGTTCGACGCGCTGCTCGAAACGCTGGATGAACTTCGCAATGTGAAGGGGAAAAAGTCCATCCTCTTGCTCGCAAGCGGCTACGACACATTCAGCAGGCACACGCTGGATCAAACTCTGAAGCGGGTAAAGGAAACGGAAGTGCCGATTTTCAGCATCGGAATGGCTGAAGAACTTAACGTGCGAAAGCCCACCGGCGGAGATGGCGTCGGATATCTCCAGGCGAAAAATCAGCTCACGACTTTTGCTGAACTGACTGGAGGATATGCGTGGTTCCCGCGATTCCAGGGCGAGATGGGAAGCATCTTCAATAGCGTGGCCGAGTTTTTGAGGAGCCAGTACACGCTGGGTTTTACGCCTTCTTCTTCGCCAGACGGCAAATATCACAAGCTCAAGCTTGAGATTGTGGACGAGTCGGGCAATCCGCTGATGCAGCCGGATAAAAAAGGAAAGATGAAGAAGGTGATCGTGATAGCTCGGCAGGGTTACACGTCGCCGAAACCGACCGCCGGGGATTAATTTTGCCTGCGGGATCGGTTTGGCTTTGCGGATTCATCCTAGCGATGTTTCCACCAGAGTACTAATCCGATCACGACGCCGAGTCCGAGGGCGCTCAAGATAAACATTCTGGCTTCGGGGAGCGCTTCGTAAACCATGAACCCCATTCCCAGGGACAGCACCGCACCAACCCAGCTCGCGGTGATCCAGAGAGTGCCCATCTGAACCTCGGGGCGATCGCGATGGCCCTTTGTGTCTTTTTTGGCCGGCGTCATGGCGGGCTTCGCCGGAAGACGATACCGAGAATCGTGGCAACGATCATTAGTACGAGCAAGATCACGGCGGCGCGCAGCGACCATAGGGCCCAAGTGAAGAAGAAAAGAATCGCGAGCCAGAGCGCGTTCATGGGGCGCGCGTAACCCATAATTTCGGCGCGCTTCTCGCTGGGTTCGCTGGGTTTGGGATCTTCTTCCACTTCTTTCTAATTCTCCTTTCTAGAGCAGCTCTCCAATTTATAAATTAGCG
>Ga0209624_10002116_pt1 | contig 14909 bp, 16 predicted proteins | sample JacPinW_OM2H0_O1_FD_188565 | JGI IMG/M metagenome (GOLD analysis project Ga0209624, IMG submission 188565) | Forest soil microbial communities from Algoma, Ontario, Canada - Jack Pine, Ontario site 1_JW_OM2H0_O1 (SPAdes) (version 2) | ecosystem: Environmental > Terrestrial > Soil > Boreal...
TTCCCTGCCCCGCCACGTGGCTACGCGGTCTACGCGCCCATCTAGGTTCCGATGCCTTATCAGCTCTTCTGTCCCTCATATCGGGTGCTATCCTTAAGGTATGAAGTTCGGCGTTCTGGTCTTTCCCGGATCTAACTGCGATCACGACACCTACAACGTAATCGACGCGCTGGTAGGCCAGCCGGTCACGTATCTGTGGCACGCGTCGGAGGATTTGCAGGGATGCGACGCAATCCTCGTGCCCGGAGGATTTGCTTATGGCGATTATCTGCGCACGGGCGCCATTGCGAAGTTCGCTCCTGTCATGCAATCTGTCGCAAAGTTTGCGAAGACCGGCGGACTCGTCATGGGCATCTGCAACGGTTTCCAGATTCTCTGTGAAGCCGGCCTGCTGCCCGGCGCGCTGATGCGCAATGCCAGCCAGCACTACATCTGCAAACAGACTTTCTTGCGAACCGAGACGGTCGATTCACCCTTCACGCACAGGCTCTCCAAGGGGCAGGTCCTCCAGATGCCGATTGGCCACATGGAAGGCAACTACTTCTGCGACGCAGACACGCTCGCGACACTGAAAAAGGACCAGCGTATCGCGTTCCGTTACGCAACTCCGACTGGCGAGGTGACCGCAGGGGCCAATCCAAACGGCTCGCTCGAGAACATCGCCGGAGTCCTAAGCGAGGGGCGCAATGTACTCGGGCTGATGCCCCACCCGGACCGCTCCAGCGAATCGCTTCTCGGTTCGACAGACGGTCTGATGCTCTTCCGGGCGATGGCCGAGTCCCTCGCGGCGGCCCGATAGGCTGGTGGTACCCTTGACTCCTCATGATTGACATTCACCATCACCTGCTATGGGGCCTGGACGATGGTGCATCGACTGTAGAGACCTCGATTGCGATGGCGCGGGCCGCCGAAGCGGAAGGAATCACCCACATCGTGTGTTCCCCGCACGCGAATGGTACCTACGCCTACCAACCTTATTTAGTCTTCGAGAAGATCGACGAGCTTCAGCGGCTTCTCGATCGCGAGGGTATCGCGGTCAAGCTCGGCCGAGGATGCGACTTTCATATGTCTTACGAGAACATTCAGGAGGCGAAGCTCGATCCGCCAAGGTTCAGCATCAACGGACTCGGCTACCTCCTCGTCGAGATTCCCGACTACGGCATCTCGCGCGGCCTGACCGAAATCTTCTATCAACTTCAGCTTGCCGGGCTCACTCCGATCCTCACCCATCCCGAGCGGAACCCGACTCTGCAGAGCGATCCCGAGCGGCTCGAAGACTGGCTCCGTGGGGGCGTGCTTATCCAGATAACCGCGGGCTCGGTTCTGGGCCGGATGGGAAAGCGGGCCGAACGAATGTCTCACGACCTGCTGAGCAAACGGTGGGTTCACTTTCTGGCAACCGATGCTCACAATACGACCTCACGGCCTCCAAAGATGAAGCAGGCCTACGACCTCGTAGCTGAAAAATACGGCCCGGACTATGCGCACCTGCTGTGCACATCGAATCCGCTCGCGGCCTTCATGGGCAAGCCGCTGCAGCCGCAGTTTGAACCGCTTAATCTATACGAAAACCTGGAAAAGAAGAGCTGGTGGCAGAAACTGACGGGACGGTAGTCCGCAGAATCAGAGGCCAAGCCCGCCATCGACCGCGAGTATCTGCCCTGTGATGAAGTGCGGCGCGGTAGCGAAGAAAACAGCAGCAGAGGCGACATCGTGCGAGGTGCCATTGCGTTGCATCGGCGTCTTGCGCGCGAAGTGCTCGTATCCGTCCTCCACTTCGCCCTGGACGATCATGCCGGGGGCGATGCAGTTCACGCTGATCTCCGGCGCCCAGGCCTTGGCCATGGTCTGCGAAAGCATATGCAGGGCCGCCTTCGACGTGCAGTAGTGTCCGTGAGTCGCCCATGGATGCATTCCACCGAGAGATCCGATGTTCAATATGCGCCCCTTTGCCGCGCGAAGATGAGGATGCGCGGCTTTGGCCATCAGAAAGGGTGCGCGAGTGTTGGTAGCGAACATCCCGTCCCACTGCTCGACGGAGATATTCTCCAGGGCCACTGACTCGAACATGCCGGCGTTGTTGACTAGGAGGTCGATCCGGCCGAATTCGTCCATCACCGACGCGACGGTCTCCTCGATGCTCTCCGGGTCGCGCAAATCGCAGCGGATGGCCGATGCATCGACCTCGTGTGCCGCCAGCGCGCGCACCGTTTTCACCGCTTCAGCCTGTGAGGCAAGGTAAGTGATGGCTACATCGGCTCCACGCTCTGCCAATGCCAGGGCGATCGCGCGGCCGATTCGCTGAGCTGCTCCAGTCACAAGCACGGTCTTTCCCTTGAGCAGCTTGTCCATTTCTTGAATCGTGCTCCGGTTTATTGCTTAGGCGTGGTGTCTGAAGCGTTGGGTGTCTGCGGCTGCGGCGCCGGAGTGGGCTTGGCGGGGGTGGGAGACGGATTCGTCGGGCGGATGGGCTCCTGCACGCCAGGCTTTACCGTCGAAGCCTTTCCTTCGTTATCCACATAGGACGAGATCTGTTCCTGCGGGCGAAGCATGGCGACGGATATCTGCCGGCTGGGCTCGCTGACGAGGTATTCCTCGGCATAGGTCGCAAATCCTGTCGCGATCACTTGCACTCGAACGGTGCTGCCCGTGGGAATGACGTCAATCTTCGCCTTGCCGTCCGGGTCGGTTTTGACCTCCAGATTACCCTGGTCCTTGCCATCCAGGGTCGATTGGAAGACGACGGCCGCGTTGCTGATGGGTTTGCCGTTGTACTTCTTCACCACGGTAACCTCAATGTGAGAGGTAGCGGGCGGCGCTTTATACTTGCGGCCACGCTTCGCCGTCGCATCCTGCGCGAGGGCGGCGTTGGAAGATGCCAAGGGAAGACCGAACGCCAGCAGGAGACAGAGACCGATAAGACGAATGCAACGCATGCCCTATTTTACGACGATCATTGCCCAAAGATACGGATGGTTTTAGTTGTGTGGGGTGTGCCTGGGTCTCCTCGGCAAGTTCAGGGATATCCTCGGTGGCCTGGAGGGTGGGGAGGGTCGCGGGTTGGGGTGGTGCGGTCTCTTGTTTGGAGCTTTTCATCATCTGCTCCATGAGGAGGCCGATGGCGCTCTTGGGGTTGATCGGGATTTCGTCGATGTCGGTTTTTGGGGCGAGGATGCCTAGTTCGGGGTGGGTGATGATCTCTTCTACGGTCTCGGGTTGTTCGATTTTGCGTCCGCGTTGCGCGGTTTGTGGTTTGGGGAGGTTTAGGCTGGCGATCTGGAGGCCGTAGAGAAGCAGGCCGGCGCGGCGAGGATCGATGTCGTTGGCGGCGATGCGGCGGAGGACTTCGACGATGGTGGATTGGAGGCCGGTGCGGTCGTTGGGGTCGGTAATGGGTAGGTCGAAGGTGGATTGGCGGCTTCGGCGGGCGCGTGGGTTTTGGGCGGGCTTGCGGGTGGTGTGGTGGTAGTAGCAGAATTCTTCGCCGCGGAGGCAGATGCTGCCGCAGCGGTGGCCGTCAGTGAAGATGTGGCGGCACTGGTAGCGTTTCGGTTTTGTCTCGGACATGGTGTTGCTCCCCCCACTAGGTGAAAAGTGCGCAAAGTATTCAAAAGAAAAGACCTGAGTCCGGACTTCCCGGATCAGGTTCTTCTTTCGGTGGTTAAATGCGAAGGCCCGGCTTTGGGCCGGGCCTTCTTTTTCTTTCTAGTTCTATTTTATCAAGATGAAGGTAACTAAATTGCCACTTTGAATGCGTTTATTTCTGGGGCTAAGTTACTTATTTTGTGCTGGTTGTGTCCTTCGAGCGTAATTCAGGGGCTTGACAAGTCGTTTTGCTGGTGTTTTTTAGGTTCACTTGTGTTAGGTCACTGATAGTAAGCAGTTTACGATTGGATGAATTTGAGAAGATCGGCGTTGATAATGTCGGCGTGGGTGGTCGGCATGCCGTGAGGAAGTCCGGGGTAGGACTTCAGCGTGCCGTGCTTCAGTAGCTTGACGGACCTTGCGCCGGTGGTGGGGAAAGGACAGATCTGGTCGTCCTCGCCATGCATCACGAGCACGGGAACGTCGATGATCTTGAGATCGTCGTAGAACTCGCTCTCGGAGAGAACCTTGATGCAGTCATATTGGGCCTTGATACCGCCCATCATTCCCTGCCGCCACCAGTTTTCCTGGATTCCCTCGGAGACAACCGCGCCCGGGCGGTTGAAGCCGTAGAACGGAATGGTAATGTCTTTGTAGAACTGGGAACGATGATTCGCAGTGCCGTCGCGGAGACCGTCGACGACCTCCTTCGGGACGCCATCAGGGTTCCTGTCCGACTTCATGAATGTCGGGGGGATGGCGCTGATGAGGACAGCCTTTGCTACCCGGCCTTTGCCGTGCTGAGCAACATAGCGAGTCACCTCGCCGCCGCCGGTGGAGTGTCCGATGTGGATGGCGTTCTTCAGATCGAGGGCCTGGACAAGTTCGGCAACATCGGCAGCATAGGTATCCATGTCGTTGCCGGTTGCCGTCTGCGTGGAACGTCCGTGGCCTCGACGATCGTGGGCAATTACGCGGTAACCGCGTTCAAGGAAGAACATCATCTGGGCATCCCAGTCGTCGGCGGAGAGTGGCCATCCATGGTGAAAGAAAAGCGTTTGGCCTGTGCCCCAGTCCTTGTAGAAAATCTGCGTGCCGTCTTTGACGGTTATGCTCTTCATGCGATGTTCTCCTTTTTTGACGCAAGTGGGTTCGCCCGGTCTGAGAAATGCGCCGGCGTCTGTCCGTTACACTGTGACTCTACCAGTAGAAGGGAGAAAGGTCCGCGATGCCCAGAGTCATAAGTGACAAAGGCAAGGGCAAATCCGCCATTCTTCCGCTTGCGAAGACAACCAGGGTCGGAATCGTTCTCTATTCGGGAGCGAAGCTTGCGGCGGTGCTCGGTCTCACCGATCTCTTCTCCGTCGCGAATAGTTTCAGCGCGGAACAAGGCGGGGAACATCCACGGGAGTTGCAGATCAGCCATTGGGGGACAAATCCGGAAACAGGTCAGCTTGAGTGCGTCTTTGAGTCATCTCCTGATCAACGAAGCCAGCTTGATTGCCTGATTTTTCCACCTACGCTGGAGATCGTCCCGCAGACAGAGATAACACACACCCTATTGGATTGGGCAGGTAAGCAACATGCCTCGGGTACTCTTCTGTGCTCGGTATGCGGTGGTGCGTTTATGCTCGCGCACATGGGCCTACTCAATGGTCGATCGGCGACGACACATTGGAGCTACTCGGAGATTTTGGCGACTCGCTTTCCGGAGATTTGCGTCGACACCGATGAGTTGATCATCGATCTTGGCGATGTTGTCACGGCAGGAGGAGTCATGGCGTGGCTCGATCTGGGGTTGAAGCTGGTCGATCGCTACCTCGGGCCGGTCGTGATGATGAAGACGGCTCAATTTTTTCTCATCGATCCGGCAGGACGACAACAACGCTTCTATGCGAACTTCTCTCCGTCCTTGCATCATGGAGACGCAGCGATCGTTAAGGTTCAAGTCTGGCTCCAGAAGCTTCCTACTGAATCGATCACTATCGAAAAGATGGCGGACAAGGCAAAGCTTGGACAAAGAACTTTTCTGCGGCGATTTCAAAAGGCGACCGGGCTTACACCCACCGAGTACGTACAGCACCTGAAGGTGCAGAAAGCGCGCGAACTTCTGGAGTTTACGACGCTGTCGATGAAAGAGATCTCGTGGAAGGTCGGATACGAAGATACCGGTTATTTTCGGAAGACCTTTCAAAAGATTATTGGCCTGCCGCCAATAGATTATCGGCGCCGCTTTGGAACCGGCGACAGAATTGCTAATTAGCAGATGGCTGCGAGATCTGGACGACTTCGCCCCGCTCGGCCCACCCTGGCGACGATGACACCGTCGCTAAGGTGGGGTTCGCGGGAGAAGATTCTCAATGGAAGTCAGACGGCGCTGGTTGGCGACTCGAGAACGCACTCGGTGCCTTCGAGCCAGTAGATGATGGCTCCGGCAATTTCGTTGACCTGCGCGGCGATTTGTTTCAGGTTGCCGGAGATGGGAAGTTCGTCGCGACGGTGACGGACGCTGGGGTTCTCGAAGATGCAGGCGAGTTCCCGGTTTTGAAGGACGGCTTCGGCGTGGCTCACTTCTTCTTTGAAGAGTGCGACGATGCAGAGAGACATGAGGCGATTGACGAGCCGGCAGAACTTGTCGAGAGTGGGTGAGCCGGGGAAACGGACGTTGTCCAGAGAGAGGAGCGTGTGATGAGCGATTTCGGCGGCAGCAGTGCTTGCGGCCTGGAGTGCCGTGGAGATACGCAGGGTGGAGAGAACAAAACGATGGTTGGTGTCGGCGTAGGGATCCTCGCCAAGAGGATCGTGACGAAGGGAGTTGGTTTCGATGAAGAGACGGCGGCAGTGATCGTTGATTTTTCGGCGAAGCTCACGAATCTCGTGCTCTCCGCGGTGGACGAAGCGGCAGAACTCAGGGCTGCCTAGTTTGTAGCCTTTGACGGCGTAGTCTACGGCACGCTGGGAGAGTTTTGCCATGTCGAGCAGAGAGAGACGTAAGAGCCGAATCTGTTTTTGAGTATTCATTGTTTTTCCTGAATCCTTGTGGGTTTGAGGGAAGCGACTCTCGCCTGTCTACGGGCGTGGTGGCGGGAGCAGGAAACGGAAGGATCGGATTTGACGTAATGAGAAACACAACAGCCCTTCCCAGGGTTCCTTTAGATGAGAGTGAGCCCTGCTTGGTTACGGGATTTCGATTGTCGGCTGAGGAAGCGGTCTCGAGGACTTGAATAAAACCGGACGTTGGTGAAATAGCGTCCAAAGCTGCTTACGATAAACCTGGCGTACGTGGTTTTCGAGCAGAACGCAGTGCAGTTTCGCTCAACCAGGGCCCTGATACTTCGTTACTTCATATTAATTGATCCGGGATGCCTGTATGGACTGCTTTGCAAACTTTTTACATTTCAATTGCAGGGCGTTTACAACTTTTCTTCAGGCTGTCACTTCTCCCACGGATAAATCTGCTTCCAGTCGTTCTTCATGCTGATCACTATCCAGGAGTTCTTTGTTGCTTCGGTCAAGAGCTCCGGAGAGAATGTGCCGACGTGAGTGTCGGGAAGATTTGCCGCGGGGCCGTAGGCGTATTCGCGCTTCGCGTCGTCGTGGAGAACGAGCATCATCAGGCGCGCGCCATCACCGGCCTGGGCCCATTCGAGCATCTGGGCGTCGCCTGACTTGCGATCGGCACTCCCGGAGTTGCCAAAGGCAGCCTGGGGACGCTTGCCGATGAACATGTTGATCCCGATTGCCTTGCCGGGGCCATCGTCGATGAAGAATGGCTTGGGCTCGCGCATGAGAACCGGCTTGCCGCCTTTGTCGTCGTAGGTGGTCACGATGCTCGATCCGACGACGTGTTCGGGCGGGACGCCATAGACTCGCTCGCTATATGCGCGCACAAACTCCTGGCCGCCACCGGTCACAATGTATGTGCGGAAGCCGTTGGCGCGCAGATACTGCATCACCTCCAGCATGGGTTGATAGATCAGATCGGTATACAGCCTGTCGAAACGCGGAGCTTTGGCGGTGGTGATCCAGTCATTCACCAGCCCCAGAAACGCTTCGTTGCTCATCCCTGAATGCGTCACGGCGAGGATCTGCATCCAGTCGGTCTCCGTGAACTTGCTCATTGCTGCGCTGTCGCGCGCGAGGACGGATTTGAATGGCTCTTTTTGTTTCCACTCGGGATGGTTCGGGGCCATCTCGCCGACGCGCGCGAGGGCAAACATAGCCTGTCCGTATAAGGGATGTTCTGTCCAGAGGGTGCCGTCCTGATCGAACGTGGCGATGCGATCGGTGGGCTCGACATATTTGGGACTGGATTTGTCGGTTGTGTCTTTTACGAAACGAAGAACGGCATCCTTTGAGGGCCCATCGTTCCAGGCTGGGAGCGGATTGCCTTCAGTTTGGCCGATCGCTATTCCCTCCGCTGTTCCAAGACGCGCGGAGAGAATTGCGGCTGCGCCCGTTGAAACAAACGCGCGGCGACTTAAATTCCTGAAAGGATTTTGTAATGAATCGCCTTTCATAGACCCTCCGATCCGATCGCGAATGGGGCACGAGAGCGCTGGCGGCTTCCGACTGTCGTCAGGCGCGTCAGTGCAGGATGTCACGAGCGTAGAACAGGCTCGCGCCGTCAACTAGTGGCAGAAATACTAGTCTGAGTGGCTATCGGTTTTCGCAGGTGCCTTAGGTCAGAGGCCGGCGGCGGTGGCTACCGGTTCGGGTTCCGGGTGGAGGGAGCGGGCTTTTACATCCCAGGCCAGTCCGAAGAAGCGGAGGGCGGAGATTCCGTACCAGTTGGGGTCGAACTCGTACCAGGCGAGGCCGTGACGGGAGGATTGAGGGTGGGCGTGGTGGTTGTTGTGCCAGCCTTCGCCGAAGGTGAGGAGAGCTACCCAGAAGCTGTTGCGGGAGGTGTCGTGGGTGGGGAATCTGCGTGAGCCCCACATGTGGGTGGCGGAGTTGACGAGCCAGGTGGAGTGGAGTCCGAGGACTGTGCGGAAGAAGATGCCCCAGAAAAGATAGGGCCATCCTCCGAAGATAAGAAGCGCGAGGCCGAGGGTGGTGATGGGGATCCAATGCCACTTGCTGATCCAGACATGGAACTTGTCTTTGCGGAGATCTGGGACGTAGGGGAGGAGTTCAGCGGCGTCGTTGTGCATGGTTTCGCCGGTGATAAGCCAGCCGACATGGGCCCAGAGAGCACCTTCGCCGGGAGAGTGCGGGTCGCCTTCCTTGTCGGTGTTCTGGTGGTGCTTGCGATGGGTGGCCACCCAGAAGATGGGGCCGCCTTCGAGCGTAAGGGTGGCGCAGATGGTGAGGAGGTATTCCATCCATTTCGGAGTTTTGTAGCCGCGATGGGTGAGGAGCCGATGGTAGCCCATGCCGATGCCGAAGCCGCCGGCAATCCACCAGAGAAGCATGGCGACGAGGAAAGGTTTCCAACTGAACATGAAGAGCGCGGCGATGGCTCCGACGTGGAACGCGATCATGATGAGGAGCGTGAGCCAGACGATAGGCTGCGTGAAGGTGCGATCGGGTCCGAATAAGTGTGGCTGCTGCATCAGTTAATTGGACTCCTACCGGCAGTTGAATTGGGGACGCGTGGGTAATAGTTGTGTAAGGAATGGAGGCTGTTGGATTGCGCACGGCCGCGGCGTTGAAGGTTGCTGGTGGGAGTTGTAGAGTTGCGGGTGCGGTTGCCGGGAGGACTCTATGGGGATGGGTCGGGTGGGATGCGCGGGATGGCTGGTGGTCGGGATGGCTTCGGTGGCGATGGCGGCTAAGCCGCATGTTTCAGATTTGACGGGAACTTCGTGGAGACTGGTGGAGTTCAAGGGCAGCGACAATACGGTGTTGAAGCCGAAGGACAGGAACAAATACACAGTGGTGTTTGGCGATGGGGGACGGCTGAGTGTGGTGGTGGACTGCAATCAGGGGCATGGGACCTGGGGTTCGGATGGCCCCGGGCATGTGACGTTTGGAGCGCTGGGGTTGACGATGATGGAGTGTCCGGAAGACGGGGCGAAGCTGGATGGCAACCTGGAGACGCAGTGGGAGAATGTGACTTCGTATGCGGTGAAGGGCGGGCACCTGTTTCTTTCGCTCAAGACGGATGCCGGGACTTATGAGTTTGAACGGTTGCCGGGGAGAAAGGTTCCAGCGCCCGCTGCTCAGGGGAGTGTTTCGGCAGGAACTTCTACGGAGACCGCTGCTGGCTCGCGAAAACCCACGTCCGACAGTCCGGACGTGGGGCACCCATAACGGCAAGAACTTCTATATACCTGAGTGAGGCTGGGGGTAGCGGGGGCCGGTGGCTATGAGGTGGTTGATGTCTTCGAGGGGATGGATGCCGCCGCGGGCGCCAACCGCGGTGCAGTTGAGAGCGGCGGCGGCGCAGGCAAATTCAAGCTGACGGTTTAGCGGCCAGTCCTGGAGCAGAGCAAAGATAAAGCCGGCGTGGAAGATGTCGCCGGCTCCTGTGGTGTCGACTACGGGAACGCAGAAGGCGGGGATGTGGAGGAGACGGTTGCCATCGAAGGCGAGAACGCCTTCAGCGCCAAGGGTGGCGGCAGCAAGACATGTGTCGTAACGGCGTTGCATCTTGCGGAGAGCTTGCTCGAGGGTGGGTTCGGCGGTGAGGCGAGTGGGAAAGTCACGGCTGACGATCAGGTAATCGACGTTGTCGATCAGGGATTCGATGTTGGGGTAGAGTTCGTCGAGGTCGGCGACGACGGGAATGTCAGCGGCGCGAGCCCAGGTGGCGGCCTGGATGGCTGCTTCGGTGTCGTGGCCGTCGACGTGAAGGGCGCGCGCGTTGGTGATCCATTCGCGTTGGAGATCGCCGGGGTGGAGCACGATGCGCTCGTCGCGACGGCAGAGGACGGTACGCTCGCCCTGTGCGTCGACGAGGATGAGGGATTGGGCGCTGGGGACTCCGTGCGCGGTGATGATGTGGGCTTCGACGCCGGCATGAGAGAAGGCTTCGCGATGGAGAGTGGCGGCGAGATCATCGCCGAGTTTGCCGATGTAGCGGGTGCGGAGACCCCATTGCTGGCATGCGACGACAGTGGTAGCGACTTGTCCGCCGGGAAGAGTGGTGACGGTGGAGTACTCGGTCTTGGAGCCGCGGGCTGGGTAGTTATCGAGGGGGATGACGGTGTCGGTGGCGTTAAGACCTACGCCGACGAGGTCAACCTTCGACTGCTTCTCCATGAGTTAACTGTAAATGAGTTTGGGAGCGGCTATGGGCACAAGCTAGGAGAACAAGGATGGTAGTGCTTCGGTGGCGGGTTTGAGGATGACCTGGTGGAAGGCGTGGGTGTTGAGAGGTTCTTCTGGACCGACGTAGACGGTGCGGATGCCACGGCGGTTGGCAATGTCGACGAAGCCGGCTGCGGGATAGACGGAGCCGGAGGTGCCTACGACCAGGAGAATGGTTGCGCGGTCGAGTTCGCGGTAGATGGTGTCCATATCGAGGGGGATTTCGCCGAACCAGACGATGTGCGGGCGGATGGTGGCGTGACAGGTTTTGCAGATCGGAAGGGCGTTGGGATCTTCGTAGAAAGCATGGTCGGAGAAGTGTTCGCCGGTGCGCGTACAGCGGGATTGGAAGAGGCTCCCGTGCATGTGGTGGATGCGACGAGATCCGGCGCGTTCGTGGAGGTCATCGACGTTTTGAGTGCAGAGGTAGAAGTTGTTGGCGAGACGCTGCTCGATTTGAGCGAGGGCTTTGTGGGCTGCGTTGGGTTGGGCGGCTAGAGCGTCGCGGCGGCGTTGCGAGTAGAAGCGCCAGACAAGCTCGGGGTCGGCTTGCCAGGCTTCGGGCGTGGCGACGTCTTCGACGCTGTGGCCGTTCCAGAGGCCTCCGCTGCCGCGAAAGGTGGCCAGGCCGCTTTCGGCGGAGATGCCGGCGCCGGTCAGGACGAAGAGGCGATCTTGGGGGTTGAGGCGCATGGGCGTTTTTAATGCTCGTTCAGTGTATGGGAGAGAAACGGGGTTTCTCCACTCGGTACCCACGAAAAGACCGTGCGATGCTCCGGTGAAACGACAACGCCCTTTGGTTATTCAATAAAAACCCGAAGGCGGCAGGAGGTTCTGCGGCGCCTTCGGGTTAGATTTGCGGGATTTTGGTTAGAAGGATGGGATTTGCTGGGGGACGTAGATTGAGCCACCGAGGTCGGAGTCTTTGACGCCGAAGACCCAGAATTGGTTGGGATTGCTGTTCTTGACGCCGTTGAAGTCCTGCAGGAAGTCGTTGTCATTGGCGATCCAGAAGGTGTGCATCTTAACGCCGTTGACGACGACGTCGGGGCCGAATGCAGTGCCTTCAATCTTCGCCGGGATCAGGTCGGCGGTGACGGCGGCCGAACCAAGGGCAGGATCAGTAAGGGCTTTGACGATGTCGAGGAAGAGCGACTTGGTCACGGCGTGGGTCTGGGCTTCGGCACCGGCCATGTTGCTGATGTCGGTTGCTCCGTTGAGGTCAATCTTGAATATCTGCTTGAACTTGGCTTTTTCGCCGGGAACGTCGGCAAGACCTTTACCGTCACGCTCGTCGACGAGGAACTCGTGGTTGTTGAGGGCGACGATATCGCTGACGCCCGAGCTGGTGAGGACGTAGGCGTACTCGTGGGTGGTGCGGCCGGAGGCGATGTCGATGGTGACGATGCGGAGCAGGTTAGGAGCTCCGTCGTTTGCGTCTTGGATCAGGGCGTTCTGGACGATTCCGACGAGCGTGCGGCCGTCAGGAGTGATGGCGAGGCCTTCCATGCCCTTGTTTGCGACGCGGCCGCTGGTGTTGTTGGCTATCTCGACCGCGCCCATGGGCGAGAGCGTGCTAACGAAGAATTTTTCGGGGAGTTGGAAGGTGCGAATCCGGAGGCCGCTGAAACGGAGGAACTGATAGACGTAGGGGCCGTACTCGTCAGAGATGAAGACGCTGAGGCCGTCGTTGGAGAGGCGGATGCTTTCAGGGTCGAGACGGGCGTCGTTGGCATCGCCGGAGTTGCGGTTGGGGTCGAAGTTGTCGGAACGGCCGGTGAAGTAGTGCTGGAGGAAGTTATTCTGTTTGGGCTCGCCGGAGCCGACGCCCAGGCCAACACCGGAGCCGTAGGTGAGCGGGGCGAGGTTGAAGAGCAGCGTCGTGGCCTGGAGTTCTGGATCGATGGTGTAGGGCAGACCGGAACCCTTGTTGGGCTTGAGGTTCATCTTGATGGTGTGGAAGCGATTGATGTAGCTGACGGTGTCGTCGATGTCGGAGTCGAAGGGGACGGCGTTGGGGCCGCGGTCGGGGACGGCGACAAATTGATCTCCGTTGATGTGGGCGATGCCGGAACCGAAGCCTCCGAGGAGGTTTGCTGCGGCGCCGTTTTCCAGAGTGCCCTTAAGACCAGAGAGATCGGCGTAGCTGCCAGCCCGGCTGCTGGTGAGAGTGTCGTGGGCGATGAGAGCAGGCTGGGCATAGACAGTTGAAACAGAAAGAATAGTGAGGGACCCTGCCAGGACGGCAGAGGTCATCGAGATCTTCTTCACGGGGAGTTCCCTTCCAAATTGAGATTGGCGACGTCGCCTATCGTAGAGAGAGAACCACCCGGGTGGCTTAAATGGCGTGTTAATTTTCCTGCAATTGTTGTCACGAAATTGTTGAACGACTTCGTGTGATCCGGATCAAGGCAAAGGATGCAGGGTGGTGTTGAAGAGGAATGGGTCGTTGAAGTCGGTGCGGTCGCCGGGCTTTTTGTTGGGGATGGGTTGGATGCGGGCGGAGAGAGGCTTGTTCCACTTGACCGCGAGTGAAGCTACGTCGGAGAAGATGCGGTTTAGTTGGTCGGCGGTGACGTCGCCGGGTAGTGGTATGGTGTCGAGGCCGGTGCCGCAGACGGAGGAGTAGGCGAGGAGGTCGTCGATGTTGTAGGCGGACTCGGCCCAGCGCTGGGCGAGGAGTTTGTCCTCCATCACGGGGACCATGAGGCCGGAGTATCCGATTTGTTTTACGGGGACGGCTTTGACGGCGGCGGTGATGATGCGGGATGCGGTGAGGGTTCCGCTGGAGCCGAAGCGGGCTCCGGTGAAGGCTTCGATGGCAGCGCCGATGGAGACGTCGCCGAGCGGGGCGGGTGTGGGGTCGACACCCATGTAGGTCCAGTGAGTGGCTGCGGCGATTTTGTTGCCGATGGTGTCGGCTACTTTGGCGTGGATGGTGAGGGCAGCGGTGAGATCGCGCGTGGCGGCTTCGGCATTGCCCTTGTCTTTGGCGAAGACGTCGCGGACTACGTTGGCTCCTTCGAAGCCGATGGAGAATTGGCCGCCGGGACCGTCGTGCCAGGAGCCCGGGAAGAACGGGCCGTAGGGTTTGAGCATCGCGGTGGCAGTGAAGTTGAAGGTTCCCTGCGCGTGTGGGCTGTGGGCTGCAACATATTGAACGAGCTCGGTGGTGCGGGCGATGGCTTTCCAGTGTATGCCGGATTCGTCGGCGATGATGGCGCTGGCGTCGAGGTGAGGGAGGGTGGAGAGAGCTCGCTCGAGGAGGTGCATGGTGGCAGGATTGTCGTCGTCGTGGAGCATGGCGGGGCCGATGTTGCCGCGTACATTCTCTTTTACTGAAAGCTGATCGAGTTTCGCGAGGAAGGCGAGGGCCTTGTCCTCCGACAGGCCGGAGGTTAGATCGGCGAGGGGTTGAGTGGTGAAGCGGATGGTTTCGACTTCGTAACCCTGAGATTTGAATTCAGCTTCGGTTTTGCGGAGAACTCCGAGGGCTTCGGCTAATTGGTGTTCGTAGTTTTTAGGGTCGAGGCGGACGAATGCGGTGATGGCTCGGACTTTTGGCTTGGCGGTTTGGGAGTGAAGCGAGAGGCAGGAAAAGGCGAGGATCGCGGCTACGGCGAGGCGCTTCATTGGATGGCTCCGAGAAGGATGGGATGACGAAGTATAGCGTAGGGTCCGTGGCTAGAGACAGGCTCGGTGGCGCGAAAGAAAAACCCCACGTCCGAAGGTCCGGACGTGGGGCACCCAGGTTTGTGGCGATGGGGTTATTCGCCGAAGTTTACGGATTCGATTCCGAGGAATTCGGCGGATTGGCCTAGCTCTTCTTCGATGCGGAGGAGTTGGTTGTATTTGGCGATGCGATCGGTGCGGCTGGCTGAGCCGGTTTTGATTTGCCCGGCTCCGGTGCCTACCGCGAGGTCGGCGATGAAGGTGTCTTCGGTTTCGCCGCTGCGGTGGCTGATGATGGAGGTGTAGCCGAAACGTCGGGCTAGTTCGATGGCTTCGAGGGTTTCGGTGACGGTGCCGATCTGGTTGACCTTAATCAGGATGGAGTTGGCGACCTT
>Ga0209624_10002118_pt1 | contig 14903 bp, 12 predicted proteins | sample JacPinW_OM2H0_O1_FD_188565 | JGI IMG/M metagenome (GOLD analysis project Ga0209624, IMG submission 188565) | Forest soil microbial communities from Algoma, Ontario, Canada - Jack Pine, Ontario site 1_JW_OM2H0_O1 (SPAdes) (version 2) | ecosystem: Environmental > Terrestrial > Soil > Boreal...
GGTGGCCGGCGGTCGCGAGCGCGGCGGCGGTCGTGTTCGCGGCCGCCGCCGCGTTCGAAGGGATCGCGGCGCACGACGCGTCGGCGCGCATCGCCCAGACGAACCTCGCGCTCGTCGCGATCGCGGGCTCGCACTTCAGCCACACGACGCTCGCGTCCGGTCCCGGTATCACGGCGAAAGCATTGTACGCGCGCGACGGCGCGTGGTGCTACGTGGTGGTGTCGGGCGCACCGCGCGGTGCGCACGTCGTGTTGCGCCGCGGCGCGACCGCGCACGACGCCGGCGCGCTCGGCGCGGGCGATCCCGCGACGCTGTTCGTGCGCGGCGCGGGCCGCGGCGACGAGATCGAGATCGTCGCCGGCAACGCGCTCGTGGCGCACGGAGTTCCCGTCTACTAGAGCGCTTGCCCCTCGGTCGATGCGCGCAGCCCGTGCAAGTGCGCGGCCACGTGCTCGTCGACCAGCGTCCAACCCGACGGCCCGGCGTCGAGCACCGCGTACGCGCCGTTCTCGACGCGCGGTTGCCAGAAGTCGTCCAGCGGGTGGCCCGCGGCTGCGAGCAGCGCGACGCGCACGACCGCGTCGTGCGTCACCACCAGCGCCGGCGCGGCGGGCCGGAACGAGGCCGCGAACTCGCGCCAGCGCGCCAGCACGTCCGCGATCGTCTCGCCGTGCTCGAAGGCGACGCGCGCCGGGTCCTCGCGCCACGCGCGATAGCGCGCGGGATCGTTCGCCGCGATCTCGTCGCGCAAGCGTCCTTCCCACGTGCCGTGCGCGATCTCGATGAGCCGGTCGTCGATGTCCAGGCGCAGGTTCAGGCGGTCGGCGGACGGCTTCGCCGTCGCGGTGCAGCGCAGCATGGGTGAGCTCACGACGCACCCGATGCGCGCGTTCTCCATCGCGCCGGCGAGCGCGAGCGCCTGCCGCATGCCCAGCGGCGTGAGCTCCGACTCGCGCCGGCCCTGATAGCGGCCGGCGGCGTTCCAGGTCGTCTCGCCGTGCCGCGCGACGTACACGCGCACGTGAGCGCGCTTTTCGCGGCTGCGGCATTGAACCTTCCGCCGCGCGGCTGCGACCGACGTGCATGACGCCGGCGCTGCAATCCGATGCTTCGGTGATGGCCGAGATCAACATCACGCCGTTCACCGACGTGCTGCTCGTGCTGCTGATCATCTTCATGATCCTCGCCGCGCTCGTCGCGCCGCCCGGCTTCGAGAAGCAGCTTCCGGACCCGAGCGAGTCGGGCCCGCACGCGGTGCCGCGCGCGCGCAGCATCGAGGTGCTCGTGAACGAGCGCGGCGCGATCTTCGTCGACGGCCGGCCGTCCGGCACCGCGCGCATCTACGCCGACTTGATGGGCACGGCGCTGCGGCGCGGCAAGCTGCACGTTGCGCTGAGCGCCGACGTGAAGGCGTCGTACGGCACGATCATCCGCATCCTCGACGCGGCGCGGATCGCGGGCCTCGACGACGTCGGCTTCGTCACGTCATGACGCGGCTCGCAGTTCAAGACGGAGGTCGAGAACTGCGAACCGGTCGCTGCGGATCACGTCTTCAGCGTCGACTTCACGTCGCAGTGAAGAGCGTGATACGCCGGGGCTCGAAGGTCAGTGCCGCGTGCCCATGTAGTGCGTCCCCATGTGCGGCTTCGTAGCAGCGGGCGGGTGCAGCCGGTCCGTCGCGATCATGACGTTCGCCATCATGCCCGCGTCCTCGTGGTCGAGGATGTGGCAGTGCAGCACGAACTCGCCGGTGTAGCGCACGTACTTCGTGCGCAGCGTCACGTCGTAGCCGTTCTGGATGAACAGCGTGTCGCGGAACACGTGGTACAGCCCGCAGTACTGGTCGGCCAGGTGCTGCGGATCGGCCGCCGCAAGCGCGTTGCACTTGCCGTTCGTGAAGATCGACTTCTTCACTTGGTTGCCGCTCGCGTCGTACGTGATCTTCTGCACGTCCATGATCTCGAACGGGTTGATGTGGATGTGGAAGATGTGCGGCTCGGCGCCCGAGTTCCCGGGCGTCGGCCCGGGCGTCGGAAGGATCGCGACGTCCCAGTCGTCGGTCGTGCCGAGCTGGCGAATCAGAGCCGGCTGGACGGTATTGGGGTCGTAGCCTTGGCCGTTGACGCCGAACGCGTTGGGCTGGATGCTGCCCGAGATCTGGAAGTACGCGGTGGGCGCGGGCGTGAGCTGGGGATTGGGCGGCGCGAGCTCGGTGAACGGCGCGAACGCGGTGAGATCGCCCGCGCGAACCGCGCTGCGCACGACCGGCGGGAGGTCGGGATTGCCCGCGGCCACGGTATTCGTGATGTACGTGGCGACGTCGCCTTGGATCGGCGTGCCGCCTTGCACGTGCACGTATGCCAGCAGCTGCGGGATCGACGGTCCTTGCCCGCCGTTGCCGGCCGCGTTGCCGGTTTTCGGGTTCACGATGACGCGCTCGCCGGGCGGCGCAGCCTGATCGAGCAGACAGTAGTCGCCCGCGGACGGAAACGCGACGAGGATGTCGCTGCGGTAGCCCGGCTGCAAGTAGTTCGACGCCGCGGGCGGGACGAGCCCCGAGATCCCCGGCTGCGCCAGCCGGATCGTGTTGATCTTCGTGCGCGTCAGCCCGTCGACCGCGAACTCGAGCTGCGGCACGACCGCGCCCGGGGTCGCGACGCAGACGCTCTTGATGACCGCCGCCTGCTGCAGGCGCGACTTTCCTGCGAGCGCGCTCGTCAGCGACGTGCGCTGACCGTTCGCGCCGAGCAGCGGCGTCATGCGCAGCACCTGCAGGTTGATCGTGTCGTGGATTCCGGCGTGGACGAAGCGCCAGCGCTGGATCGCGCCGGCCGGAACGGTGAGCGACGGCTGCACCATTCCGTTGATGCTGGTGAAGCGGCCGTTTGTGTCCCAGATCGTGGGCGAGAAGAGCTGCGAGTCGAAGTTCTCGACGACGCCTTTGCTGATCTTGCCCGCGATGGCGCTGGGGCTGTTGTACTTGCACGTCCAGCGCGCGTTGGCGGACGGCGGCGGGCTGTTGGAGTTCGCGTCCGCCGTCGTGTACAGACCCTGCTCGGTGATGAGCGCGTCGTAGGGCGTCTTTCCGCCCGCGGGCTGCCAGAAACAACCGTACGCGATCTGCTGAAGCAAGAACACGGTGTCCGCGAACGGCTCCTTGTCGGGGCCGTGCAGGATCGTGTCGACGTCGACCGTGCCGTGGTTCTGGGCACGATGTGCCCAGTCACGGGTGCCGCGCACGACCAGCACGCCGGCGTCACCGCTGGACACGCCGACGGCCGTCGAGCCGTGCATGTGCGCGTGGTACCAGAACGTGCCGGCGGGATGATCGCTCGGAATCGCGACGCGCACCGGGTACGGCGCCATCGACGGCGGCATGTCGCGCAGCACGTTGTCGCTGATGCCGCTCGGCGAGACGTGGAGCCCGTGCGTGTGCATGTTCGTCGTGTTGAAGCATCCGACGCCGGTCGGCAGCTGCAAGTACGGCGCGGGCGTGGCGCCGCAGGTCGGATCGTTCGGATCGAGCTGGTTGTTCAGCGCGATGTGCAGCGTCTGCCCGGGCAGCACCTCGATGAGCGGTGACGTGAGGCACCCGCTGTACGTGCGCAGCTCGAGCTGATCGTACTTCTGGTCGGTGGGATTGTTGATCTGCGCCGCCGCGCGCGTGAGCGGGAGGCTGAGGAAGACGTCGTTCGTCCCCGGCTTGGTCCTTTCAGGACCCGGATTGCAAGCCGGCGTGTTCGTCTGCAGCGCACCCAGGGTGCGCGGCACGGTGCGCGCCGTCGAGAACCGCGGCACTTGCGCGAACGACGGGCTCACCGCGTCTGCGGAGGATTGCGCGACCGCGGACGGAGGGTTCGAGAGCCCCACGAACGCGCCGGCGGCGGTTACGGCGAGCGCTGCGGCGACGGCCGCGGCGCGTGGCAACATCGGCATGCGGACAACTCCCTCGTGTTCTTAGAGCGGCACGTTGCTAGGCAGCACTTCGATGATCCCCATCATGCCGTGGTCCTCGTGGAACAGCATGTGGCAGTGGAACACGAAGACGCCGGGATCGACGCGGTGGAAGTCGATGACCACTTTGGTGACGCTGGGCCGGATCAGCTGCACGCCTTCGGGCGCGTTGATCAGCTTGCCGGCCGGCAGCGCGACGGTGTCCAGGAACACCTGGCGGTACGGGTCCGTCGCTTCGAACGGGCTCTCGACGGCGACGAACGTGAGCTGGTGGATGTGGAACGCGTGCACTTCGGGCGATGCGTTGAACAGATACCATTCTTCGACGGAGTTCTGGTGCACGCGCACCGTCGGAACGTACGGGTACTTCGGATCGGACGGCTGCGCGGGTGCGAGGAAGAACGGCCGCTCCGTGAACGACGGGTTCGCGACCACCGTGCCGCCCATCGTCAGCGGTCCGGTCTCGGTGACGTACCATTCGGGCGGACCGCCCGGCGCGGGATACTGCGTGAACGTGATGGCGCGGCGCGGAACGCCGAGCTGCAGCTGCGCCTTCGCGAACGCGCCCGCGATGGTCGGCGCGTGCATCGGCTTGGGCGCCGCAGCCATGGCGAGCGGCGCGCGGTGCGCCGCGGTCTCGAACGCGGGGTTGATGGTGAGGATCTCGCGCTCGGGCATCGGGAACCCATCGTAGCCCATGCAGAACGGCGTGTTCGTGGGCGGCGCGCCGGTCGGCGTCGGGGTGCCTTCGGCGGAGATGATCCGCAGCGGAGCGCCGCGCATCGTCACGACGATGTCGACGCGACCCGACGGCGGCACGAACACGTTCGGCTCGACGATCACCGGAGGTTTGGACGGATCGATGCGGCTCGTGGCGGGATCCCAGTTCACCGGCACGCCGTCGCGCCCGACGACGTTCAGCGGCACCGCCGTGTTGCCCGACATCGTCTTGAGGTTGACGTATGCGTTGGCGGCGGCGTTCAGGATACGGTAGCGCACCGTGGTGTTGGCGAACTGCGACACCGCCGGGCCGGCCGCCGGCGTGCGCCTCCCCTTGTAGATGACGGGGATCAGCGCGCCGTTCACGGCGAGCGCGCCGCCGTCGGTCACGTTCACCACCGGCGGGCAATACGGCCCGGACACCGGCGCCGACGCATACCACGGCCGGGGGTTGAAGGGGTCGAACGGAACCGGCGATGCGCTCGCGGCGGGAACGTTCTTGGGCGCGCGGCTGAACACGCGCTGGTAGTGCCGCACGATCGCATCCTGCGACTGCATGCCTCCCATCGCGTCGTTCATCGCCATCGGCGCGTGCGGCGCCGCCGGAACTTGCGGTCCGGGCGCGTTCTTGACGACGAGCAGCACGGAGCGCAGCGCCGGCGCGTCCGGCACGACGATCAGCGTGCCGGCGAGGCCGCCGCCGACCTGCGTGCTCGAGATGCCGTGCATGTGCGAGTGGTACCAGTACGTGCCCGGCGGCTGCGTGGTGGGCACCTTGAACGTGAACACGCACGTGTTGGGGTTCGGTGCGTACACGAGCGACTTGAACACGTTGTCGACGTACGGGTCGACGTGCCAGCCGTGCGTGTGGAAGTTGGTGTCGTTGGGCGCCATCCACGGCGGCATGCCGGGATGCTCCGCGCGCGGATGGTTGAAATAGCCGGCTGCGGGCTTCGCCGGATCGGGCGTCGGCAGCGAGCTGCCTTCGTACGGCAGCCACGCGCAGCCGTCCACGTTGCCCGTGCGCTGCGGCGGGGTCGGCAGCGGGCTCGGTCCCGGGGGAATCCGGTTCACGAGCGTCATCGTGAACGTGCCGCCGCGCGCGACGACGATCGTCGGCGCTTCGACGTACGATACCGGCGAGCTCGGCGCCGTCGTGTAGCAGAAGTGTTTCTGGTCGGGGTTCATCGACACGTAGACGGTGAACCGAGACTGGCCGGGCTGCGTCGTGTCGTGCACCGGCGGCGTCGGCAACGGTACGTTGTTCGTGCCGGGAACCGGCGTCGGCGGATTCGGAATGCACGGCTGCGTCGTCGCCGCTGCGGCAGCCGCGACGACCGGCGCGGCGGCGAGCCTGGGCGGGCTCGCGACGGCGGCTGCACTCGCGATGACGACGCCCGCGGCGGCCGCGAGCGCAACCTGGTCGATACGGCGCATGAGACACCCCTGTCGTTTGGAAAGAAGACGAGAACGGCCGAGCCTTCGGCGGGCGGGAACCGAAACCTCGCTGCTTCAGAGGTCGAGCGAGCGCACTGACGCTATGCCGGCGATCTCGCGCAACGCGGCGATCGTCGCATCGGGCGCGGGCCGGTCGGTCGAGAGCACCATGATCGCCGCGCCGCCCACCGTGTTGCGCGACACCTGCATCGTCGAGATGTTCACGTGCGCGTCGCCCAGGATCGTGCCGACGCGGCCGATCATGCCCGGGACGTCGCGGTGCTGCGTGATGAGCATCGCGCCGACCGGGGTCGCGTCGATCTCGTAGCCGTCGAGCTCGACGATGCGCGGCGCCCCGGCGACGGACGTGGCGGCGATCGACGTCTGCCCGGCCGTCAGCCGCAGCGACGCCGCGTACGGCGACGGGCTCGCGTCACCGCGGGTGTCGACGACGATGCCGAGCTCGCGCGCGATCGGTTCGGCGTTGACCACCGACACGCGGCGGTCGGTCGTCGCCTGCAACAGACCGCTCAGGAACGCGCGCGCCAGCGGCTCGGACGGAACCTCGGCGAGCGCGCCGCCGAGCACCAGCGCGAATTCCGGCATGCGCTCCGGGCGCGCGTACTGCGGGTAGAAGCGGCCCAGGCGATAGGCCACCTCGAGGAACGGCACGACGCGCTCGGCTTGCGGGCCGCTCGGCACGGGCGCGTTCACGGCGCCGCTCGCCGGCGCGCCGGCGAGCACGCGCGCGACGTCCTCCGCGAGCTCGCGCGCGATGCGCGCGAGCGCTTCGTGCGTCGAGCCGCCGAGGTGCGGCGTCGCGTACACGCGCGGATGGCGGTGCAGCGCGGCGCCGGTGCCGTCCGGCGGCGGCGGCTCGTCCGCCACGACGTCGATCGCGGCGCCGGCGAGCACGCCGGCATCGAGTGCTGCGAGCAGGTCGCGCTCCGCGATCACGCCGCCGCGCGCGCAGTTTATCAGATGCGCGTGCGGGCGCATCAGCCGTAACTTCGCCGCGTCGATCATCCCGAGCGTCTGCGGCGTCAGCGGCACGTGCAGCGTGACGACGTCGCTCTCGCGCAGCAGCGTGTCGAGATCGACGAGCCGCGCGTCGAACGCGGCGGCGCGTGCGGCCGTGACGTACGGATCGTGCGCGAGGATCGTCATGCCGAACGCCTTCGCGCGCGCCGCGACGTTGCCGCCGATCCGCCCGAGCCCGACGATGCCCAGCGTCTTGCCGTACAGCTCCGTGCCGATGAGGCGCTTGCGGTCCCAGATGCCCTCGCGCAGCGCCTGCACCGCCGACGGCGTGCGGCGCGCGAGCGAGAGCATCAGCGCGAAGGTCTGCTCCGTCGCGGCGAGCGTGTTCGCGCCGGGCGTGTTCAGGACGAGGATCCCGGCGGCGGTCGCGGCCTCGACGTCGATCGCGTCGACGCCGACGCCGGCGCGCGCGACGACGGCCAGGCGCGGCCCCGCGGCGAGCAGCTCGCGGTCGACGCGCGTCTCGGAGCGCACGATCAGGCCGTCCGCGTCCGCCAGCGCGGCGACGAGGTCGGCGCGCGGCCGGCCCACTTGCGAGTCGATGTCGATCCCCGCCTCGCGCAGCACCGCGAGCCCCGCTTCCGCGAACGGCTCCGCGACGACGACGCGCCGCCGGGAAAGGCCGGTTCGATCCATCGGGCGTAGTTGCACGCGCTTGTCTCTCCGCCTCAACGGGCCGCTCACGGTTGCAATCGCGTTCGCCGTCCCGCTCGTCGTGCTGCTCGCCACCGTGCGGACCTCGGTCGGCTACTGGGACACGGGCGACCTGCAAACCGTTGCCTGGATCGCCGGAATCCCGTACCCGACCGGCTATCCCGGCTACGTGCTCGTCGCCTGGGCGTGGACGCACGTGCTGCCGGTCGCGTCGGTCGCGGCGCGGGTGAACGCGCTGTCGGCGGTCGCGGTCGCGAGCGGCGCCGCCGGCATCGCGGCAGTCGTGCTGCTGTTCGACGTCTTGCCGGTCATCGCGATCCTCGCCGCCACGACGTTCGCGTTCGCGAACGTGGTCTGGGGCCGCGGCACGTACGCCGACGTGCACCCGCTCGGCTTCGCCGTCGCGTTCGCCGCGGTGGCGCTAGCGGTGCGCTGGGCGGTGCGCGGCGATCGGCGCGCGCTCGCGACCGGGATCGTCCTGGCCGGCGCCGCGGTCGCCATCGACAACACCACCGTGCTGATCCTGCTGGGCGGCGTCGTCGCGACGCTCGCGCGCCGCTGGCCCGCGCTGCTGGTCGCGCGCTCGCTCGCGCTCGCGGTGCTCATCGTGGTCGCGGCGTACGCGTATCTGCCGCTGCGCAGCGCGTACGTCACCGCGCACCGCGCCGATCCGACGCTCGCGCTGGGCATTCCGCCGGGCCGCCCGTTCTGGGACGACCATCATCCGGCCACGCGCGAGGGTTTTCACTCGCTGGTCGCCGGCACCGAATGGGGACCGGGCGAGACGCTGGCCGTGCTCCTCACGCCCGCCGCGGTGCAGCGCGCGGCCGACCGGTTCGGCCCCGAGGTCAAAGCGGACGAGCCGCAAGGGCTGCTCGTCGCCGCGCTGATCGGCATCGCTTTCGTCGTCGCGCAGTATCCGCTCGCCGGGCTGGGGCTGCTGCTCGCGGCGGTCGTGCCGGCGCTGTTCGGCGCGTCGTATCCGGCGGAGGCCGATCCCGAGCGCTACGTCTTGGCGCTGTACGCCGTCACCGCGCTCGGGGTCGCCGTCGCCGCGGACCGCACGGCGCGCGCGTTCGGGCGCGAGCGGCCGGCCTTCGCGCTCGCCGCGGTGTGCGCGCTGCTCGCGTTCGTTTCGGCGCGCGACCTCGTGCGCGGGCGCGACCTGTTCGCGATGCGCACGTTCGCGGAGGCGAGCGAGCTGAGCACGCGCGTCGCGGCGAGCACGCGCGACGGCGCGGTGGTCGTCGCGCCGTGGGACTTCGCCACCGCGCTCGCGTACGGCGCGTACGTCGACCGCGCGCTCGGCGCGCGCATCGTGCTCTGCGCGCTGCCGCGCGAGCATCTCGACGAGTATGCGGCATGGCTGCGCGAGCGCCAGGTGACGGTCGTCTCCGAGGGCACGCCGGATCTGCCCGGCTACCGCACCCGCAAGCTCACCGATGGAAACCCGCAAGTGTACGAGGTTCTCGCGCCGTGAACGCGCTGCTCGCCGGACTCTTGGGCGCCATCGTCGCGCTCGCGTTCGCGCACGGGCGGCACACGCCGTACGACAACTACGTGTTGCTCGCGAGCCAGATGCTGCACGGGCATCTGTGGATCGATCCGCTGTGGACGGGGCCCGAGATCGACGCCGTGCTGTTCGACGGACACCGGTACATCGTCAACGACCCGATCCCGGCGCTGCTGATCCTGCCGCTTGTCGCGCTGGTCGGAACGCACGCGAACCAGACGCTGCTCGCGTGCCTGCTGTGCGGCGTCGCCGTCGGCGCGGCGTGGCTGCTGCTCGAACGCATCGGCGTCACGACCCGCGCAACGGTCTGGCTCGTCGTGTTCTTTCTCGCCGGCACGGATCTCTTGTGGTGCTCGATGCTCGGCGACGTGTGGTTCGTCGCGCAGACGTCGGCCGTCGCGTTCACGATGCTCGCGCTGTGCGAGCTGGCCGGAAAGCGCCGCGGCTGGCTCGTCGCGGTGTGGTTCGCGCTGGCGCTCGGCTCGCGCTTCACGCTGGTCATGGCGCTGCCGGTAGTGCTGTGGTGGCTCTGGGACGGCTTCCTCGTACACGAGCCGCGCGCGGACGCGCTGCGCGAACGCGCGCGCAACGTGCTCGCGTTCGCCGGGACGCTGGTGCCGTTCTTCGGCTTGTGGGTCGCGTACAATCTCGCGCGCTGGCACGTGCCGTGGGATGCCGGGCACACGATCTTCTACCATCAGGACCCGTACATGGGCTCCGCGAGCGGCTCGCCGTTCGGGCTCGAGAACGTGCCGGTCGAGCTGTTCTCGTTCTTCGTCGTGCCGCCGCTGCTGCACCCCACCTTTCCGTACGTCGAGCCGGCGGCGTTCGGCACGGCACTGTGGTTCACGAGCCCCGCGCTGGTGCTCGCCTTCTTCGCGCGCGAGCCGCGCCGGCTCGTCGTCTCGCTGTGGGTCGCCACGCTGCTGGTCGCCGGGCCGTCGCTGCTCTATTACGCCAACGGCGGCTCGCAGTTCGGCATGCGCCACGCGCTCGATTTCGTGCCGTTTCTGTTCGTGCTCATGGGACTTGCGGCCCGGTCGGATTTGAGGGCCGGAGTTTGGAGGGCCGGGCAAGCGCTCATCGTGTGGAGCGCCCTCGTGGGCATTTTCGGCTGCTGGTACTGGAACACGTACATTCGCAGCGGCATGCTGTGATCCGCGTCCACTCGTTGCCAGGAACGGTAGCCGTTCGCGCTCCGTGGGTACACGTAGTGCCGGAACTTCACTTTGAGGGAAGGCAACGAATGGAAGAACGCAACATCTCGGTCGACCGCGAAAACGGGGGGTCCCTCGCGACCTTCAGTCTCGTAGCGGTGATCGTGGTCGTCGCGCTGATCGCGCTCTTCGTGTGGCAGCCTTGGAACTCGACGAGCACGACGCGCACGAACGGCACGAACTCCACCCTGAGCACGGGTTCGGGCACCAACTCGGGTACGACCAGCGGAACGTCGGGTTCATCGACCACCACGACCACGGGCGGAGGCACGCACTAATGGATCGCCGCGACGACGACACGCTCCGCCGGACGGTGGACACGATCAAAGGTGACGTGCACGACGCGCTCGACGAAGGCAAGGAGCGCGTGCAGGCCGGCGCCGAGAAGGCGAAGCGCGCCGTCGAAGGCGACAGCATGCCGCTCGGCGACCGCATCGCTTCGCACGTCAAAGAGATCGGCCACGACGTGAAGGCCGATTACGACAAGGCCAAACGCGACGTGCGGGACGAGGGAGCATAATAGCCGTCTGAAGACATCGGCCAAGCCGCTCGCCGAGTACGTTCGCAAGCGCGACTTCTCGGCGACGCCGGAACCCAAGGGCGATACGCGCAAGCGGGCTTCTTCCAAGAAGCTCCGCTTCGTCGTGCAGGAGCACCGCGCGACGCGGCTGCACTGGGACTTCCGGCTCGAAGTGAACGGCGTGATGCCGTCGTGGGCCGTGACCAAGGGGCCCACCATGGTCGCCGGCGAGAAGCGGCTCGCGATGAAGACGGAAGACCATCCGATGGACTACCGCACGTTCGAGGGCGTGATCCCCGACGGTAATTACGGCGCCGGCGAAGTGATCGTGTGGGACGAAGGTTTCTACGATCTGTTCGAAGGCACCGATCCGGCCGAGCAGATCGCGAAGGGCAAGCTCAAGATCGTGCTCGCCGGCCACAAGCTCAAGGGCCTCTTCACGCTGGTGAAGATGAAGCCGCGCGAAGGCGAGCGCGGCGAGCCGTGGCTGATGTTCAAAGATCACGACGAGTACGAAGACCCCGAGTTCAAAGTCGAGGACCACGCGCAGAGCGTCAAGACCGGCAAGACGCTCGCGCAATTGCAGCAGTCGCGCAAAGACGCGCCGATCTGGAAGAGCAACCGCGCCTCGTCGGCCGACGGCACCGCCGTGAAGCGCGCGGCGCGCGCGAAGGCGGCGCACGCCGGCAAGATCCCGCGCGACGTGAAGCCGATGCTCACCACGCTCGTCGACGACGCGTTCGACGACGACCGCTGGCTGTTCGAGCTCAAGTGGGACGGCTACCGCGCGATCGCGGTGGTGGAGAAAGACGCCGTCACGCTGACCTCGCGCAACGCCAAGGATCTGCTGCACCAGTTTCCCGAGATGAAGGATCTCGCGCGCGCGTTCCGGTCGATCCCCGTCGTCGTCGACGGCGAGCTGTGCGTGCTCGACAAAGACGGCCGGCCGGACTTCCAGGCGCTGCAGTCGCGCGACAAGCCGGAGGGCCGCGGGCGCGCGCGCAGCAAGCCGTCGCCGGTGACGTTCGTGGTGTTCGACCTGCTCTACGCCGACGGGCGCGATCTGCGCGAGCGCCCGCTCGAAGAACGCAAGCGGCTGCTGGAGTCGATCATCGTCCCCGACCACGGCGTGCTGTTCTCCAAGCACGTGCTCGGCAAGGGCAAGCAGCTCTTCGAGCTCGCGCAGAAGCGCGGCCTCGAAGGCATCGTCGGCAAGGTGCGCACGTCGCCGTACCGCTCCACCCGCTCGCGCGAGTGGGTGAAGATCAAGGCCAAGAAACGCCAGGAGTTCGTGATCGGGGGCTGGACCGAGCCGCGCGGCAGCCGCAAGCAGTTCGGCTCGCTGCTCGTCGGCTATTACGAAGGCGGAGCCCTGAGATACGCCGGCCACGTGGGCACGGGCTACGACGGCACATTGCTCGAGAGCGTGATGGCGAAGCTGAAGCCGCTCGAGCGCAAGACCTCACCGTTCGCCGACACGCCGAAGACGAACACGCCCGCGCACTGGGTGAAGCCCGAGCTCGTCGCCGAGATCACGTTCGCAGAGTGGACGCGCGACGACATCCTGCGCCAGCCGGTATTTCTGGGCCTGCGCATCGACAAAGACGCCAAGAGCGTAGTCCGCGAACGCGAGCAGCACGCCGACCCGGACGCATGACCGCCAAGAAGTCCGACACCACCGCCGACATCGGCGGGCGTGCCGTCAAGCTGACGAACCAGGACAAGGTTCTCTTTCCGGCCGACGGCTACACCAAGGGCGATCTCGTGCGCTACTACCGCGCCGTCGCGCCGGTGATCTTGCCGTACCTGCGCGACAACCCGCTCACGATGGAGCGCTATCCCGACGGCATCGCGGTCTCCCGCGGCATTTGGGAGAAGCAGTTGCCGCGCTATGCGCCCGAGTGGGTGCACCGCGTGACGATTCCGCCGTCGACCGGCCAGCCGCGCGACGTGACGTACGCGATCGTCGACGACGAAGCGTCGCTGGTGTGGGTCGCCAACCTGGCGGCGATCACGCTGCACATCTGGTACTCGCGCGCGCAGGCGATCGACGTGCCCGAGGTGATCCTGTTCGATCTGGATCCCGGCGAGCGCTGTCCGCTGGCGCGGCTCGCGAAGGTGGCGCTGGCGTTCCGCGACGAGCTGGCGAACGTGGGGATCCGGGCGTACGTCAAGACGACGGGCGGCATGGGACTGCACGTGATCGTTCCGCTCGAGCCGCACTACGACTACGAGATCGCCAAGGGGGTCTCCGAGCTGGCGGCCCGGCGCGTCCACAGCGTGCTGCCGAAGGATACTACGCTGGAGCGGGCGCTCGCGCGGCGGCCCGAGGATGTCGTGTACCTGGATTGGGTGCAAGTGGGCAAGGGCAAAACCTACGTCGCGCCGTTCACCGTGCGGGCACGGGACGGGGCGCCGGTGTCGATGCCGCTGGCATGGCGGGAGGTCGAGGCGATGCGCCGCAAGCGCGCCCCCGAGACCACCGCCGAGATGCGGCGGTGGACGATCGCGAACGTGCCCAAGCTCGTGGCGAAGACCGGCGACCCGTGGCGGCGCGAGGGATGGAAACCGCAGTCGCTCGAAAGCGCCTTATCAAAGGCCCGCTCGCTCTGGGGAGTCTAGGCGGAAAGTTAAGGAGACGATGGCAGCACACGCGATTTGGTCCGGCGCGATCAACTTCGGACTCGTCACGATCCCGGTGAAGCTCTTCACGGCCGTTCGCACGAACGACCTGCGCTTCAACTTCCTGCACAAGACGGACGAGGGCCGCATCTACAACGAGCGGCACTGCAGCGTCTGCGGCGAGAAGGTCGAGTACGCCGACCTGGTGCGCGGCTACGAGTACGAGAAAGGCCGTTACGTCACCGTCACCGACGACGACCTCAAAGCGGTGCGGCCGGAGGCGACGCAGTCGGTCCAGATCGTCGAGTTCGTAGAGCTCGACCAGATCAACCCGATGTACTTCGACACGCCGTACTATCTCGAGCCCGAGAAGAAGGGCCGCCACGCCTACGCGCTGCTGCGCGACGCGCTGATCGAATCGGGCCGCGTCGCGATCGCGACCGTCGTGATCCGCTCGCGCGAGCACATCGCCGCGGTCAAGCCCAACGGCGAGGCGCTGGTGCTCGAGCTCATGCACTTCGAGGACGAGCTGGTGAACCAGAGCGGCTTCGACTTTCCGGCGCTCAACGAGAAGGTCGCCGACGCGGAGAGGAAGATCGCCAAGCTGCTCATCGACACGATGAGCGCCGACACGTTCGAGCCCGACAAGTTCCACGACAAGTACCGCGAGGACGTCCTCGCGATGATCGAGGCGCGCGCGAACGGCGAGGACATCGAGCAGCCGGAAGTCCACAGGCCGGCCGCCACCAACGTCGTCAACCTGATGGACGTCCTGCAGCGCTCGCTCGAACAGTCCAAGCAGCGCCGTGGCGGCAAACATGCGGCGAGCGACGACGAAGCCGACGAGAAGCCCACCAAGAAAACGGCAGCGCGCAAGAAAACCGCAGCGGCCGCGAAGCCGAAGCGAAAGAAGACGGCCGCCTGACGAAGGTGCGGCCGGCGCCCTAGGCTACCGTTCGCGGTTGAAGCGGTTGCGCGGGCGGTCGAACGCGGTGTCGTCCGTTTCCTTGCGATGGCATGCGTCGCAGGGCGTGTACTTGGTGGGGATCGGGTACGGCTTTTTTTGCCAGCGGTACGCGAGGTCGTGGACGAGGTGCGCCCGGCGCTTGCAGGAGGGGCATACGAAGTGCTCGCCGTCCGCGAGGAGCACCGGGTCGTTCTTGGTCCACGTCTCGAGCGGGCCGGTGTAGTGCGGGCCGCGGGCTAACGCCGTCTCGTACTGCTT
>Ga0209624_10002120_pt1 | contig 14902 bp, 18 predicted proteins | sample JacPinW_OM2H0_O1_FD_188565 | JGI IMG/M metagenome (GOLD analysis project Ga0209624, IMG submission 188565) | Forest soil microbial communities from Algoma, Ontario, Canada - Jack Pine, Ontario site 1_JW_OM2H0_O1 (SPAdes) (version 2) | ecosystem: Environmental > Terrestrial > Soil > Boreal...
AGGCCCTGTATCGCGCTGCGCATTATGTGAATTTCACGCCTGATGCATACCTGGTCCTGTGAGGTTCGATGCGCTAGGCTTGCCATTCCCAACGATTTCAACAAAGGGATGTTCGGTATGCGTGCACTGATCTTGGTGACGGCGATTCTGGCGGCCGGCTGCGCGAGCCAGCCCACCACCCCTCAAACCGCTTCGGGTGCGGCCCCGCTCGCCCTCACCGACGCCGGGCGATTGGCAATGGCCAAAAATCTCAATCTCAAATTAGTCGACAAGGACGGCCAGCAACTTTTCTGCCGATCGAATTTTGTCACGGCTTCCCGCATTCAGCGCGACACCACCTGCTATACGGCTGACCAGCTCGATAAGCTGGAGGCGCAGCAGCAGCGCGAGCTCGACCAACTTAGTAACAGGCCGGTTTATAACAAAGGGCTGCAGTAGCAGCGCATTTGAGTTGCCGGCGATAAGGGCGTACGGTCGTTCCATGCGCACAGCCGACCAATGGCTCGACGAATACGGCTCGAGTCACCGCAATCCGACCAATGAGGCGCTGCACTGGATTTGCGTGCCGGTGATTCTGTGGTGCGTGCTGGGGCTTTTGTGGATCACGCCCTTTCCCGGCAACATCCGCGCGGCCATTCCAGTTGCGAACTGGGCCACCGTCATCACGCTTTTTGCGGTCATCTACTACGCGCTTTTGTCCGTCCCGCTGGCGCTCGGCATCCTGCCGCTGCTGATGCTCATGTTGTGGTCCATCGATGCTGTGAATCACAACAGCTTTGCGCCGATGTGGCTGATCTGCGTGACGCTGTTCGTGCTGGCGTGGATCGGTCAGTTCATCGGCCATGCCATCGAAAAGAAGCGCCCGTCCTTTTTCAAGGATTTGCAATTTCTCATGATCGGGCCGATGTGGCTGCTGGCGAACGTCTACCGGCGGCTGGGGATTCGCTTCTCCTCCCGAGCGTAAGCGGCGCTGGTTTGGCCTCATGGGTCGTGGACATCTGCTCTTCGAGCACGTCCCGCAGGGCTTCGAATTCCGCGAGCTGCACGCAAGCGCGTCGCCACGACACTTCGGCCAGCATCGACGCTTCCAGTAAGACACTGCATTCGGCTTGCAAGCTTCCGATCGCTGACAGTAAAGCGAACCAACGACGCTCTACGAGTTCCGCCGACGGCTCGCCGCCCAGATCGCAATCGACCATGCTCAGGCGCACCGCCCTAGCCCAATCCAAGCATGCTGTCTTCGAGGCGCTCGATTTTCGCAAACACCCGGGCCTTCAGCGCTTCCGCTCGACTTAGGCGCTCGCGCACGATATCGATCACGCACGCATTGACTTTCGGATTCGCTGCCAGAGCCTGATATTCGGCGCGGGCGATGATGCTGGCCTCGTGCGCCTCGCGCCACTCGAGTTCCAGATCGCTCATTTTGCCATCGAGTTCCAGGTCGAGACTGCTCATGGGTATGCACTCCCAATGGGATCAGGCCTCGATCCTGCCTCGCCAATATGACGATTGGTCGACGGTTACGGCGAATATTTTAAAGCGCGGATGCGGCTACTGGATCGCGCGGCGGGTTCCATTCCGTTCGATGGCGCGCCCGGCCGAGCCAAGAACCGGCGCCGAGCGTGCCGCTTTGCACCCGGGAAGTAGGCGCTGGGGTTTTAGCGAGTGCTTTCTGCAATGTGACCCAGGCAGAACTCCACGTGTCGCAGACGTCGTTCATCTCCATCACCTCTAGGCCGCTTGACCAAGCGGCAGTGCGACCGGCATCGCTTTGACTTGGGCGCGCAGTTTGGGCCAATCGATCAGTCGCAACTGGCCGTTCATGTCCTCGACCAGGGATGTGCAGCTTTCAACCCAATCGCCATCGTTGCAGTACAGGATTCCGTTGATATTGCGCATTTCGGCGCGATGGATATGTCCGCAGACCACGGTCTCGACACCGCGCTTGCGTGCTGCCTGCGCCACCGCATCTTCAAAGCTGCCGATATATTGAACTGCCCTCTTGGCCGTGTTCTTGAGGTACGAGGACAGCGACCAATGCGGCAGGTCGAACTTGCGCCGGAACCAGTTGATATAGGGGTTTGCCGCCAGCAACACGTCGTAAATGTTGCTTCCCAACTTCGCGAGCCAGGGGCTGCATTTCACGACACTGTCGAACTCATCGCCATGCAGCACGAGCATCTTGTTGCCGTCTGCGCCTTGATGAATGTATTCGCGATGAATCTCCAGGTTGCCAAAGACGGCGCCGTCGAATTCCCGGAACACCTCGTCGTGGTTGCCGGGGACGAAAATCACCTTGGTTCCACGCTTGGCTTTGCCCAAAATAGTGCGCAGAACGTTGTTGTGCGACTGCGGCCAAAACATCGACTTCTGCATGTTCCACACGTCGATGATGTCACCCACCAAGAACAACGTATCCATTTCGACATGGTGCAAGAAGTCGAGCAGCAGATCCGCGCTGCATCCTTTGAAGCCCAGATGAATGTCCGATATGAAGACTGTGCGCAATCGCAGCGTCGGTGGGTCGCGATCCATCATGTCTCCCTCCCTTAGTATCTTCCGAACGATTACTACAGGGTCAGAATCGCGATTTGTTGTTACGGAACCATGACTCGTAGGAGAAGATTTGCTTACAAAAAAGGGAGTTAGCCGTGGAACGTCGCGTGAAACAGTAGAAGTGTGACTTACCTCTCGATAAACCTGTAGCCAAAGCCGCGTACAGTTTGAATGCACGCTTCGTATCCAGGCTCGGCCAGTATCTTGCGCAAGCGCTGCACGTTGACGTCGACCGTGCGCTCATCGATCTCGGCATTGCCGGCCCACACCTGGGCAAGAAGCTGCGTGCGGTTGAATGTCCTGCCCGGATGCGACATCAGAAATTCGAGCAACCGGTACTCCGCACCCCGCACGTTCAAAACCGCGCCTTGCGCTGTCACACGGTTGGTTGAGGTATTCAGAGTCAGGCTGTCGAAGCTCAAAGCGGCCGGGTTGGCATGGCGGCGAGCCCGCAATACTGCCTGAATCCTCGCAACAGCTTCGCGCACCGAAAAGGGCTTCGCAATGTAGTCATCGGCACCCATGTTCAATCCCGACACGATCTCCTGTTCGCCCGACAGAGCCGACAGGATGATCAGCCTGAGTTGTTGCACGAGCCGTGCCTTGCGCACGCGCTCGAGCAACTCAAGAGGGGCGAGGCCCGGCATGTTCCAGTCCACGATGAGCAGCTGCGGCGGACGCAGTTCGACCGCAACGACAGCAGCGGCGCCCTCGGTGATGGCGAGCACGGCGAAACCGGCATGCTTCAATTGCTGACTCAGCGGCTCAATAGCTACCACGTCCCGATCGACAATCAAGATTTGATTTTGATTTTCGGCAGCAAGCATGCGCCATAGCATTAAAGCCTTCGAGGATTACAGTACCGTGACGATTCCTTGACGGCCGCTATCGGTTGACCTCCGTCATACGATTCGCGGCCCGAACGGAGACATACGAATAGCCGCGCAAGGCCTGCGGCCTGGGTCGCGCATCTACACCCGTCGCGGCATCATTATCCGACGCATTCCAAGCGGCGAGCAGCAATCCGAGCGCCAGCCAATTGAGAGTCGCTTCGCGTCGCAAAGTCCAGAAAGCGCCTGGGGAGCGGTTATGTAGCAGCGTCGTATGGGACATCGGTCTCTCCTGCAGTCTTTGTACGAGGCCAGTGTCGCCGCCTAGCCCTCATTTTTCGGGGCGCAAAAAGGGCAATCCGCAGGACAATTGTGGCGAATGATGGCAGCACTCATCAGTGCGGCGCTTATCGGCTGCTGAATGCCGATATTCGGCTATGATTCAGGCATGAAAAAGCAGATCGCGATTGTCGAGGACGAGCCTGCTTTGCGCGAGAATTACGCGGCCGCGCTGGCTCGCCACGGTTATTCGATCAAGGCCTATGGCAATCGCCAAACAGCCATGCAGGCGTTCACCGTTCGCCTTCCTGACCTGGCCATCATCGACATATCGCTGGAGGATGAGGCCGAAGGTGGATTCGATCTGTGCCGCGATTTGCGGGCGCTGTCGGCGGAGCTGCCCATCATCTTTCTAACCGCCCGGGACAGTGAACTCGATGCGGTCTCGGGATTGCGCCTCGGCGCCGATGACTTTCTCACCAAGGATGTCAGCTTGCCGCATTTGGCGGCGCGGGTCGCGGCACTATTCAGGCGCATCGACGCCCTGCGTCGGCCCGACAATGCCGCTGAAATCGTCCGGCGCGGTGCACTGTCCATCGATGGCGAGAAGATGCAAACCACCTGGAATGGCGCTGCGGTCACGCTGTCGTTGACGGAATTCTGGATCGTGCATGCCTTGGCGCGCAATCCGGGGCATGTCAAGAATCGCCAGCAATTGATGGACGCAGCCAATGTCGTTTTGGACGACAACACCATCACCTCGCATATCAAGCGCGTGCGGCGCAAGTTCCAGCAGGTCGACACGGCATTTGATGCCATTCAAACGGTCTATGGAATGGGTTATCGCTGGGTCGAGTGAGCATTCGACTTCAATTGTTGATTGTCGCGCTCACCACGCTGGTATTGCCCTGGGCCGGTTGCCAGTATGCCCGCGAACTCGAGAAGGCATTGCGCAGCTCGCAGGAACAATCGCTGTTGGCCGGCGCCGCCACCATTGCCAATGCGCTGACGGCGCAGCCGCAGCGCGTGTTCCACGATTCCGACGACCCCCGAGCTTTCTCGGCGGCCGCGGGCGATCTGTACGTATACCCGCTGGTCACACAGCCGCTGCTCGATGGCTATCGCGAGGATTGGGACATTCCGGCGGAGCCCACCCCGCTGCCCACGACCACCCGATATCGCGCCCGCCTTCAGGCGGGATCGACCGAACACTACCTGTATTTATATCTCGAGGTGGATGACGCTCATTTCGATCCGCAGCCCTATAACGCCCAGCCCGACAAAGCCCGCTTTGATCGAGTCAACCTGACGTTGCAAGGCCCCGGCGGCCGCGTCGCATATTTCTTCGGCACGAATGCACCGGGTTTGATTGCGGCGCAGAGCGTGGTGAAGGGAGAGGATGGCGTGGATCGCGTCGTGACCGAGCCGCGCATCCAGGCTTTTTGGTTGCAGACGGCGGCCGGTTACCACCTGGAAATGCGCATCCCCTTGAGCTTCGTCGGCCGGCGTCTCTGGATCGAGGCCATCGATGGACGGGGCAGCGGACAAGCGGGCATTGCGGCAGACAGCGCGGAGGGTGGCCGCCTGTTTTTTGCAACGGCAGGGTTGGACTCACTGCTGGAAACTTACATTCGCGACGGCACGCGCGCCACCGTCGTCGATGCCAATGCACTGAAGCTGGGGGTCGCCGGCAACATTGCTTCCAGACAACGCGGTTCGGATCAGTCCGAGCCCATTTGGTATCGCTACTTCATGGGCGTCGACACGTCCGACATGCCCGCAGTGTCGTCCTCGCCGGATCGCCTCAGCGGCGACAGCGTCAGCGAAGCACTCAAGGGGCAGCCGCACGCTCAATGGGTGCTCGGCGGGAGCAAGCGGGAGTTGCTGCTCACGGCTGCGGCGCCGATTGTGATCGACGGGCAACTGCATGGAGCGGTTGTTCTGGAGCAGGCGGCAGACCAGCTGCTGGCGCTGCGCGACCGCGCACTCACCAGGCTGTTCAACCTTACGCTGATCGCCACCGCATCCGCGGTCATCATCATGTTCGCTTTTGCCACATGGATCAGTTTGCGCATCGGACGGCTGCGGGCGGCTGCGGATTCCGCCGTGGGCAGCGATGGCAGAATCCAGCTGCGCATGCCGGAATCCTCGAGCGCGGACGAGATCGGCGCGCTGTCGCGCGGCTTCGAGCGGCTTCTGGCACGGCTCAATGAACATACTCAGTACCTGCGCACATTGGGCGGAAAGCTGTCGCATGAATTGCGCACGCCGCTGACCATCGTGCGCTCCTCATTGGACAATCTTGAGTCCGAGGGCCTGCGCGACGATCAGCTGCGCTATATCACGCGGGCGCGCGAAGGAACTCAGCGCCTGCAATCCATATTGAGCGCGCTGGGCGCAGCGGCAAGGGTCGAGGAGAGCATCAAACAATCCGAACGCGTGAATTTCGATTTGCGCGATTTGCTGGTGTCGGCGGTCGCTGCTTATCGCGACGGCTTCCCCGCCGCTCGCTTCTCCATGGAGCTGCCTGAGAATCCCTGTTTCGCTCTCGGCGCACCCGATCTTCTGGTCCAGCTGCTCGACAAGCTCATTGAAAATGCCGTCGATTTTTGCCCGCCCGACGGTACCATCACCGTACGGCTGGAACGGGTGCAGAGCTACTACGCGCTGCAGGTCACCAACGATGGACCGCTCATCCCTCAGGCCCTCATGGGCCGCCTGTTCGAATCATTGTTCGAACAGCGGCAAGGCCGGGACGACAAGCCGCATTTCGGTTTGGGCTTGTACATCGTGCGGCTCATTGCCGAATTTCACGGCGGCACGGCCGTGGCTGCCAACCGTGAGGATGCCAGCGGCGTGGTATTCACCATCACGCTGCCGCTGATCTAGACCGCAATAACGAAGGAGTTCCAGGCCGCGTGATGAGCAGTTTGACATCGCCCCACGTGCATTATAGTATTAATGCACGTGGTCACCTGAGAACAACTTGTGTTTACACTCAATCCGCACTCCGGCGTGCCAATTTACCGGCAACTCCTGGACCAAGTGCGCAGGATGGTCGCCGGCGGACAACTAGCGGTGGGAACAGAACTGCCCTCCATTAGGGATCTCGCCGTCAAGCACGCGGTAAATCCGATGACCGTATCAAAAGCCTACAGCATGCTGGAGGCGGAAGGATTGCTCGAGCGGCATCGCGGCAAGCCCATGACTGTCGCCGGGAGATCCCGCATACAGTCTCTTCCGGTAAAGAGATTTCAGCAGTTGGACCCGCACATCAACGATTTGATCCTCGCCGCGCACCAGCTGCAGCTTTCTCAGGCGGAAGTCATCAAGGAGCTCAAGTCGAAGTGGGAGAGTATGGATGAATCATCCACACGTCGTCGCGCAGCAGCTAAGTAAATCCTTTGGCAAGCACGAGGTGCTGCGTGAGGTGACTGCGGAGGTTGCGCCGGGCGACATCGTCGGTGTCCTTGGAAAAAATGGCGCCGGCAAAACGACTTTACTCGAGCTGATGCTGGGCTTCACTCCGGCAACCTCCGGTGCGATCCAGATCTTCGGCCAAGACAGTTTCAAGATGACGAACGACTCAAAATCCCGCGTCGGGTTCGTGCCGCAACAGGACGAACTCATCAATCAGTTGACGGCGCATGATCAGTTGCGGGTGATTGGTTCGTTTTATCGCAACTGGGACAGCGTGTTCATCGAAAAACTGAGCTCAGCTTGGGAGATTGATCTTAAGGAACGTATCCGCAATATGTCGGTTGGCCAGCGGCAAAAGCTCTCCATTCTGCTGTCTCTCGGGCATCATCCGGATTTATTGGTGCTCGACGAACCGGTGGCCAGCCTTGATCCCGTTGCCCGGCGGCAATTTTTGGAGCAAATCATTGAGATTTCCGCCGATGGCCGGCGCGCCGTCGTGTTTTCCTCTCACATTGTGTCCGACATTGAGCGGCTGGCCAATAAAATATGGATTCTAAAAGATCAGCGCCTGTTTTGGTCCGGCGAGATCGATTCGCTGAAGGAGTCTGTGGTGCGAATTCACATCAGAGGAAAAGCACCCTTACCTAAGGATCTGGGGATTCCAAACGCTTATTCATTCAGTCTTGATGGAGCCTACGCGGTGGCGGTGGTCCGAGACTGGACGCCCGCCTCTCATTCGCGGCTGGTGAACGGTGTCGATGCGGACGTGGAGGTGCAGTCCCTCACACTTGAGGAGATCTTTTTGGAAATGCACCGGTGAAGACAGTCCTGCGTATGGTGACGGTGTATTTCACCGGTACGCGGGTGCAGCGCTGGATGTCCATCTCGACGCTGATCTTGCTCACACTCGGAATCCTAGGACTGTGGAAATACTCAGCGTTGGTGCTCGTCGGTCCAAAAACTAAGATCTCGAGCGGATCCATCGCGTTCAGCGCCCTGGTGGTGATGGTCCCAATTGTCGGCGTGCTGACTCTTTTTTTCAGCGCGGCTCTCATGCCAATCATTTTTGGGCACCTCGCGAGTAGCAAGCAGCTTCACATGTTGCCGTACGGTCGATCGAAATTACTTATCAGCGCACTTCTGGTCCTGGGTATCGTGGCAATCATGTTCGCTGGTGTCGTGGAAGCACTTTATGCGTCTTTCCCCATCGACCAAGGTCCTGTCTTCGGCAAAGCGATGGTGATTGCTGCTCTGACGTTTAGCCCGATGTACGTATTCGTATGGCTCATCAGTAGGGCCAAAGGGGCACTGGGTTCGCTCGGCGGCGCCATGCTCATCATTCCCTGCTTGGCCCTACCCTTTCACTTTGTTCAAATTCCGCAGCCTCCAATGCGCATGCCGCTGGTGATAGGGGGAGTGATTTTCGTGGTCTGCGCCGGCGCCTTTCTACTGGCGCCGCGATGGCGTAGTTGGGCGCCGTGGGTGGCGCCCAGGTGGAGAATCCCGATGCCTCAGAGCCGATCGGGATATCAATTGGGTAGTGAATTCGCTCTATTAGTGGGCGTGGCGCGGCCTTGGATGATTAGCGTTTGGCTTATCTTTCCTGTTGCCGTAGCAACCCTTTTTGTCACGTCGGCAAACATCTGGCTTTGCTATCTGATGCTTTGCAGCGTGATCTGTGGCGGCATCTCCAGCTTATCTGTGTCGCGAAGCCGGTCCCTATGGTTGAGGGGCCCCTGGTCTCGGAGCCTTCTGTTTTCTCTGCTGGAGGCACTGCACTGGCGACAAAACGCGTATTGCGTGAGCGTGCTGTTGGTTTTGCTCGTGGCGATCGGGAGCTACTTAGGCTTTCGGACCAACCTTCTTGCCATCGGCATTCCGCTTTTATTGCTTGGGGCTGCCGTGGGGACCTATCTGGGTCTGATGATGACGCGCGGGATTGGCTGGCTGGACGCAATGTGCGCCGTCGGCACCATGCTGTTGATGTTGGTCATCGCGTTGTACGCCGTTGATATGCCGGCCGCTGTACTGATCGGCCTCGATGCAGCAGTCATCGGCCTTTCGATTGCGTTCAGAGCCGTGGCGCGAAAGCGATGGACGCAGCTCGACTGGGTGCTTTGTCGCGCGCCTGCGCTACGTGACTCTCAATCCTTATGAGCGACCGGCCGTTTTACCGCGGTCTATGCGCATAAGGATCCATCCCGCCGTGGCACTCGGCGCCGCACTGATTGGCAGCTCATTGTGGTTATGGGTGCGCTCGACACACCAAATGGCTCACGATTTGGACGTCTATATGCGGACGCAGGTCCAAAACAGCCACTTCAGCGGCGCCGTACTCGTGGGCCGCGCCGGCGAAGTCCTGTTTGAGGCCGGCTACGGTCTGGCTGACGTCGAATGGCAAATCCCCAATCGGGCCAACACAAAATTCTCCATTGCTTCATTGAGCAAGCAATTCACAGCCGTTCTCATCATGAAGCTTCAGGAGCAGGGGAAACTTCACGCAACGGACCTGATTTGCCGGCATTTGGACTCTTGCCCTGAAACCTGGTCATCGATTCGAATTTCGCATCTGCTGTCGCACACTTCCGGAATTCCAGATTTCACCGATATTCCATCCTTCCTAGCCGAGAGGCGCCTGTCTCGGAGCAAAGACCAGGTGATCCTCACATTCCGCGATAAACCATTGGAATTCTCTCCAGGGGCAAAGTTTCGCTATAGCAATTCCAACTACTTCTTGCTGGGAATGATTGTTGAGAAGGTCTCGGGTTCTACATTCGAGGATGTGCTGACGCAAGAGATCCTCGCGCCCTTACGCTTGAACGACAGCGGCATCGCCAGCGGCGACTCGATCATTGAGAAGCAGGCGAGAGGTTATCGCGCCACCCCGGAAGGTCGAGTGATCGATGCCGACATCATGGATGCCGGTTGGACTTTTGGCGCCGGAGCGATCTATTCGACAGTACGGGATCTTAAGAAATGGGACGATGCCCTATACACCGAGGCCATACTGCCGCGCTCCACCTTGGCTTCGATGTGGACACCTGTGAAGGAAGGCTACGGCTACGGCTGGTATGTACCGGCGATATCGCGCGCCACCTTGAATCGGCACGTCGTGTTTCATTCCGGTCACACGGACGGTTTCGTGTCCTGCATGAGTCGCTTTCCCAACGATGAGTTAGTCGTGATCGTTCTCTCGAACTATGAGATGACCAAGCATGCGTGCAGTGTGGCGACCGGACTCGCCGCCATCACCCTAGGCGATAAAGACGCACTCCGGCCGGATCCCGTCGAGGTCCGTCTCGATCCTACATTCGAGTCCCGCTACGTCGGCAACTATCGCGTTTCTTCCGATATCAATGTCCTGATCACCCAGGAGAACGGGCATTTGTTCGCCACAATTGGTCAAATACCGAAGGCCGAGATATTTCCCGCATCCGAGCGGGAGTTTTTCTTCAAGGTCTTTGATTCGCAATTGGACTTTGTCACTAATTCCGCGGGAAAGGTGACAGGCTTCGTCGCTCATATTCCATTGCGGGACGATGTGCCGGGCGAAAAACTCGATTGAATCCGCTTGAATTTCGAAGTCCGAAAACGGCCGGTGTTGTATCACTGCTTGTTGTAGATTACCCGTGGCATATCGGCGACGCGCAGCCCGCGGCGCGTTCGAGACAAAAAGTGTGGGAGACGTAAGTGGCTACAGAAAACGGCGCCATTCTTGGAGATTGCGATGGTAAATCAATCTTCAAAGAGTCACTGGACGAGGCCGCGGCTCTCGCCGCGTCCTACCTGGCAAAGTTGGATCAGGGCCCCGTCGGCGCGACGGCTGACGCCGCGCTGCTGCGAACGCGAATTGCCAAACCGCTTCCCCGGCACGGTCTTCCGGCGCAACAGGTTGTAGGCGAACTTGCCGCCGACGTTCACGGCGGCTTACATGGTGTTGCGAGCGGACGCTTTTTTGCATGGGTGATTGGCGGTTCTCTGCCCGCAGCTCTGGCGGCCGATTGGCTTACATCGGCATGGGATCAAAATGCGCATAACTACGGCACCGGACCGGCCGCGGCCATAACGGAAGAAGTTGTCGGCGGTTGGTTGAAAGAGATTTTTGACCTGCCGTCGCAGAGCTCTTTCGCATTGGTGACCGGCTGTCAGATGGCTCATTTCACCTGCCTGGCGGCAGCGCGGCACGCGCTGCTGGCGAAGCGCGCGTGGAATGTCGAAGCGCAAGGATTGTCCGGCGCGCCCCCTGTCCGCGTGATGTCTAGCGACCAAGCACATGGGTCAATCGAGCGCGCGGCGAGCATGCTCGGCATAGGTACGTCCAATATTGTCAAGTTGCCCTGTGACTCGAACGGCCGGCTGGAGGCCGCCGCACTCGAATCAGCACTTGCCGCGCAGCGCAATACTCCGACGGTCGTGGTCTTGCAGGCCGGCGATCTGAATATCGGGGCATTCGACCCATTTGAGATTCTCATCCCTCTCGCTAAGCGATACGGAGCATGGGTTCATATCGACGGCGCATTCGGCCTGTGGGTTGCGGCCAGTTCGTCTTACCGGCACTTGCTGGCCGGTGTCCAAGCCGCGGACTCTTGGGCGACTGATGGACATAAGTGGCTCAATGTTCCTTATGACTGCGGCTATGCTTTTGTAGCGGACTCGAAGGCGCATGGCGGTGCAATGTCGCATCGGGCGTCATACATTTCTTATTCTACGGATGCGCGTGACCAGGCTGACTGGAATCCCGAATGGTCGCGTCGGGCTCGGGGATTCCCGAGCTATGCGGCTATCAGGCAACTGGGTGTCGAGGGGATATCGGACATGATCGAGCGCTGTTGCACGCATGCGCGCTCGCTGGTCATGAAAATCGGCCGTCTTCCCGGAGCGGAAGTGGTCTGGGAACCACAGATCAATCAAGGTCTGGTCCGCTTCTTGGACCTAAAAGCCGGGGCTTCTCAACAGGACCACGATCGCAGAACCGACGAGATGATCGGCAAGATCAACGCTGCCGGTGAAGCATTTTTTAGCGGTACTTCGTGGCGGGGAAGGCGCGCCATGCGAGTGAGCGTCTGCAATTGGCAAACTACGGGCGAGGACGTCACGCGTACGGTGCGAAGCGTTGCTCAGTGCATCGCCTCGCCTTAAGCGGCCGCGCCCGAATTCATCGCGCCCTTTGAGCCCACGCCCTTTGAGTTCGTCTCGTCTCCGAATGCCATTTCGCGTGTGACCGGCTGACCCTCGTGGGTCAGCAGCCATTCTTTGCGATCGAGACCACCGCCGAAACCGGTCAACGATCCGTCGGCGCCTATCACCCGATGACAGGGAACTATGACGGCAATGGGATTGCGGCCATTCGCCAAACCGACGGCCCGCGATCCGTTGGGATTGTTCAAGCGCTTGGCGAGTTGTCCGTAGCTGCGCGTCTCACCGAAAGGAATTTTTGTCAGTTCGCGCCAGACGCGCTGCTGAAACTCGGTGCCCTCCATGCGCAAAGGCAGATCGAATTCGCGCCGCTTGCCCGCGAAATATTCTTTCAGCTGGCGCGCGGCGGCCGGCAAGGGGTCGATGGTGGCATTCTGAATCCAGTCATCGCCAACGCCCGGCAGCTTGCTTGGCTTGTTCCGATACAGATTCATGTACAAACCCGTGAGGGCCGTGCCATCGGATGTCAGCATCAATCGACCGATGGGACTCTCGATATAGCAAAAAACCTTCATGGCGCGGCTCCTTGTGATTGCCACAGACACTCCCTTCCAGTGACAAATAACTGCGGAAAAATAGAGCTAAATTGCATCTCTAGTCTCAACGGTAGAAAAACAGTAGACGGTATGATGCTCCAACGGTAGACGGAATACTCGCCGTTTTCGGACTTTGATATGGGAGATTTAGTCACCCTCTTCAGTCCGCTGTAATCGCTCCCTGAACCAACGTTTTGTTCGCCTAAAGATGGCCTTTATTGAGAATGGCGGCTTTTGAGGTGGAGCATATTCAGGGGGTTTGGGTTGATGCGAAACACTGTTGCTCACGTCTCGTACTATTTTACTATTTGCCGGTTTTGATTATTCGTGTGGCTACAGACTCGTATGCCGCCTGAAGTTCGGCAAACACGGACCGCCGAGGTGCAGGCGCACCTAGATGAATGTTTCTTAGTTCGGCCATGAAGCCTTTCCACATATGCTGACCTCCCTCTTCGAGGAGCTGCGCCCGAATTGATAGCTCCTTGGATACGGGGGTGTGCCTGCGCCCCCAGGCGCCCATGTGAGCAAGCAGCGGTACAAGCTGTATCGAAGCTTCGGTAAGGCTGTAAATCGCTTTTTGTTTGTGAGCCGGATTGGCGGCGCGCGACAGCAGTCCAACGCCGACAAGGCGAGCGAGTCTGTCGGCCAAAATATTCGAGGCGATTCGCTCCTCCGAGAGTCTCAGAAGCTCGCCGTAGTGTCGACGATTCCCGAACATTACGTCTCGGATCACGATCAGGCTCCAACGATCGCCGAGCATCTCGAGCGTGAGGTTGATCGGGCAACCGGAGCGTCGTTTGTCTCGCATTGCTAAGAATTTCTGTACCACGCGACAGAATTTTACCGCTTGCATATTGCAATCATCAATGTATATAGTCGCACAACTTGCAGTTTGCAAGTGGTTGGGGGTGCATACGAACTTGCCTGAGGAAGACATGAAGCGAAATAGATTCGATGCAGTTGGTTCTCTGGTCGTCGCACTCCTTTCTGTCTTCGGAGCGCAGGCGTGGGCGCAAGATCCGAAAACGCACTATCTGAGTATTGCGCCGGTTGACCAATACCTTATGGCGGATCGAAATGCCGAGATAGCCCTGGCGCGGAGTGCGGCTCCGGAGTCCATCTCTCGCGATGCCGAGGTCCTGGTCCTCGGGCGGCATGGCTATGAAACTGCGGTTAAAGGTAAGAACGGTTTCGTGTGCGTCGTGGAGCGATCGTGGATGGCCCCCTTCGACGACCCGGAGTTTTTGAACCCCGATCAGCGGCTTCCGCTTTGCCTAAATCCTCCGGGCGCCCGAACCCACCTGCCACTCACCTTCAAGGCAACAGAGTTGGCGTTGGCTGGGCTTTCCAAAACTCAAATGCTCGACAGCATCAAGGCCGCATTCGACAAGAAAGAACTGCCGCTGCCGGAGCCTGGATCGATGTGCTACATGATGTCGAAGCAACAGTACTTTGGCAGCAAGTACCGAAACGCAGACCCACATTTGATGTTTTGGTTTCCCAAAACAGACGATAAGTTTTGGGGCGCAGGTCTCTCTGGCTCCCCGGTGTACGTACATCAATACTTTCCGGAGCCGATCACCGAGTTCATCATTTCGGTGGCTAAGTGGTCAGACGGAACGGCGGCACCTACGGAGTGATGCACGAATCTTTACCATCGGTGTCTTGCTGGTTAGGGGATGCCCACCGTGTTTCGCGGAAGAGATTGCCAAAGATAATGGGCTGCATACGCACGCCAAGGCCGCCAGGCCTCCGATCGTCGTTGCAATTGTTTCTGATTCGATTGCGCCGCCCGCATCAGCACCAGATCCCCGGTGGGAAAGGCGTCCGGCCAATGCAGGGCGCGCATGGCGATGTAATTGGCGGTCCAATGACCGATGCCGGGCAAGCTCATCAAGCATTCGATCTGCTCTTCGACATTCGAGGCAAAGCTAAGCACGATTTTTCGTTGGGCAACCGCTTGCGCCAGACCCACCAGGCATCGAGCGCGGGCACCGACCATGCCCAATGCGGAAATTTCATCCACTGCGACGCCCGCCATGCGTTCGGCGCCGGGACTCAAGCGATTGAGTTCTGGATAGGGCG
>Ga0209624_10002121_pt1 | contig 14897 bp, 10 predicted proteins | sample JacPinW_OM2H0_O1_FD_188565 | JGI IMG/M metagenome (GOLD analysis project Ga0209624, IMG submission 188565) | Forest soil microbial communities from Algoma, Ontario, Canada - Jack Pine, Ontario site 1_JW_OM2H0_O1 (SPAdes) (version 2) | ecosystem: Environmental > Terrestrial > Soil > Boreal...
ACACCGGCGGTAGTCAACAATGACAACAGCGTGATCGTGATGATCGCGAATCACACTGTGAACGCTTCCACTGACAATAACGGGCCGGGCGTTTCGAAGATAGTTTCGGTGGACGTTTCGGCACTGGGGACATTCTCCAGCGGAACTTTGTTGACGATCGACAAGAATACCAGCGTGGCGAACGGGCCTACGGCAACTTCGATGACTACCGCATCGCAGATGACGATTACACTCAATGGGTACTCGGTGGGGATCCTTAGTTTGAAGCCTTAAGAGCGCGACTACTTCGGGCTTTGGGGTTCTCAGGGTGGACACAAGATTCTCTGTGATCGCCTGCAAGTTGAACGTTGCTGAGGTTACAGTAGGTGGGAACTGTTTCGTATCACTTATGTCCATGAATCCAAAACAGAGAATACTGATAGCCGGAGCACTGACGGCACTTTCGGCTGCATTGGCCTGCTCCGGGAACGCGAAACCGAATCCTCAGGCCGGTGGGATGCCGGCGATGCCGGTCAAGGTGATCGATGCGAAGGCGTTGCCCGTCGATGACGTCTCGGAGTATGTGGCGACGATGAAATCGCGCGACTCGGCTGTGATTATGCCGCAGGTCGAGGGACAAGTGACCAATATCATTGTCCATTCCGGAGACAGGGTAGCCGCAGGCGCTGCGCTAATGGAAATCGATCCGCTGAAACAGCAGGCGACGGTCAGAAGCCAGGAGAGTTCTCGCGCAGCACAGCAGGCGAACCTGAATCTGGCGAAGCAGCAGTATGAACGGACACAGGGGCTTGCCGCCGCCGGAGTGGTGAGCAAGCAAGACCTCGATCAAGCGAAAGCGACGCTGGACGCGGCGCAGGCACAGATGGATTCGCTGGACGCTCAGGTGAACGAACAGCAAGTACAACTTCATTACTACAAAGTAGTGGCGCCGCGAGCGGGGATTGTGGGTGACGTTCCTGTGCGGGTGGGCGACCGGGTGACGACGACGACGCAGCTCACGACCGTCGATCAGCCAGGAAGCCTAGAGGCGTACGTCTATGTGCCGATCGAGAAATCGGCGCAGCTCAAGATGAATTTGCCGGTGCAAGTGGTCGACAGCGAGGGCAAGGTGCTGGCGAATTCGCGGGTGAGCTTCATTTCTCCGCAGGTCGATACTACGACGCAGACGGTTCTGGTGAAGGCACGAATCACGAATGGCAACGACGCGCTGCGGCAGTCGCAGTTCATCCGTGCGCGCTTGGTTTGGGGGACACATCAGAATCCCAAAGTTCCGATTCTGGCGGTGTCGAGACTGGGGGGCCAGTATTTCGCCTTCGTCGCGGAGCCGCAAAATGGTGGGGCGTTCGTCGCGCGGCAGAAACCGCTGACGATCGGGCAGACGGTCGGCAATGACTACGAAGTGCAGGATGGAATCAAGCCGGGAGACAAGGTCATTATTTCCGGGACACAGTTCCTGATAGATGGAGCGCCAGTGATTCCGCAGAGTTAGGTGAGAGTGGTGAGCCGCGAGCAATGAGCGGCGCGCAGCGTTGCAGTCTTCGATTCATGAGTCATCGCTAGCCACGATTTCTTACTTTTCAAGAAGAAAAGCTGCGGTTGAGTTCGCAGCACGGGACTTTTCATGTTCGTTGAATTCTTTATCCGACGTCCGGTGTTTGCCACGGTTTGCGCGCTGCTGATTGTTCTGGCAGGCGCAGCGGTTTTGCCTACACTTCCGATCTCTCAGTTTCCGAATCTGGCCCCTCCGCAGGTCGGCGTTACCAGCGTCTACATTGGCGCGAGTGCGCAGACAGTGGAGAGTGCGGTCACCATTCCATTGGAACAACAGATCAACGGCGCGGAAGGAATGAAGTACATCACGTCAACCAGCGGCAACGATGGAACCAGCCAGATCTCCGTCACGTTCGATCTGACGCGCGATCCGGACTTGGCGACGGTAGACATTCAGAATCGCGTGAACACGGCCCAGGGACGGCTGCCCGGAGCCGTGAAAGCGGTGGGCATCACGACTGCAAAGACGTCGCAGAACTTCGTGTTCGGCTCGGCCGTGTTTTCGGACAACCAGAAATATTCGACGCTCTTCATGAGCAACTACCTCGACGTGTATGTCCGGGATGCATTGAAACGGATTCCAGGCGTGGCCGATGTGATCATCTTCGGCGAGCGGAAATATTCGATGCGGCTGTGGCTGGATCCCGTGCGGATGGCGGGGAGACAACTGACCGCTACCGACGTGGTCAGTGCGCTATCGGAACAGAACGTCGAGGTCGCCGCCGGACAAGTCGGACAACAACCTTCCATTTCAGGGCAGGAATATCAGGTGAGCGTACGGGCGGTCGGACGACTGAGCGAACCGGCACAATTCGACAACATTATTTTGAAGACGAACGCCGACGGTACGCTCGTCCGACTGAAAGACGTAGGACACTCAGAACTCGGCGCAGAAAGTTACGCAAACGATCTGCAATTCAACGGTCGGGACGCGGTTGGAATGGGTGTAACACAACTTTCGACAGCAAACGCGCTCGATGTCGACCGCCGAGCGATTGCGGAGCTGGACCGGTTGTCGAAGAGCTTCCCGCCAGGGATGCACTACAAAGTCGCATTCGACACCACGGACGCTGTAGGAGAATCGATTCGCGATGTAGTGTTCACGGTCGGTTCAGCGATCCTGCTGGTCATCGTGGTCATCTTCATCTTTCTCGGCGACTGGAGGACGACGATGATTCACTTCATCGCCACTCCGGTTTCGTTGATCGGCACTTTCGTTTTTGTGAAGTTGCTCGGCTTCTCCGTCAACACACTCACCTTGTTCGGCATCACACTCGCCGTCGGACTGGTCGTTGACGACGCGATCGTCGTAATTGAAAACATCGAGCGCCATATCGCAGAAGGCGAACACGATTCCCACAAAGCAGCAGCGGCAGCCACCGGCGAGATCACCAGCGCCGTCATCGCAACTTCGCTTGTGCTGGTTGCCGTATTCGTACCCGTTGCCTTCTTTCCTGGAACGACTGGCATTTTGTTTCGCCAGTTTGCGCTGACCATCGCATTTTCCATCGCCATTTCGGCCTTCAACGCGCTCACCCTGGCGCCGGTGCTGGGAGCGATTCTTCTGCGTGACTCCCACCGGCAAAAGTGGTGGTGGCTGCAAAAATTTGATGACGGAGTCGTTGCTTTCACCCGTGGTTACCGCGCGCTGCTGCATCACGTGTTGAAATACAAATTGGCGATGTCGATCCTATTCTTCGCCGGCCTGGGACTTACTTACTTTGTGTTCACGCGAGTGCCGACAGGGTTCGTGCCTGACGAAGATCAGGGATATTTCATCATCGTGATCCAGGCGCCATCGGGCGCTTCGCTCGAGTACACGAAGGCGATTGGCATACAAATTTCCAATATGCTCGCAGATGTTAAAGAGGCCGAAGGAACATTTTCGATCGCCGGATTCAGCTTTGCGGGAGCGGCTGCGAATCAGGGATTAATCTTTGTACCCTTGAAGCCATATTCGCAGCGCAAAGGCGAGGAACATACCGCGACGGCGATTGTGAATCGAGTCCGACCACGGTTGTTTGGAGTACCGGGCGCGATTGTATTTGCGACGTTGCCACCGGCCATTCAAGGATTGGGGCAGTTCGGCGGATTTCAGTTCGTGGTGCAGGATCTGGCGTCGCATAAGCTCGAAGAATTGTCCGCCGCGACGCAAGGGCTGATGCGGCAGGCGGCTCAGCGAAAGGACCTGGTTCGACTGTTTACGTCGTTTACGGCGAACGATCCGCAGTATCTGGTAACGATCGACCGCGAGAAGGCGAAGAGTCTGCACGTGCCCTTGTCGCAAATCACCGATACGTTGGGCGTGTACATGGGCTCGTCGTACGTAAATGATTTCGATTTCAACAACCGGTCATACCGTGTGTATGTGCAGGCGGACAAGCAATTCCGCGCGACGGCGCAGGACATGAAGCGGTTTTATGTGCGGTCGGATAGTGGAGCGATGGTGCCGCTGGAGAATCTGATCACGATTGAACAAACAACTACGCCCCAAGTGATCAGTCACTACAACCTGTTTCGGTCGGCGGAGATCGATGGATCGCCTGCGCCGGGATACAGCTCAGGCCAGGCGATTGCAGCGATGGAGCAGCTCGCCAGCAAGATGCCGCAGGGGTTTTCGTATAGCTGGACGGGGTTATCGCTGGAAGAATTGGCGGCGGGCGGGACATCGCTCATTCTGTTCGGATTGGGCACACTCGTGGTCTACCTGACTCTCTCGGCGCAGTACGAGAGCTTTGTGCTGCCATTCATCGTGCTGCTGGCGGTTCCGATGGCCCTGCTCGGCGCTTTGGGAGCACAATGGTTGCGCGGGTTGCAGAATGATGTGTTCTGCCAAGTCGGACTTGTCATGCTTGTCGGGTTGTCGAGCAAGAACGCGATTCTCATCGTGGAATTTGCAGAGCAATTGCGTGGACGCGGAGTTCCGCTGGTCGAGTCGGCGATACAGGCCGCCACAATCCGGTTGCGGCCGATTCTGATGACTTCGCTGGCATTCATTTTGGGCGTGGTGCCGCTGGTGGTTGCGACGGGCGCTGGCGAGAACGGCCGGCATTCGGTGGGAACAACGGTCTTCGGCGGGATGATCATGTCGACGTTTCTCAATTTGTTTTTTATTCCGGTTTTGTACCTCATCATCGAAGGATGGCGGGAGCACGGGAAGAAAGCACCGGCACACCGGGGCTAAAGCCCAATTCCTTTGATCCAACTCACGCGGCCCTTGAAGGGCCGCTCTTCCACGGTTGGTCCACACATCGGAAAATGCGGGCGTCGGTCTCCGCTTGGCTTAATCTTTTCTGGGCTTAATCTTGCTCTTTCCGTTTTTCGACGCTTCCAGGTTTTTCTTTTTGCGCGCTTCTTTGCGGCGCATCTTTGCCATCCACTCGCGGGAATACATGGTGCCGCGGCATTTCTTGGAGCCGCAATGGCAGGGCGCGGGATCGTCGTCGTCATACAGGTTGTAATCCCAGACAAGTTCTTCTCCGGCTGCGATGTCGCGGATCGCAAAGAGCCAGACTCGGCCCTTGATTTCGTCGACTTCGCAGTTGGGATCGCAGGAATGATTCAGGTAAGCGCCCATACCTTCTCCGTCGATCACGGTCTTGCCGTCGTCCAATCCGTAGAGATACGTGCGCGAAACACCGTCGTAACGGCGGTCAGCTTCTTCGGGAGTGATGCGTTCGCCGGCATATTCGACGACGCGGGTTCCTTTGCGGATCGGAGTGGAAGTGTAGACACCGACGGAATGGATGGGAGAAGGGCGAACGACTAAAGCCATGAACTAATTTCGCATGGAGTGGGGATTTTGGGGAATGTGAAAAATCGAAGAGGCGCATCGGATTCACGAACGCGGCGAGGGGGAGCTTGTGCCCCGCGGTCATAGCAGTGGAAAAGCTTAGAACGAAGTGCGCTCGCATGGTAGACTTCGCGGGCTGATCTGAGGCAGATTTGGCGGACTGAGCGACAGTACCGGCGTAGACAGCGCTAGCTACGAATCTACGATGACTTTCAGTACCAATAAGGGGGATTGCATGCGGATGTCTCGAGCAGTTGCGGTGGTTGGAACGATTCTCATTCTCTGCGGAGCATTTCAGGCGGTGGCGCAGAATGCGAAGACGAAAAAGCTGTCAATCGTCGACCAAGCAAAGGCTTATTGCACATCGACGGGCGGGTTGGTCGAGCTTCGAAATGCGGTGTACGGAACGAACAATCCGGAGCAGGACTGGCTGTGGCTGACGGGCGAGGAGTCCTTCTGTCAGTACACATTGTCCGCAGACGGATCGCGCATTCACCTTTCACTGCAAACCTTGTATTCCTCGAAACCGACTTTGGCGGCATTGGCCTATTACGCGGAGGTGCCGTGGAACGGGCAGGGCAACGGGAATCCGGCGTGGTTCTATTGCACGCAACTCGGCGGGGCGGAGATTGGAGCGACTGATCTGAATGGCGGCGGATGGGTCTCGTCCGGTGGGATCGACCAAATACTTGAGGCTTGCATCTTCCCCGACAATTCGACGATCGACTCCTGGGGACTTTTCTATCACTCGGACAGCATCATTCGCGGAATCGATTTGTCGACAGTGTTGAAGTATGCAAATCCGTACGCGGCGAAGAAGTAAGTATTCCCTTCCGGCCTCGGTTCTTGAAAAAGCAAACGCCGCTGCATGACAGCGGCGTTTTTCATTTTTGCGATGAATGCTTCTACGGTTCGTAGACGGAACTTCCAAAGCCTTGCTTGCGGGCGGATTCCTGCATGTCTTCAAGTTTCTTTTGCTGGTCCGCGAGCTGCGACTTCATGGCCTCGACTTGGTCCTGTTTCTGTTTCTGGTGCTCATTCCATGACTCACAGTTGGCGACGCAGTTGGCGCCAGCATAGTGGATTGAGTCGCTGACGCTCCCGATCTCATGTTGCAGCGACGCAATGGCATTCTTCTGCTCGAGAATCTGAGACTTCCACTGTTCGGCCTGACCATCGTGATCGTTGGCGGAGGGTGCTTCGTCGGACGCTTTCGCGTCGGCAGACTTGACTACGCTATGTGTCGAATCCCCCGCTAGTCCCGTGTGGGGAAGTTGATCGTTCGTGATGACATGATCAGCCTTGGCTGTCGGATTCGCTTCGTTGGCTGGTGAGTCCTTGGATGAAGCGGTCTTCGATGCATCCTTCGACTGGGAATCTTTTTGCTGCTTTTGCTGGCGCGCCTGACGAGCGACATCCCCAAGCGACGGCGCTTCATCTTGAGCGTTCGCAATTCCGGCGCACAAGAATGCGCTCGCGGTCAGGAACATGAAAATCTTTCGCATGGAAAAGCCTCCGGCAACGAACCGTCCGGGGAAACGGCGTGCTCAGCAGATGGTAGCGTGGCGGGTAGGGAATCCCACGTTACTTTCGTTCACGCACGCTGGCTTTCGTTAAGTGTCGGCGAATCCGGAGATTAGGGAGTCGAGCTTCGCGAACAGTACCTGATTGCCCTGTCGGGGATACGCCGCAAGCGCCTCGCGATAGTGCGGCAAGTTGTAGAGAAACGCTTCGACACGCTCTTTGTTCAAGTCTTCCCAGTACGCCCCGTAGCCGGATTTCTCGAGCCAATAGGCGTTAAAGATCTGTTCGAACTGGTGGCTGACCGGAACCGCGAGATAGGGCTTCACCAAGTGCAACGCCTCGGTGACGAGAGAGAATCCGGAGTTGGCGATTACGGCGCGGGCGCTGATGAGATCGGCGAAGAATCCTTCGAGCGAAGGCTTCTTGAACAGAACGTTGCCATCTTGTCCTTCGCGACCGAAACCGTAGGCGACGAAGCGGCAGCGAACCGAGGTCAAGAGCTTGGCCAAGGCGGGAGCGGGCGAGGTCACGTAGACGAGGACGTGTTCGCCTTGCGTAGGAGTCGCCGTGAGGATCTCCTGGCGTAGCAGTGGAGGAAACAGGAAAGTGCTGCGCTTGCGAATGGGAGCGGTGAAGAAAGAGATGACAAGGTAAGCGTTGGCACGCGGCGTCATGAGCTTGGTCACAATCTTGGCAGCGGCGGCATCGCGGCGATATTGCTTGGGGTATGAGACGACCGCGTTGGTGAGACAGTGCTGGTTATCGATGGAGATGACCGGGAGGCGCCGCTTGTGTCCGATGTGACAGGTGAGCGGCTCGAAGTCGGTGATGACGAGATCGATCCTCGCGTCATCGACGAGTGCATTTAGCTTGTGTAAGCTCTTTGCGGCCTGCGGAACGGTGATCAGATTCTTGGCGATGGTGCGCTTGTAACGCACCCGATTGTTGACGTAGGCAAAGCGGAATCCGTAGATCTCGGTGACGTCGAAGTTACTCTTGAGATTTTGCAGGCCGCGGTCGAACGAGGCAACGTGGACTTTGTGACCATTCGCCACGAGGTGCGTGAGGACTTCCTTGGCGCGGGTGGAGTGGCCGGCGCCTTCTCCGTTGACACCGTAGAGAATGTTGGCCATGAGTGAAGGGCGAGTATATCGCGACTGCTCTCCAATCGAGCCCTTGAAGGGCGCCCTTCCACGATGGATACCTTACGGCTGGGGTTGCGGTACTGGCAAAGCTACCGTGTCGATGGTGGCTGGGTCGTCCCGCAGCTTGATGTAGAGCGTCTTTCCTTTTGGCGGGGGGATCGCCAGCGCGTCTTCAACGAAGCCTTCGGGAACCGTGACCGAATTCGCAAAGTCGGCGTCGGCGCTGACGGAGTCGAGCAGGAACAATTTATCTCCGCTGAGCGTGCACTGTTTATCGGGTACGCAATGAACCGCTTTCAACATGGGGACGCGAACCAAGTTTATAAGCGACTGCCAGTCGCCATTGATGCCATCGCCGCTCACGGGCCGGAACTTGAGAGGGCCGAATGCCGAAGGGCCCAGCAATTTCATAGGATCAAGGATGGCGAGGACGGTTTTCGTATCCTGCAGAGTGAGGTTGCCGTCTTTAAAACTCAGCATGACGCGGAAAGATTCATCGGCAGTGGCGACTTCAATTTTTTCTGTTGGCGGAAAAGTCTCCGGCTCCTGCGTCTTCACGAAAAAGTTGAGGCGTCCATCTTGCGGCAATTCTTCTTCGCTGCCGAGCCGAACTGCGGACGGCGATAAGGCGGGATCCACCTGGATGCTCTTGGTGAGCACATTGACCGCTGGACGCTCCTCGGCAACAGCGGCCTTCAGATCGAGCGTGCGGCCGTCTTTAAGATTGGCATGAATAATCATCGCATCGCCGGGATGCAGCTTGGTTCGCACACCCGCGTCGGCTGCGGTCAACTTAAGTTCGTCGACCTGATTGGCGCGAGTCAGGGTTTCCGGCTTGAAGCGGATGCCATTCACATCGAGACTGTCGACCTGATCGAGGCGTGTGCCCTTGAGAACGCCATCGGCGTCACCTGCGTGGATACCGAAGCTGTCCAGACGCCCGGCTTCTGCGTACGTGTGCAGCGGGATCTCGTCCACGTCGCGCAGGCCGAACTTCTTGATCAGCATGGTCACAGATCCGGCGTTCGCCTTTTGCAGCGGAACTTTGACCTCCAGCTCATCCGGCTTGGAGTTCTTCCACTCCGTCGTTACGCCCTTTCCTTGGCCGTCGCTGAGGACAACTTCACTGACACAGCACGCGTCGGGAGACTGCAGGTGAAGCGTGTCTTCGCGGCCAACGATAAGAGCGCTTGCATCTTTGGAAGCAACGATCCATTGGGCCGGGCGTGAAGCGCGAAGACGGTAGTGCGGTCCATCGAAGGCGTGAAATCCCCACATACCGCGCAGGCTTCCGGTAATCTCGCCGTCGAGATTCGCCGATTGCAGGGCATGCGTCTCGACCACAAATCCGCCGCGCATCGGGTCCGGCGTAGCTGGCAGGTCGATGCCTGGGCCCGACTTCATGTCGACGTGCAAGATGAAGTTGTGAGCTAGATCTGTCCCGTAGACAAGCGGGGCACCATCGGCTTGCAGCAGGATCGAAGGCTTACCGGCACAATAGATTTGATTCGGGTCGACCGCGCGCAGAGGCGGAGGTGGTGATGGCAGCACCGGCGGCAGGCCAATCACAATCACCGACTTGGGATTGCGAAACGAAGGAGGATTGTTCAAACGCAGGTTGAGTTCGTTTTCCTTGGGCAACGCCAGCGCGGGAATGTATTGATACTGCGCCGTGTGGGCGGTGCTCAGGATACGGGCGACATCGACAACAGCGCCGACATAGGGACTGTAATACCCACCGCGGGCCGTGGGTGTAGAACTGATTTGTGCAAGCAGATCGGATGAGGCTCCCGAGGTCAGCGACGCAACCATGGTCTGACTGTGAGCGTCGTCGAGCACCAACTGATCGGTGTTTTGGGTGAGGCAGGGCACTTGCTGCGCGCTGGGCTTATCGAAACACTGCTGATCGAGCTTCATATTCAAGCTGCGAGCCAGCATGGTCGTATGCGATTTCAGCTGTTCGGGATCGGCGGTATAGGTTTCGCGCACTGACTCCAAATATTTTTCCAGGCGTTGCCGATCGAGGCTGGCTTGCTGAAGATCCTGAGCGGCACGAACGAAAGCTCCAGGCTTGCCACGTACTGCCGTGCGCAGAGTGCTGAAAGCGCCGCCGGTTTCTGGAGCGAGGAACACAAGCGCCTCCTCCGCTTCGGCTGGAACAATGACAAAGACGCCTTCCTCGTGAACGGGCTTGGCCCAAGTTTCGACGCGTGTAAACCAGGTATCCGGCGGAGGATTGGTGGCGCCACGAAGAAACACTACGACCATCAGATAGCGCACCGATTGGCTGTCCGGAAGGTCGGGATGGACCCACAGGCGGTCTCCGGGCTGAAGATTCGGCACCTCGGCGATGGGGAGAGTTGTACCGGCGCGTTGGACGCGAACCTCTATCTTAGGTCCAATGAGATCGAAGGCGGCGTTGTCAGCGCGAGCTGCGCCCGCAAAAGACAAGAAAATTACGAGAAAACACAGCGATGGCAGGCTTTGGCCCCTGCGCCTCGATTGCAAGATCGGTCCCTTAAGACGCACTACTTCCCTCTCCGGCTGGATGATGGCGGCAATACAGCTATCTGTTTATTTTAGCTGATCCAGATCGAGCACTGGCTACATTGCGAGGCTGATTGCAGTTCTAGAACTTCTGCGACCTTGCTCGCGGGACTGATGCGCGATCAGCTGGGAATCGGAAGTCGGAAGTATTCTTTCGCGTTCCGGTAACAAATATCCCGAATGAGCCGGCCTAAAAGGCCGTCGTCATTGGGAAGTTCGCCGCGGGAAACGTCCTGACCAACGATGTCACAGAGGACGCGGCGGAAATATTCGTGCCGCGGATAGGACATAAACGAACGCGAGTCGGTGACCATGCCGACGAATCGCGAAAGTAACCCAACGTTGGAGAGAGCATTGATCTGGGCCGTGATTCCTTCCTTCTGATCGAGAAACCACCAGCCGCTGCCGTACTGAATCTTGCCGGGCTGCTCGCCGTCCTGGAAGCAGCCGATCAGGGTAGCGAAGGAAAATGTGTCGGACGGGTTCATGTTGTAGAGAATCATGCGAGGCAGGGCGTTTTCCCGGGACAGAAGATCGAGATAGGCGGAAAGCGAAGCGATTTGCGGGAAATCTCCAACGGTGTCGTAGCCGGTGTCAGGGCCGATACGGCGTTGGGCGGCCGAGTTCACATTGCGGCGAGCACCGAGATGCAGTTGCTTCGTCCATCCTTTTTCGGCGTCGAGACGAGCGAAGAACAGCATCATGAACGAGGCAAACTGCGTGCGTTCTTCGTCTGAGACGGGCTTTCCCTGCTGCGCTTTGTCGAAGATTGCCACCGCGATCTGGTTGGAGCAGGGGGTTGCGAAGCAGTGATCCAGACCGTGATCCGATAGCCGACAACCCATTGCATGGAAATCGTCGTGACGCTTGCGAATGGCGTCCAGGAATGTGGAGAGATTGCGAATGTCGACGTTGGCGGCTTTCGCAAGCTTAGCAGTCCAGGTGACAAATTCCGACTGGCCCACATTAAGGGCCCTGTCGGGGCGGAACGCAGGAAAGACCCGAGTCGGCAGGTTCGACTTCGCAATCGCTTGATGGTGGCGCAGGTCGTCAACTGGATCATCGGTCGTGCAAATCACTTGCACGTGAAATTTCTTAAGAATTTCCTGGACGGTCAAACTTGCTAGAGCGACGTTCGCACGCTCCCAGATTTTCGGAGCAGAGTTCTCATCCAGCAAATCGTTGATTCCGAAATAACGCTGGAGTTCGAGATGAGTCCAGTGATAGAGCGGATTGCGCAGGGTATAAGGGACGGTTCGCGCCCAAGCCATGAATTTCTCATACGGGGCGGCGTCGCCGGTGATGTATTTTTCCGGGACACCGTTTGCACGCATGGCACGCCACTTGTAGTGATCCCCTTCGAGCCAGATTTCGAATAAATCGGCGAAGCGGCGATTGTCCGCGAGATCTTTCGGCGGGAGATGACAGTGGTAGTCGAAAATCGGCTGAGGGGCAGCGTGCTCATGGTAGAGCCGGCGAGCGACGTCGTTGGAAAGCAGAAAATCTTCGTTAAGGAAGGAGGTCATGACGAAGCTGGCTTCATGCGCAGCTAGCGCCTGCGCGATCCACCGCACGAATATATCAGTTTCACAGTCGGCAAAAATCGAAGCCGCGCAAGAACGAGTGACAGAACCTTCGCTTCGAGTCGGGCCTGTATAATTTGCGATTCCGGCCGCGCAGAGTCTCGCCGAGTCGAACCATTCATGATCCTGAGACTATTCAATGACGCGAATGCTCTTGCTCTGGCCGCAGCCGAGCAAGCAGCCGCAACCATGCGGCGGGCGATCGACGAACGAGACCATTGCCGCGTCGTCGTGGCTACGGGAGCGTCGCAATTCCCGTTCCTCGAAGCGCTCACGAAGGCGGACGTCGACTGGAAGAAAGTGGAGGCATTCCACCTGGACGAGTATGTCGGGATTCCGATGACGCATCCGGCGAGTTTCCGACGGATGCTGCTTGAGCGATTCGCAGAGAAAACTGGAATTACGAACTATCACTTTGTAAATGGCGATGCTGCCGATTTGTCGGCGGCCATCGAGGAAGTTGGAAGACCGCTGACAGCCGACGTGATCGATGTTGCGTTTGTCGGAATTGGGGAGAACGGCCACATTGCGTTCAACGATCCCCCAGCAGATTTCGAGACGGAAGATCCGTACATTGTGGTGGAGTTGGACGAGGCGTGTCGCAGGCAGCAGGTCGGCGAGGGATGGTTTGCGGATATCTCCCAGGTACCGACGAGAGCCATTTCGATGTCAGTGCGGCAGATTCTCAAAGCGCGAGAGATTGTGGCGGTCGTACCGGATGCCCGCAAGGCGCGCGCCGTTAAGTTGTGCATGGAGGGGGACGTCATCCCCACGGCTCCGTCGTCGATACTGCGAACTCATCCCAACACGACGGTCTTCTTGGATCGCAACTCGGCATCGATGTTGAGCCCGGCGCTTCGGCAGTCGCTCGATCAAGAGGCGCAGGTAACGATTCATTCGTGAACAACAGGCAGGCTGATCCCGCCAATGGCCACAACGCACAGGCCGATTTCGTCGTTGCGCTGGTGGATTGGCGGCCTGCTGTTCGCCTCGACCGTCATCAACTACGTCGACCGGCAGACGCTTTCCCTTCTCGCTCCTTATCTTAAGGTCCAATATCACTGGACCAATTCCGACTATGCGAATCTTGCGATCGCTTTCCGCGTCGCGTATTCCATAGGACAAAGCGCGTTTGGCAGGCTCATGGATCGTGTCGGCACGCGTCGCGGCCTGACCGTGACCGTAATTTTTTATTCCATGGTATCGATGCTGACCTCTCTGGCGCGCGGGTTCTATAGCTTCGCGACGTTTCGCTTTCTGCTGGGTGCGGGCGAGTCGGCGAACTGGCCGGCCGCGACCAAGGCCGTGTCAGAGTGGTTTCCGAAACGTGAACGCGCGCTGGCAACGGCATTGTTCGACAGCGGATCGTCGATCGGCGGCGCGGTCGCTCCCTTTATTGTTTTGTGGATTTACTTTCGCTGGGGCTGGAGGCCCGCGTTTGCGGTCCCCGGCGTGCTTGGGTTTGTGTGGCTGATTGCGTGGCGATGGCTCTATTATTCGCCCGAAGTGCACCCGCGTATCAGTCCGGCGGAACGTGTGATGTTGATCTCCGACAAACAGGAATCTGATGTGCCCCGGACAGGCGGTGTTGGTCCCGCGTGGGGCGATCTGCTGAAGCTTCCGCAGACCTGGGGCACGATTATCGCCAGGGCGTTTACAGATCCTGTCTTCTTCTTTATTGCAGAATGGTTTCCGATTTATCTCGTCGCGAAGGGGATCGAACTGAAGAGCGGGCTGATCGCCGTGTGGATTCCGTTTGTGGCGGCCGATGTGGGGAGCTTTGTGGCAGGCGGTATTTCCGGATTTCTGGTTCGCCGCGGAATGTCGTTGGGAAATGCGCGCAAGGTGCCGATCATCTATGGCGGTATCGGAATGCTGCTGCTGATTCCCACGATCTTCACGACGAATCTCTACGCAATCGCGTTTCTGTTCGCTTTGGTCACCTTTACATATGCGGGTTTCACGACCATGGCGAACGTGCTGCCAGCGGATTTGTTCAACAGCGATTCGGTAGCGTCAGTGAGCGGGCTCAGCGGAACTGGCGCGGGACTGGGAACGATCGTTGCATTCAAGCTAATCGGGTATTTTTCGGACGCGCGTCAGGGGATGGGTACTCACTCCTTTGATCCCATCATCATCGCAGCCGGGATTATCCCTTTTGTTGGAATGATTCTGGTGCTGCTATTGGTGAGGAATACGGATGCCACCGAACGCGGACTGGTGCGCCGAATCTGAGGTTTGGTTACACTCGTGGATTCAGGATTGAGGAGAGCCGATTGAAGATCACGGACGCCAAAGTCTTCGTCACTTGCCCGGGGCGGAATTTCATCACGCTCAAGATTTATACCGATCAAGGAGTATATGGCCTGGGGGATGCGACGTTGAACGGGCGCGAGTTGGCCGTCGCATCGTATCTGGAAGATCACCTGGTTCCCTGCCTGATCGGGCGCGACCCGTTTCAAACGGAAGATCTGTGGCAATACCTCTATCGCGGAGCTTACTGGCGGCGCGGACCCGTGACGATGACAGCCATCGCAGCGGTCGATATGGCGCTGTGGGATATCAAGGGGAAGGCACTGAAGACGCCGGTTTACAACTTACTCGGAGGAGTGAGCCGAACGGGCGTGATGGTGTACGGACACGCGAACGGACGCGATATTGAAGAAACATCCGATCAGGTCGCGAAATATAAAGAGATGGGCTATCTCGCCGTGCGGGCGCAGACGGGAATTCCGGGGTTGCCTTCGACGTATG
>Ga0209624_10002122_pt1 | contig 14889 bp, 11 predicted proteins | sample JacPinW_OM2H0_O1_FD_188565 | JGI IMG/M metagenome (GOLD analysis project Ga0209624, IMG submission 188565) | Forest soil microbial communities from Algoma, Ontario, Canada - Jack Pine, Ontario site 1_JW_OM2H0_O1 (SPAdes) (version 2) | ecosystem: Environmental > Terrestrial > Soil > Boreal...
GGCGTAGTTGGCCGAATCGGCCGTCAATCTGACCGCTGCATATGGACGCCCCGACCCGAGCTCTTCCCCCGGTTTCCTTGGACGACGCCGGCGCGCTTCTCGGCCTTGCCGCGCAATTGCTGTATGGCAACGGCCAAACCACGCGCAATGTCGTCGAGCGCGTGCAGCAGGTCGGTCGCGCCATCGGATATTCCGCCGCGCTGTTCCCGAGTTGGGGTCAGCTGATCATCCGACTAGTAGGTGTCGACGGAACCAAGGCGGAAAAGATCATCGCCTTCGACAGCTCCCCTGTCGGCGTCGACATGAACAAAGTGATGAAAACGGTGGAGGTGCTGGATCGCGTTTCCACGGGGCGGCTCGATGTCAGAGGCGCCGCTGCGGCGCTCAAGGAGATTGCCCGGCTGGCGCCGACGTCGACTCTGCGTTTTGCCGTTCTTGCCGGCGCGGGCGCGGCCGCCCTCGGAGTGATCTTCGGCGACGCCCGTCCTTTCAGCCTGGCGTTGATCGCTCTTAGCGCGGCGGCGGGAGCCGTGCTACGGCGATTCATCGCCACGCGTGGGGGAGCCGCCTTGGCGCAAGTCTTGGGGGCGGCGCTGCTGGCGGGGCTCGTAGCCGCGGGGGCGGTTCGTTTCTTGGGGGTCGCCGACGAGACTCTCCTGGCCTTGTGCCCCTGTATGGTGCTGATGCCGGGCCCTCATTTTCTAAACGCGGCTCTGGATTTCGCCCACCTGCGTATTGCGCTTGGGCAAGCACGGTTCAGTTACGCCGCGCTGCTGACATTGCTCATCTGCGTGGGGCTCATCGCCGGCCTTTCTCTCGGCCGGCAAAGTCTTCCCGCGCCTGGTCCGGCCACGATAACGCCGCTCACCTTCGACGTGCTGGCTGCCGGGGTTGCGGTTGCGGCCTACGGCACCTTCTTCTCAATGCCTTGGCGCGCCTTACCCATTCCCGTCGGCATCGGGATGCTCGCTCACGCTTCCCGATGGGTCGCGCTTGACTGGGGCGCCAACGCCCCGCTTGGTGCGCTCATCGCCTGCCTGATTGTGGGAACGCTGGTGACCCCGATCGCGAACCGTCTACATTTTCCCTTCGCCGCTTTCGCCTTCGCTTCCGTGGTCTCGCTCATCCCCGGGGCGTATCTTTTCCACATGGCGGCAGAGCTGCTGGCGGTAATGGACGCCGGATCCGGGGGCGACGTCCAGCTTCTCATGGCCACATTTGTCGATGGCGCCACTGCAAGCGCCATCCTGCTGGCGATGGCGCTCGGGCTCAGCCTTCCCAAGCTCCTGATGGAAAGCCTTGTTCCGACTTTGGCCGGCCTTGCGAAAGGAACCGGGAACAACGTCGGGCGACGCGAGGAGTGATCAGACGTTCGCGATCTTGAGCACGGGCGCAGTCTCTGCACGGACGCGGTCGCAGGTGGCGGCGTCCGCAATCAGATCAATGCCAAAAGTGGGGATGATCTCCCTCAGCTTCGGAAGCCAGGCGCTATCGGTCAGCTGTTCGGGGAAGCACTTTTTCAACACGCCGAGCGCAATGAACGCCGCCGTAGAGGCGCCCGGCGAGGCGCCGAGCAGAGCGACAATGGACCGATCCTCGGCCGCGATGAGCTCGGTGCCGAATTCGAGCGCGCCTTCACGGTCCTTGTCCGGCTTGATGACCTGCACCCGCTCTCCCGCAACGGCCAGCCGCCAATCGTCGCGGTCGGCCGTCGCATAAAATTTCTGCAAGACGCCGAACTGGTGTTGCTTGCTCTGCAGCACCTGGCCAATCAGATACTCGGAGAGATCCATATTGTCGCGCGCCACCGCGAGCATCGGAAGGATGTTGCTCGGTTCGATGGAGCGGAACAGGTCCGTGAGAGAGCCGTGCTTCAGAAATCTTGTGGTGAAGCCGGCGTATGGACCGAACAGCAACGACGTCTTGCCGCCGATGACGCGCCTGTCGAGATGCGGCACGGACATCGGCGGAGAGCCCTCGGCGGCCTTCCCATAAACCTTGACGTCGTGGCGCTCCACGACTTCCTCGGCGTCGCATCTGAGCCAGATGCCGCTCACCGGAAAACCGCCGTAGCCGTGTCCCTCGGGAATGTCGGATTTCTGCAGCAATTCCAGCGCGCCGCCGCCAGCGCCAATGAAGACGAACTTGGCGTGAACCTCGTCGACGGCATGGGTCGCGGTGTCCTCAACCTCGACGAGCCATCGTCCGCCGTCCGTCCGCTTCAGGTTCCGCACGTGTCGGCGGTAGCTCAGGTTGACGCCGGTCTGTTTCGCGAGGTGATCGAAAAGCAGGTGGGTGAGGGCGCCATAGTCAACGTCCGTTCCCGTGATGATATGGGTCGCAGCCACCTTCTGATCCGTGGGGCGGCCCTCCATGATGAGCGGCGCCCAGGCACCGATCTGCGCATGACTCTCGGAATATTCCATACCGCGATAGCAGTGACTCGCCGTCATCGCCTTGAAGCGAGCCTTAAGGAACGCGACGTTGGAATCACCCCAGACGAAGCTCATGTGCGGACAGGGGTGTATGAAGTCCCTCGGGTCGGCGATGGCGCCCTTCTTGGCAAGATAGGCCCAGAGCTGACGGGACAGGTCGAACTCCGTATTGACTTCCAGCGCCTTGGAGATGTCGACGCTGCCATCCGGCCGCTGGGGAGTGTAGTTCAGCTCGCAATTGGCGGCATGCCCGGTGCCTGCATTGTTCCAGGAGCCGGAGCTCTCCAACGCGCAGTCTGACAAGACTTCCAAAATGGAAATGGAGAACGAAGGTTCGAGCTGCTTGAGCAACGTGCCGAGCGTGGCGCTCATAATGCCGGCGCCGATCAGAACGACGTCGATGGCGGCTTCGCTCATATAGGCTCTCCCGTTGGCGCTCAGCCGGCTGCGGTTGTGAACGGGACTTTGATCCCGGGCGCAAGAATGACGTAGGCGCGACGCCAGGGTTGGTCGTCCACGAGGCGCCAGCTGTGACCGCTCCCCGCGGTGTCTTCCGCCAGAAGCACATCGCCGGGATGAATGGTGAACCGGTCGCCGCGTCGGGTGGTAAATTCCAGCGTGCCGCTCAGCGTCAACACGAACTGACGAACAGGCGCGTCGTGCCACTCGAATGCGCCGCCGGCCTTGGTCTCGCGGAACGAGACGCTGGATGACGACACGACGGCGCTGAGGACATCTCCCCGCGCTCCGCCCGAGAGATCGATTTGCCCCTCCTCGAAGCTCGAATTGCCGTCCTCTGCGGTCCAAATGCGAACGCAACGGATCATGGGCTTCTCCGGGGCCGAATGCGTCGGACTTAAGCGCCCGCCAACCCTTCGCCGACCATATTCAGAGGCACGATTGTCTTGTCGAACAGTTCCTCAGTCACCTTGCCGGACGCAAGCGCCGCCTGCTTGAGGCTGGTTCCGTCGGCGATCGCCTTTTCTGCGATGTGAGCCGCATTCTGATAGCCGATCACCGGCGACAGTGCGGTGACCAGCATAACGCTGCCGTCCACATATTGCTGGATGCGCTCGCGGTTGAGCTCGGTTCCCTCCACCGAATATTCGCGGAACTTCTCGCAGCCATCCGCCAGGATGCGAGCGGAATGCAGGAAATTGTTGATGATCACCGGACGCATGGCGTTGAGCTCGAAATTGCCTTGCGAGCCGGCGAAGGCCACCGCCGTATCGTCGCCAAGCACCTGGATCGCAATCATCACCATGGCCTCACACTGGGTCGGATTGACCTTGCCCGGCATAATCGAAGAGCCGGGCTCGTTCTCCGGCAGCTTCAACTCTCCCAGGCCGCAGCGCGGTCCGGACGCCAGCCAGCGCATGTCATTGGCGATCTTCATGAGCGCGACGGCAAGGCCGCGCAGTGAGGCGTGCGCGCGCACCATCGCGTCGAGCGAGCCTTGAGCGGTGAACTTGTTGGGGGCGGTGACGAACGGCTTGCCGGTCAGTTCGGCGATCTTGGCCGCGACGTCCCTGGAGAAGCCGGGCGGAGCGTTGAGGCCGGTGCCAACCGCAGTGCCGCCGACGGCAAGCTCGTAGAGGCCGGCGCGACTTGCCTCGACATCAGCGAGAGCGGCGCGAATCTGCCCCGCCCAGCCGTACCATTCCTGGCCAACGGTGAGGGGAACAGCGTCTTCGAGGTGCGTCCGTCCGATCTTGACAACCCCCGTCCAGCCCTTCGCCTTGCGCTCGATGGTCTCGCACAAGGCCGTGACCTTCGGCAGCAGTTGTTCGTCCAGCGCGTACACCGCCGCGATATGCATCGCGGTCGGGAAGGTGTCATTCGATGATTGGCCCATGTTGACGTCGTCGTTGGGGCCGACCGGATGCTGCGTGCCGAGCTCGCCGCCCAAAAGCTGGATGGCCCGGTTCGAGATCACTTCGTTCACGTTCATATTGGACTGGGTGCCCGAACCGGTCTGCCAGACGTAGAGAGGATAATTCTCGTCCAGCTTGCCAGAGATGGTCTCGTCCGCCGCACGAACGATGGCCTCCTTCTTCCAAGGGGGCAGGCGACCAGCCTCTTGGTTGACCAGAGCGCACGCTTTCTTCACGTAGCCATAGGCATGGTAAACGGCCTTGGGCATACGGTCATCGCCGATGGAGAAGTGCTGCAGGGAACGTTGGGTTTGCGCGCCCCAATAACGGTCAGCCGGGACCATGACCGCGCCCATGCTGTCGAATTCTCGGCGGTTCCCGCTGGCTTCCACGCCAATCGGGATATCCTTAATGGTCGGCGAGGGGTTGTCGGCCAATGCTGCCTCCGTGAAGAGTCAAAAACACGAGAGCGTCACGCTCGACTGGCGCCGGGTGAGATACTAACGCCGTGGGCGTCGGCTATCAATCTTGCCCGATGGGAGGGTCAGCTCGCGGCGAGGGCCGCAAGTAGAGGTGGCGCCAGTGAGTTTTCTTGGGCTTGAGGAGACGTGAGATCGAAGGTCGACACGGTGAGCCTGCCCTTGCCGAGGAAGCTCCGCTTCACAAACGCGGCGGCGTGATGCAGCCAGCCGACCGCCACGCCGGCATCGACCAATCCGCCGAAGGCGGTGGAGGGAAAGCCGGTCAGCACATGATTGGGCAAGAGCCCGCTCCAATGTTCGTCGAGCATGGGACCGCCGGGCAGGCCCGACCATGGGCCATCCGTGCGCCGCCAGGTGAACGCCCCAATCCACTGCCCGTCCCAGGGCGTTCCAGCCCGCTCGCGCAGAAGCATCGATGGGAAATTGTGCCGGTCGTTGAGCGGCAGCTTCCGTTCCGGGTCGACCAGCGCGTCGGCGGAATTCGCGATAAGCACAACCTTGCGTCCGGCGAGGACCGCCTCACGGACCGGGGTCGTCAGCCGCGTCGCGAGCAGAACGTCGGCGTCTTCCGCAGTTGCGGCGCGGCTCGGCCAGCCGATCGCGGCGAGTGCGCCTGAAGCCGGGCCATCGATGGGGAATAGCGACGGCGCTCCGCCGCGAAGCGGCGGGGCGACGCAGAGTTCAAGCACGTTGCGCGACAGGACAACGCGCCCTTTGCCGTCGCGCGCCTCGAGCTCGAGCGGAACGATGGCGATCGCGTCAGCGGCGCCAGCGGAGAGCACAATCGTCGTCGGCTCGGCTCCCAGCGCGGCCTCACCGCTCTCGTTGGCGAACCGCCATTTCAGTCGGGCGCCTTCCGGCGGCTCGACTGCGCCTGCAAGCCGCACGGAAACTTCAAAGCGCTCGCCCGCGCGAACCGCCGAACGCGGCGTCTGCGCAATGATCAGCCACGGCCGTTGAAGATTCGCCAGCCGCTCTGCGAATGCACGCGGGTGGTTCTGAACGTCCAAGAGGCCGTTCGATTCCCACTGCACGTCGTTAAGCTCGGTGATGACATAGCCGGAGATTGGCCGCTCCCAGCGCAGCGTCTCGATCTGGCGCTTGAGCCCGCGATACTGAAGCTCCTGCGCCGCGCTCACGAAGCCATCAAGATCGCCGAAGATTGGCGCAAGCTGCGCGTCGCGAAAGCGCGTCTCGAGCCCGTGCGGGTAAGCGGCGCCGAGGTTCCAGTCGTGTCCGCTTTCGAACCACCACGGCTCGCTTCCGTCCGCCTCCAGGATCTCGCGCGGATGCGGCAGTCCCCACACGCCGAACTCCGAGCAGATCAGCGGCTCGTCGCCACGCCTCTCCGCGTCGCCATGCGGGGAGAAGGTCCAGGCCGGGCGGCGTGCGAAGGCGCGCGTCGTCGCTGCGAAAGCCTCGTTCTGATGCGGGAAGCCATTATACCAGTGGAAGTCCTCGATCTCGGTCTTGAGGTGGTAGTTGCGCGGAAAGCAAGGGGAATTGTCAACCAGCAGGCTGTCGGGAATCAGCGTCTTCGCCCAAGCGAAGGTCTCGATCAGCCAGCGCCGGTCGTCAGGATTGTCGTCAAGATCGATACCCCATCCCTCGTTGAACAGCGTCCAGATCGCGATCGAGGGATGATGCGCGTGGGTTGCGGCCGACGTCTGGAACACGCGCTTTAACGCTTCGCGTGCCGCGGGCGCCAGGAATTGCACGTACGGCATATCGAGCCAGACGATGAGACCGAGCCGGTCGGCGAGATCGAAATAGAGCGGGTCGGGAATCTTGACGTGGCAGCGCAGCGTATTGAGGCCCATCGCCTTGGCGTTGGCGAAGCGCTGCTCGAGAAACTCAGCGCTCGCCTCGGGATGCCAGTCCTGATCGAGGGCGCCGAACATGTAGAAGGGTTCGCCATTGAGCATGAGGCGCCCGTCCTTCGCCTCGAAGCGGCGAAATCCGACAATTCTCTCGATCGAATCGACAATTTTGTCGTCGACGATGAGTTCAATGACGAGATCGTAAAGGTTGGGCGCTTCCGGCGACCAAGCTTCAGCTTGGGGAAGGGCGAGAGAGGCCTCAAATCGGTCCGACTGGAAGTGATCAGTGAGGCGCGCGACCGCTGCGCCCCGGCGCGCGAGCGTGACCTGCAGAGTCGTTGCGGGGGCGGCGCGCGACAGCTCGCCGCTCACCGACACAACGCCCGTCTTGAGGTCGAACGATGTTCGCACGGTGGCCTTGGCGATGTGAATTGGGTCCCGCGCCTCCAACCGCGCCGACTTCCAAATTCCGCCTTGGACCCCGTACCAGTCCTGCTTGGCCGCGAGCGATTGGCTGAAGCGGCCGCCATTGCGATCGTCGGGGGCTCGCGCATCGACGCCCAACACGAATGAGGTCTTGCCGGCAAGCGCACGCGTCAGGTCAATTTCGATCGGGGTCCAGCCGTCGCCATGAACGGCCACCGCCGACTCATCCACCAGGATCACCGATTCGTGGAAGACCCCTTCCAGGATGAGATGAATGCTCTTATCCGCCCAGTCCGCCTGGATTTGGACGCCACGCCGATAGCGGCCGATCCCCTGCGCGGTGCGCAAAGCTGGAAATTGGGTCTGCCAGATCCCGGGTGTGCGGATCGTATGGCCCTCGCCATCGAGCCGCGCCGCAGGTCCTTCGAATGCGAAGTCCCAGGGGCCATCGAGCGAGAGGGTCGCGCGACGACCCACGGCGTCAACATCCATTTCTTGGCTCCGCGGTGGACTTGGTGAGCGAACCCGACGTGGGCGGGAATTATCAAACTATCCGAAAAGCTGATACAAAAACCAGAAGTACGAGCGGGCGGGAGAATGTCGCGCAATTTCCTGGTGATCGATCCCGCGGAACGGCCGGACGTCTTGCGCGGTTTGGCTTCCCCGGCGCGGGCGCGAATTTTGCGCTTGCTCCATCGTCGTCCCGGCCTGAATGTCAACGACATCGCCGCGGCGCTCAGTCTTCCTCAATCAACGGTCTCATCCAATCTGCAGATTCTCGAGAGCGCCGGCCTCATTCGGACGGAAACGCAAAAGGGCAGGAAGGGCAATCAGAAGCTCTGCTTCTCAGCCTTCGATGAGGTGTTGGTGATGCTCCGCGACGATGTGAGCGGCGTCAACGCCAACGCCATCGAGGTCGCGATGCCGATCGGGCTCTACACCAGCTGCGAAGTGAGCGCGCCTTGTGGCCTGTGCTCGCCAAAAGGGATCATCGGTCTCCTCGACGTGCCCGGCACCTTCCTCGATCCCGACCGGATGAATGCGGGGCTCATGTGGTTCACGCGCGGCTTCGTCGAGTACCAGTTTCCCAATAACGCCCGGCACGTTGGCAAGGCCATCACTGCGCTCGAGTTATCGCTCGAACTGTCTTCCGAGGTGCCCGGGACCGCTTCTGATTGGCCATCCGACATCACCGTCGCCGTCAACGGCCGTGAGCTCGGGGTCTGGACCAGTCCCGGCGATTTCGGCGATCAGCGCGGCCTTTATACCCCCGACTGGTGGAAGCTGAAGGGCAGCCAGTACGGCATGCTGAAGAGCTGGAGAGTGACGCCCGATGGCGCGTTTGTCGACGGCGTGAGAATCTCGTCGCTGACTTCGAAAGATCTCGACTTCTCCGATCACCATTCGATTCGAGCGAGGATCGAGGTCAAGGCGGACGCGCGCCATCCAGGCGGCGTCAACATCTTCGGCCGAGGGTTCGGCAATTACGATCAGGACATCGTGCTGCGACTGACGACTGAGTCGTAAGCAACGCATAGAGGCCGCCGCGCGCGTGTCACAGCGCCGCGCCCGTTTCGCCAAACAGGCGCGCGTGACCCTCATCGAGCCTGAGCCCGACAGCTTGACCTGACTTCGCAGCGAGATTGCCTTCGCCCTCGACGATCAGTTGACCGGCCGGCGTCTCGACATAGAGGATCGTCGAATTGCCGAGATGTTCGATGATCGCAATGGCGCCCGCGAAGGCGGCATGAGGATCGTTCGGATCGACAATGGCGAGATGCTCCGGCCGAACGCCGAGCTCAGCCGGTCCTGCGCTGGTGCTTGTGCTTATCCCGACCTCGGCCGTGCGCCCGCCCGGCAGCACCACGCTCGCCGTTCGCCCGTTCATCGTGACGATGTCGACGCCGAAGAAATTCATGCCCGGCGATCCGATGAAGGCGGCGACGAACTTGTTCGCCGGCTTGTTGTAAAGCTCGAGCGGCGAGCCGATCTGCGAAATGATTCCGTGGTCGAGAGCGACGATTTTATCGGCCAGAGTCATCGCCTCGGTCTGGTCGTGCGTCACATAGATCATCGTCGTGCCGAGATCGGCGTGGAGCTTCGCCAGCTCGAGGCGCATCTGCACGCGCAGTTTCGCGTCGAGGTTGGACAGGGGCTCGTCGAACAGAAAAACCTCGGGCTTGCGCACGAGCGCGCGACCGATCGCGACCCGCTGACGCTGGCCACCCGAAAGCGCGGCCGGACGACGATCGAGATAGGGCTCGAGCTGCAGGATGCGGGCGACCTCGAGCGCGCGCTCGTCCTGAACCTTTTTCGGCTGACCGGCGACAGAGAGCGAGAAGGCGATGTTTTGCCTTACCGTCATATGTGGGTAGAGCGCGTAGGACTGGAACACCATGGCGATGCGCCGCTGCGCCGGCGGCATATCGGTGACGTCCGCATTGTCGATGAAGCACTGGCCGGCGGTGATATCCTCGAGTCCGGCGATCATCCTGAGCAGCGTCGACTTGCCGCAGCCGGACGGGCCGAGCAGCGCGGTGAACGAGCCCTTCTCGACCGTGAGACTCAAGTCGGCGATCGCGGTGACCGCGCCGTAGCGCTTCGTCACCCGCCGCAATTCGACATGGGGCGCGGCGGCGGCGCTCCCGTTCATGCCCGCGGCCCTCATCCCTTGATCCCCGCCGACAGCATGATGGCTTGGGTCACCCGCCGCTGGAAGATCAGATAGACGAGCGCAACCGGCAACGCCGCCAGCATGGCGACGGCGAGATCGCGCGCGTAGCTGACGCCGAAAGCGTCGTGCACCTGGGTGATCCCGACGGTTATGTTCATCTTGTCTTCAGTGTTCACCGCGACGAACGGCCAGAGGAAGATATTCCATGCGCCGATGAAGGTGATAATGGCGAGCGCGGTCGTGATGCCCCAGTTCATCGGCAGATAGATTCGAAACAGGAGCTGGAATTCATTGGCGCCGTCGACGAGGGCCGCCTCGCGAAAATCCTTCGGCACCGAATCGAAAAACTGCTTGTAAATCATGACTGTGACCGGGGCTACAAGCTGGGGAAGGACAACGCCTGGCAGCGTGTTGATCAAGTGGAACTGATTCATCAGGATAAAGTGGTTGACGACCAAGCCGTGCTGGATCGGAACCATGAAGCTCGCCAGGATCATCCACCAGAACAACCGCCGGCCAGGAAAGCTCAGCTGCGAGATCGCGTAGCCCGCGCCCGCGGCCATGATGACGACGATCACCGTCACCGCGACTGAGGTGATGAGCGAGTTTATATACCAGAACCCAATCTTGGTTCGCGTCAGCACGTGGATATAGGCCTCCAAAGTGAAATGTTCGGGCCAAAGTTGAATCCCGGGACGCACGACCTCGTACTCCGGCTTGAACGTCGTCACGAGGGCCCAATAAAGCGGAAAGGCCCACACAATTGCGAGGCCTAGCGTGATCAAGGTGAAGACGAGGGCCACGAGATCCCAATGGCGGAGGCGAGCGCGCCGTCGCGCGGCGATTTTCACCGCCGGCGGATCGAAGCCATCGGCAGTCCCGCTCATCGCTCGCCCCTCGCGCGCAAGAGTTGGAACTGCAGGACGGACAGCACGACAATAACCAGGAAGAGGACGAGCGAGGCGGCCGCCGCAAGCCCGCCCTTGTTCATCTGGAATCCCTGCTTCAAAATATATTGCACCATGACCATGGTCGCGTCGGTTCGGACATTCGCAGCGAACAAATAGACCTGATCGAAAATCTTGAGCTGGAGGATGAGCTGAATGGTCAGGACGAGCGCCGTCACCGGCCAAATCAAAGGCCAAGTGATGCGCCGAAACTGCGTCCAGCGGCCGGCTCCATCGAGGTCGGCGGCTTCATAGATCTCGCTCGAAATGTTGCGTAAGCCGGCGATGAACAACAGCACGTTGAAGCCCAGCAGCCACCAGATGGTGACGAATGCGACCGCCGGCATGAACAGGGGAAGCGTACGGAACACCGAAACGTGCTGACCGTCGGTGAACGGCGTGATCGCGTGTTGCGCCACGCCGAAGTCCTTGTCGAACATCCAGCTCCAGATGCGGAACACCACTGAGACCGGCAGGATGTAGGGGAGAAAAAAAGCCGCAAGGACGACGCTCTGCACCCAACCCTTCAGCCTATTGACCGCGAGCGCGACGACAAGACCGAGGAGGGTGCTCGGGATGACCGAGAGCAGCACAAAGTAGAAGGTGTTCCAGATCGCCGTCGAGAACAGTCGGTCCGATTGGAGGCGCCAGAAGTTCTTCAACCCAACCCACGCGCCCTCGCCGATCAGCGGCGCATCGGTGAAGCTCAGCTCGACCATCTGGATGGTCGGCCAAATGAAAATCACAGCGTAGACGATGATGAACGGCGCCATGAGAATGTAGGCGACGGCAATCTCGTTGCGCCTGCTCTTAACGATCAATTCGAGGCCCCGGCTCAGCTGGACGCCGGTCGCCGCCACGAGGCGACGGCCGGCGTCAGCGGAAGCTAATCCCTATTTGGCCTGATTTTGAAGATCGTCGCGCATCTGCTTGGCGGCGTCGGCGGGCGACATCTCGCCGCTCATCGCCGGCACGACAAAGTTGCCGGCCGCCTCGTAGACGGGCGATGCGACGCCGGCTAACGTCGACACCGGATCGAAGACGGCAGTCTTGGCGAGCGACACATAATCCGAGTTCGGCTTCAGCGCCTTGAACTCCGCGCTTTCCTGAACCGGCAGGAAAGCCGGCACATGGCCGCCGCCGGCCCACTCGAGCGAGTGCTGGTTGAACCAATGGACGGCGTCGAGCACCTCTTTGCGCTTGGCGGCGTCAACCGGATTGCCTTTGCGGTCTGGAATGGCGAAGGAGTGCGAGTCCGCCCACGTCGCGGGATGATCGTAGAAGACCGGAATCTGGATCGCGCCCCAGTCGAACAGCTGCCCCTTCTTGGCGAGATCGACCATGGTCGGAACTTCCCAGACGCCGTTAATGTGCATCGCGGCCTTGCCGGCCGTGAACAGGGCGATTGAAGCTGGATATTCGGTCTTGGCGGGTGTCCAGCCGTTCTTGACCCACTTGTTCATTTCGGCGAGCGCCGTCGTCGCCTTGTCGAGATTGCCGCCGTCAAGAAACTTCCCATCCTTGAGGAACTCGCCGCCCTGCTGGTTGAAGAGCGTGTAGAAGACGCGCCATCCGGACGCGTTGTCGTCCGGCACCGAAAGCCCGGCGACATCCTTGGTCGTCAATTTCGCCAATGCCGCGTCGAAATTAGCCGCGCCGTCGAGGCCCTTCGGCTTGCCGTCTTCGCCGAGCAGGCCGGCTTTCTTCAGAAGGTCCTTGTTGTAATAAAGAATGACCGAATGAATATCGAGCGGCACGCCATATTGCTTGCCGTCCGTCCCTTGAGCCGCCTTCCAGTTGGCGGGACCAAAGTCACTCGGTTTGATGTCGGACGCCGCGAGCTCCTCCGGCGTGATCACACTTACTGCTCCGGTCGAGATGCCGAGCGGCATCCGCGACTCATGGTAGGTCATGACGTCGGGCCCCTGCCCGACGGCTGTCGAGGTTTGCACCTTGCTATAGAACGGAACGCCCCATTCGAACGTCGTCGCGTCGATCTTGACCTTGCCGGCGTGCTCCTTGTTGAACTCGTCCAGCATCGCCTTCATGCGGACGCCGTCGCCTCCGCTCAGAAAATCCCACCAGACGATGGTGTCTTCGGCGCGCGCGACGCCGACAGACAGCGCCATGGTCGCCAGCGTCGCGTAAAGGACTTTGCGGATCATCTCGACTTCCTCCCAAAAAACGCCCGATGGCTTCACCGCGTCGCAGGCGCTCGGTTCCGGACTCTGCGCCCGCGGGAAGCCTTGCCGAATGGTAACGAGGAAAGCGCGAGGCGCCAAGGATTTTCAATCAGCAAATTTGATACAGAGCCGATGGAACAATTTGAGAGGTTGGGCTAAAAGGCGCCGGCCGGGCTTGCGTTTCTTCCAGGTTTACGCTGGCAAAAACCGCCTCGGCCCGTATCGACGCGCAGCTTGACGCGGCGGGCGGAAGCAGCTCCAATGTATCGAATTTATTGATATTGGTGGGAGGAACGATGCGCGCCTCGGTTATCGCTAATCGGGACTATAAGATCGCGACTATCGACGACCGCCTGTACGGCGCCTTTCTCGAGCATCTCGGGCGGGCGATCTACACTGGCATCTACGAGCCCGAGCATAAGAGCGCCGACGCCAACGGGATGCGCAAGGACGTCATTGACCTTGTTCGCGAACTCAAGGTTCCGATCGTTCGCTATCCCGGCGGCAATTTCGTCTCGGCCTACAATTGGGAAGACGGTGTTGGCCCACGCGAGAACCGTCCAACACGACTGGACCTCGCGTGGCACACCTCCGAGTCCAACCAGGTCGGCGTGCATGAGTTCGCCGAATGGTGCCAATCCGCAGGCGCGGAGATGATGCTGGCCATCAATCTGGGCTCGCGCGGGCTCGATCATGCGCGCAATTTCGTTGAATACGTCAACGGCCCGACTGGCAGCGCCTGGGGCGACCTGCGCAAGGCGCACGGCCGCGCCGAACCGTTCGGCGTTAAGCACTGGTGTCTCGGCAACGAGATGGATGGGCCGTGGCAGGTCGGGCACAAGACCGCCGACGAATATGGCCGCCTCGCCAACGAGGTGGCGAAGACGCTCCGCGCCTTCGATCGTTCGCTGGAACTCATCGTCTGCGGCTCGTCAAACGCCGATATGAAGACCTATCCCGAATGGGAGCGCATCGTCCTCGATCACACCTATGACGTGGTCGACCACATCTCGCTGCACATGTATTTCGCCAATCGTAGCAAGAACGTCGCCGAATATCTCGCGCTGAACGCCAAGCTCGACGCCTATATCGAAGCCATCGCCTCGACGATCGAATTTGTCCGCGCCAATAAACGCAGCCGCAAGCGGGTGACGATCTCCTTCGACGAATGGAACGTCTGGTATCATTCCAACGTGCAGGATCGCGAGATCCTTGGCGGCGCCAAGGGCTGGCCGCATGCGCCGAGGCTGCTAGAAGACATCTACAATTTCGAGGACGCGCTCCAGGTCGGTTGCATCCTCAACACCTTCATCCGCCGCTCTGACTTGGTGAAGATCGCCTGCATCGCGCAACTGGTGAACGTCATCGCCCCGATCATGACGGAGCCCGGTGGCGCGGCATGGCGTCAGACGATTTTCTATCCCTATTTTTTCGCCTCCGTTTATGGGCGCGGCGAAGCGCTTCAGCTCAGCGTCAAGTCACCGGGTTATGATTCTGAGGTCGCCGACAACGTTCCCTATCTCGACATTTCCGGAGTTCGCGACGAGGCGAGCCGCACGCTGACGTTCTTCGCCGTCAACCGGCATGCAAGCGAGTCGCTCGACCTTGAACTCGACCTACAGGGATTCGGCACGGCCAGAATTGCGGATCACCAGGTGATGACGAACACGGACCTTGAGGCCACTAACACCTTGAGCGCCCCCCTCGCCGTGGCGCCTAAGAAAGGGCCGGGCGCGGAGGTCAAGGACGAACGCCTGACCGCGAAACTGCCGCCCTATTCCTACCAGATGCTGCGCCTCGCTCTCGCTCAGATTTAAAGCGCGATCTGGTTAGGCTGAAGCGTATCCTGCGTTTGTGAAGTAGTTTGCGCATTCTGTCGGGGTGAAGCAATCGAGCAACGCACCGATGGTTCGCCAGGTCTGTTCGATTGTTCGGGCGTCGGCCTTGCGCAGCAAGGTCTTCATTTTGGCGAAGGCCTGCTCGATTGGATTGAGGTCTGGCGAGTAGGCTGGCAGGAAGAAGAGCTTGGCTTTGGCCGCGCGGATCGC
>Ga0209624_10002124_pt1 | contig 14886 bp, 16 predicted proteins | sample JacPinW_OM2H0_O1_FD_188565 | JGI IMG/M metagenome (GOLD analysis project Ga0209624, IMG submission 188565) | Forest soil microbial communities from Algoma, Ontario, Canada - Jack Pine, Ontario site 1_JW_OM2H0_O1 (SPAdes) (version 2) | ecosystem: Environmental > Terrestrial > Soil > Boreal...
GTATCAGAAGCGTCGGCGCGAAATCTCCAATGCCATGCGCGAAAACTCCCGCAAGAAAATGCCAGTAAGGTTTTGGCATTTGTCCAAAGCTGGAAGCGAAGCTTGGGGCACGATGCCCTTCCACACCTTTCCCGGCAGGCACCAGCAGCGTAAACGCAACGGCCGCCGCCAAGCCGGGAATGATCGTCAGTTTCAGAACGCCGCGCGCCCCGATCAAACCAATCAGCAAAGTGGCGCAAAGCGGTCCGAGGACCGCGCCCAAAGTATCCATGGCGCGCTCGAAACCAAATGCACGGCCTTGTTGCTCGGGCGCAACCGCGTCGGACAGAAGAGTGTCGCGTGAAGGCCCGCGGCTGCCGCGGCCCATCCATCCGAGTGCGCGCATCAACAAAACTGCCGGCCAGGATAGCGCGAAAGCGTAAGCAAACGTCGAAATACCGGTGGCAGTGTAGCCGAGAATTCCGGTGGGCTTGCGCCATTTCGGACGATCGGCGATCCAGCCTCCGGCCAGTTTCGCAAAACTAGAAAAGCCGTCCGAGACGCCTTCGATCACGCCGAGCGCAAAAGCGGGCGCCCCCAGGCTTGCGAGGAATGCGGGAAGAATTGAGGTGGCCGCTTCGTGCCCCCAGTCGGAAAAAAGGCTGGCAAGTCCGATGCCCATCACGCCGCGCGTGAGCCAGTGTTTTGGGGTAGACGATAAAGACGCGCTGGAAGATTCGCTCATGTTTGCGACAGAAATTACCGCGCGGCTTTATTGCTAAGTAGAGTTGGCGTTGAACCTTGAATCAGCGGAACAGCTGCACTCACTATTTTATAAGCCCAATTGGCGCGGTCTTCGGCGTCCAGCCAGATCACGCGTGCAGGCAAATTGTTGAAGGGCGGCGACGCGAGCAATTCGATTAGCAGATTGTGGATGCGTAATTGGAACGCGCGGTCTTCCGAGCGGAAACCGTCCCGCGGAATCGCTCCTTCGACAGGTGGGACGCCGATGAGAAGTGAGTAACTCGCCATCCACCAGGCGAGCCACGCTTCCAGATTAGGTTGGCGGCCGAATTTGTTCACGAGGTAGCAATAATTGTCGAGTACGGCGCGATCGGTAATCACAATAGGTGTGCGAAGCGACGCTTCTAACTCCGCAGCGATTTGCGCGTGCAGAATCCAGAGCTGGCCGCTAAGCGTGGTCTCCGCATTTACAGGGAAGGGCGATTGGCGCGCAACTTCAGTAACCAGCTCGACATTGTGATGAGCTTTCTTCAGCAGCGAACACACTTCGTAAACGAGAGTGGTCTTACCCACGCCATGTGTGCCGATCAGCGCTAACTTCAAATCGATTCCTCCGTCCGAGCAGTTTGTTCTAGCATATTTCGCGGCCTCCGGAAACTGCAGTTGCGAAACGCAGTGGGTGCTGGCCGCGTCTACTAACGTCAAGCACAGATTGTAACCAGCTGGTTCGGCGCATAGAATCGTCCGGCTTCAACCGCGCCGGCGGGAAATTAAGCTTCATTCTACGCCGGCCCAGCGTGAGAAAATTTATGAGAGCTGTGCTGCAAAGGGTGGCCCATGCCCGTGTGGTAGTGGACGGAAAAACTACGGGCGAGATCGGGCCTGGTCTGGTTGTGTTGATCGCGGTGGGTCGCGATGACGTGGCGGCAACCGCGGGATCTCTTGCTGAGAAAACCGTAAATCTGCGAATTTTTAACGACGCAGAAGGCAAGATGAACCGGTCGGTGCTGGATATGGGTGGCGCGATTCTGGCCGTATCGCAATTCACCCTGTACGGTGACGCGCGCGGCCAGCGCAGGCCGAGTTTCATCCAAGCTGCGCCGCCCGATTTGGGCAAAGCCCTCTACGATGAGTTTGTTCTGGCGTTGCGTACAACCGGCGTACGCGTCGAAACCGGTGTGTTTCAGGCCCATATGTCACTTGAACTAACGAACGATGGCCCCGTGACCATTCTTCTGGACTCCGACAAAGTTTTCTAAATTCATTTTCTGACGGGCAAGAACTGCTCGCGTAGCCGTATCTCCTTGCCAGAGAGACTAGCAAGGCTTACGCTTTTCGATGGAGCATATATATGAGCGAGATTAATCGAATCCTCGATCAAATGGACCGCGCTTATTCCGGCGAAGCTTGGCATGGGCCCGATCTAAAGCAGCTGCTTGACGGAATTTCGGCGGAAGATGCGTCGAAACATCCAGTTGCCGGCGCGCATTCCATATGGGAACTTGTGAACCATATCGCCGCGTGGAATACGATCGTGCAGCAAAAATCGAAAGGCGAACCGGTCGACGTGACGCCCGAGTTGGACTGGCCGCCTGTGTGGGAAGCGAGCGAAGTGACCTGGAAGCGCGCACTGGAAAACTTCGCCGAGAGCCGTACCCGCCTGCGCAACTATGTGAAGACGGTACGCGACGATCAGTTGGATGAACCGATTCAGCGCGAAAATTATTCTCGTTACGTCTTGCTTCATGGTTTGGTACAGCACGACCTGTATCACGCCGGGCAGATTGCCGTTTTGAGAAAGGCGCTCAGGTGACAGAGTCAAAAGGAGCGTCGTACTCGTTCGCAGCCACCCGCGCAGGGGAATTTGCTGGCGAAATTCGCGTAGCTCAACCTCAAGATTTTCCTCGAATAGCGGAACTGGCCGGCCAGCTGGGCTATCCTTCGTCTCCAAATGAAATTGCGGGAAGGCTAGCTGGCATAAAGTCCTCGGACGACCATGCTGTTTTCGTCGCGCAACTCGGCGGCGAAGTGGCCGGCTGGTTGGGAGTCTATGTGTGTCGCACGGTAGAAGCAGACGCGCGAGCCGAGATTAGCGGCCTGGTTGTTGACGAGAAGTTCCGCTCGCAAGGCATCGGCCCGCTACTACTCGCCCGCGCCGAGGAGTGGGCGCGCGAAAAAGGCTGCGCCGCAATCGGATTGCGATCGAACGTGATCCGCGACCGTGCCCACTCCTTCTATGAACGTCACGGCTATAAGCATACGAAAACGCAAAAGTCCTTCCGCAAAGATCTTTAGCTCACCAGTAAGAATTCGTACAGCAGCGCGACCCATTTGTTATATTTCGCTCCTAAGTGTGTAATTGGAAGCGATGACTTACAGCCCATCAGGACTCGCTCGCTTCGTATTCTTCGCGGTACTCGCGGCTTGGTGCGCGTTCGCCGCGCTCTTTATTTTTTACAAGCAACCCTCCAAGGGCAAAAATAGGGCGCGGGATCCGATCTCCGTAGCAGGACTTGCATTGCAGATGCTGGGATATTTCTTCGTGTTTAATTTCGCGCGGACATACTACTCACCGATATTTCCGATGCCCGCCGCTGCGGCAATTGCCGTTGCAATTGTTACCGTGGCAATTGCGTTCGGCTCGGTATGGTTTTGTCTGCAGGCGATACGAGCTCTGGGCAAACAATGGGCTTTGGTAGCGCGCGTTATAGAAGGACACGAGTTGGTTATGCGGGGGCCGTACAGAATCGTGCGAAATCCAATTTATCTCGGGATGTTCGGGATCCTGCTCGCTACCGGATTGGCAGTAAGCCGCTGGCAGACGTTTGCAGCCGGCGTGATTCTGTTCCTCATCGGAACCGAGCTGCGCATCCGCAGCGAAGAGAAGCTCCTGCGCGAAGCGTTTAGCGAACAATTTGCTAAATACGCGCGCAGAGTGCCCGCCTTCTTTCCTCGAATCTTCTAAAATCGCCAGCATTCATCGGGTTCAGTTCCGTATCCCCAGACCCCAGAAACTTCTTAAAAACCCTTTCACGCGATAATATCGTAATACGATATAATGTAAGCGTCATGGGCCAGAGACCCAGTCGAAAGCGCAGCATTGATTACACGGCGCTTGCAGATTTCCGCTACGAAATCCGCCGCTTCTTGAACTTCAGCGAAAACGCTGCGCGGGCTGCGGGGATCGAGCCGCACCAGCATCAGGCTTTGCTGGTGATAAAAGGGCAGCCCGCTAACCACGTTCCCACGGTCGGAGTACTCGCCGAGCGTTTGCAGATTCAGCATCACAGCGCAGTTGAATTGACGGACCGGCTTGAGTCGAAGCGTCTCATTCGACGCTCGCGCAGCCAAGCCGACCGTCGCGAGGTTTTGTTGGGACTTACTCTCCGCGGAGAGAAACTGTTGCAGAAACTCACAGTTGCGCATCGCGCCGAATTGCAATCGATGGGACCAAAGCTCCTGGCGGTGCTCGAGTCGGCTATTGCACGCAAGCGCCGTGGGTCTGGTACTCCCATCATCTTGCCACCCGCTTTTAGCGCTTCAAACCGAAGGCGAAGAACTAGTAAGGGCCACTAGAAATATATTTCAAAGGAGAAATCGCTCGTGGGATCCTCGGCTGCACTCTTGCCAACTCGTTTGCCGGAACAGTCGGCAGGTTACCGGATCGGGCTGATTTCGGGTTTGGCGGCGATCATTGGCATCCTCGCCGGATTTATTGCCTATGCTTTGTATGATTTGATCGGCCTTATTACGAACCTCGCTTACTACCACGAATGGTCGTTTCATTTTCGCAGCCCGGAGCACACGCCAATCGGGGCATGGGTCATCCTGACTCCCGTTGTCGGCGGGATCATCGTCGGGTTCATGGCGAAATACGGCTCGGAAAAAATCAAGGGCCACGGAATTCCCGAAGCGATGGAGGCAGTTCTCACGTCGCGCAGCCGCATTGAAGCAAAGGTCGCCATACTAAAGCCTCTCTCAGCGGCCATCGCCATCGGAACCGGCGGACCTTTCGGCGCCGAAGGCCCCATCATCCAAACCGGCGGTGCGATGGGCTCCCTGATCGGCCAGATTATTTCCACCACGGCTTCAGAGCGCAAGGTCCTTCTCGCTTGCGGAGCGGGCGCCGGAATGGCCGCCACCTTTAACACGCCGATCGCCGGCGTCATTCTCGCAATCGAGCTGCTCCTTTTCGAATTTCGCTCGCGTTCGTTCATCCCGCTGGTGATTGCCTGCACTCTGTCGACAAGTGTGCGCTCCGTGCTGCTCGGCCAGCGTTCCATGTTCGCCATGCAAAACGTGAATTTCGACGCGCTGCACGGTCTGCCGTTTTATCTGCTACTCGGGATTCTCAGTGGCGTGGCTGCAATTTGTTTCACCAAAGCGCTTTACTGGGTGGAGGATCAATTCGACCGGTTGCCGATCGACGACCTCTGGCATCCTGCGATTGGCGCCTTGGGCCTCGGCATCATAGGGTTTTTTGTTCCTCGTGTTCTGGGCGTCGGCTACGACACGATTTCAGACATTCTCAACAACAATCTCGCTCTAAAACTGCTGCTTCTGATTGCGATTTTCAAAGCGCTTGCGCTGATGATCTCACTTGGTTCAGGAACCTCCGGCGGTTTGCTCGCTCCCATGTTTATGTCGAGCGCGGCGCTGGGCGGGTCTTTCGCCATCGTCGTAAACTTGATTTTCCCCGGCGCGCATCTTTCTCCAGGGGCTTACGCGCTCGTGGCCATGGCTGCAGTTTTCGGCGCAGCGTCTCGCGCCACGTTTGCCTTCATCGTATTTGCGTTTGAGATCACGCGCGATTACAACGCGATTCTTCCGCTCATGCTCGCCTGCGTGATTGCGGACATGATCGCGATTCACTACTTGCCGAGCTCGATCATGACGGAAAAACTCAGGCGACGCGGCCTCCACGTCCCGGAAGAATACGAAGCAGGTGTACTGAAGGTTGTACGCGTCAGTGAAGTGATGCGCAAAGACGTGCAGCCCATACCTCCTGAAATGACCGTAGGTGATTTAGCCGAACGCATGGGCCGCGGAGAGCCGAGTTTTAATCTCACCCAAGGCCTGCCAATTATCGGGAAAGACGGCCAGCTCGTCGGAGTCGTCACGCAAGGAGATTTGCTCCGCGCGCTCGAATCCGACCCCACCGGAAAGGCCACCGTACTCGATGTGGGCGCCAGAGATTTAGTTGTGGCTTACGCCGACGAATCTGCCTTCGACGCGCTTTTCCGCATGTTGCAGAATGATATCGGCCGCCTGCCGGTCGTCAGCCGTGAGAATTCCAAAGAGATGATTGGCTACTTGAATCGCTCGAGCATTTTGGGCGCATGGACGCGTCAGATGGAGGAAGAAGGCTTGCGCGAACACGGCTGGGTGAAGCAGTGGCGTGGCGCACAAAAAACGGAAAAGAAGTGACGTTGATCGGTCCCCTTAAAACCCGCGGGGCGTCACACCCTTTCGATGTCCAGCAAACAGACAATAAAAAGCAATCCGGGCGGAAGTGACCGCCCGGATCGTTCAACACTGCAACAAAACTAAACTTGCCCGATGCCGCCGCCGACGTTCAGCTCGATACCCGTCACGTAGGATGAATCCGGGGATGCGAGAAAAGCGACGGCCCCGGCAACTTCCTCAGGTTTACCGATGCGCTTCAAAGGCACCGCCGCGATGAATCCCTGAACCGCCTGATCCACCTGTTCCTTGGGCAATCCAACGCGATCGAATATGGGCGTTTCGATTGGGCCAGGCGCGACCGCGTTTACGCGAATATTTCGGCTGGCAAGGTCCGCAGCTATCCCGCGAACAAACGAGCGCATAGCGGCCTTAGTGGCTCCGTAGGCCACGCCCGTCGGATTACCAATGTGGCTGGCCACGCTGGTGTTGAGAATGATGGACGCGCCATCGTTCAAGTGCGGGAGCGCTTTTTGAACGGTGAAGAACGCACCCTTGGCGTTGATGTCGAAAAGTTCGTCATACGCGACTTCCGTGAATCCGGCGAAAGGAGCGAATGTGGCGACGCCTGCGTTGACGAAGAGAACGTCAATCTTTCCGAATTTTGCGGCGACTGCGGAGAAAAATTTGTCGATTTCAGGAAGCTTGGAGACATCAGCCTGAACGACGAGGGCGTCCTTACCGAGAATTTTCGACGCTTCATCAAGGGTTTTTTGGCTCCGTCCGGAAATGGCGATGCGGGCGCCTTCCTGCTGAAGACGCTTCGCTGAGGCCAATCCGATACCGCTGTTTCCGCCGGTAACTACGGCGACTTTTCCATTGAGACGGCTCATGAGTTCCTCCTCTGAATTATTGATAATCGGCCCACCCTGGGCACAGACCTTTCTTGCTACTCCGAGGATTAGATGAGTACCTAAATGAAAGGATGCGGGAATGCGAGGTTAAGAAAATTCCAAGCTGTAACAGGCCGGAAAAGAAATATCGGCCGATTTTAAAATCCTCCTCCTCCACCGCCGCCAAATCCGCCACCGGACATGCCTCCGCCTCCAAATCCTGAGCCGCCGGAACTGCGCGGGGAAGAAGCCATGGTCGTTCCCGCCTGCGTTGACATCATATTCAAATCGTTCACCAGCAAATAAGGCATGAAGCCGCTACCATACGAGCCCTGATACCAAGACGGTGGTTGCATCGTGATGCCGGAAAAAACTTGCACCCATTTTTTCTCTACGTGCAACGCCATGGCATAGGGAAGATACTTCTCGAAAAGCTCGGGAGTTGTTTGCAATCGGTCGATTTGATCTTTTTGTGTGCGGCCCAGAAAATCTTCGAAGCCGAGAACTTTCTCCAGCGCGCGTTGCCCAGTAACCGTTCGCGCCGACATGAAGTAGCCGAAACCGCATATAACCAGGCCCGTTGCGATGCCCGCAATAACCCAAGTAGCCGAAGCAATACCGGTGGCACGGGCCAAAACTACATTTCCCGCCACTGTTAGGAACCCGATAGCCAGCCCCGCGCCGATGTATCCCTGGCGAACCGTATCTGGCCGATGCAAATAATAATTGTCGGTCATCAGCGCTTCGAAAATACTGTCGCGAATCCCAGGGACTTGCGTATAAAAATGATTTTGCAAATCTGAAAGCTTCACATCCGTTATGGCGCCATTCCCGAAAAGTGCCGCAAGCATTTGTTGTTCATGCGCGCGAGCAGACGCCCACTCCGACGGAGATTTTTTCAAATGAAAAATATATTCCTTGCTATGACTCAAGCCCAGCAGGTGGCTTTCGTCTCTCTGCTCGATGGTCAGATAGCCTTTCACCGCTAGATCGACAAGCGTCGCCGTGATATCGCGCATAGCCGCTTCGTTGTCCACCAGCGTTCCGCACTCACCGGGCGTGAGTTTGTCGGGCGGCTCATATTGCACAGCAATCGCTTGCTGCGCAGGGCCGCGACCGCGCGTCCACCACAACCAGAACATCACGAAGAAAACTCCAATGGGGATCAGCAGCGGCGTGTTGCTGCGAAGGAATTGCATAAATTTCGCAGTTCCGCTCAGTTCATGAACGAAGTTCTTGTCGAAGCCAACCACGGCTGTGAGGCCTTGATGAAATGAAAGCGGGCGAGTGGTGTGCATATCCACAAAGCTATCGTGGACCTCCACAACCGCATCTTGCGCCCGCGAGCCGGTAGCCCCGGTGTAAGCAACCGCATGAAGGCCGGTCACGCCCGCCGGCAACGCGATATGCGCGCTCGCAAATTCGATGGGGACTTCCCAGTCGTTTCCCGTCACGCTCCAGTAAAGTTCGTCATGATCCTCGAAGAAGCGTATTGCGTCGAGAACGCGGTAATGGAGCATCACGGTGTGGGTTGAATCATCCGCGTTGGGAATGTAAATCTTGAATTTTGTGTAGCGGCCTTCGCGGCTTTGCTCGTACTTCAACGAATGGCCGTCGCTATCCGTCACTGTGATGTGATCGATCAAGAGCGAGTAATTCAGGCCTTCGTCATTCGTGTACTCAGTCGGGATCATGCGGTAAAGCCCGTGCCAATTCTCGCCACTGAAGCGAGCCTCGATCGTTTCGGTGACGTCCATCGTTCCGTCTTCGCTCACCACAACTTCGTCATCGAAATGTTGAATCACGAGCTGGCGCACTGCGGCAAACGCGGGCAGTACAGCGAGAAATACCGCAAGGCAAATTGCGAGAAGTCCAAGCGATTTGCGGAGGTAGGTCATTTCGCGAGAGCCGTCGCGCAGCTAGGTCGTCGCGCTGCCGAAGCTGACTTTGGGCACTTCGCGTTCGGCTGGCGCGCTGATCTCGAAAAACTCGCGCGGCTTGAAATTAAACATGCCGGCAATAATGTTGGAAGGGAACTGCGCGATTTTCGTGTTGAAGTCGCGTACCACCGCGTTGTAATAGCGGCGCGCATTCTGGACGCTGTCTTCGATCTGGTTCAGTGTGTTTTGAAGTTGCGTAAACGATTCCACCGCGCGCAATTGTGGGTAGGCTTCCGCGAGAGCAAATACCTGACGCAGCGCGGATGTCAGTACACCTTCAGCCTCGGCTTTGGCGGCGGGTCCCTGAGTGCTCATCGCGCGATTGCGCGCTTCCACCACACCTTGCAGCGTTCCTTGCTCATGGGCCGCGTAACCTTTCACGGTCTCCACCAGGTTAGGAATCAAGTCGTACCTGCGTTTGAGCTGAACGTCGATATCGGACCACGCGTTGTCGCACTGTACTTTCAGGCTGACCAGCCCGTTGTACATGCTGATCACAAAAATCACGGCCAGGACAACAACCGCCAGCAGTATCCAAATCACGTGCCCTCCCAAGAAGGCCAGGCTCAGCCTTCCCTGCGGCAAGCATACGGTGTACGCGCTCAGCTGTAAAGATCGGTGAGTATTACTTCGGGGGCGCTAAAGAGGGGTCAATTCGCTTGGCTTCCTGGAATTCTTTGTCGGCAGCTTTCTGATCGTTCAGGCGCAAAAGCGACATTCCCAAATTGTAGTGCGCGTGCGCGAGGTTCGCATTCAAGCGAATCGCTTCGCGGTACGCTTCTGCTGCAGTCTTGTATTGCCCTTTATTGAAGAGAGCGTTTCCCAGATTGAACTGTGCATCAGCATTGTCCGGCTGCATCGTTGTCAATTTTACGAACGAAAGTCTCGCCCCATCCAAATCGCCCGCCTGCATTTGCGCAATCCCCAGACCTTGCAGCGCGATTGCAAAATCCGGCTGCAACGCAAGCGCTTTGCGAAACATCGCCTCTGCTTTGGCCGTTTCTTTCAACGTCAGGTAGGTATTGCCCAAATTGTATAGACCATGCAGATCATCCGGAGCCAGCGCCAGGCCTTTTTGATAGGTTTCCACTGCCGCAGATAGATTGCCGTCATCTTGATATGCCCGCGCGAGATTGAAAGCGGTCTCGGCCTGACTTGGTTGTAGCTCAAAGCTTTTCTCCAGCGCCGCGATCGACTCTTTCAGCTGGCCCTGTGTGTACAGCAAATGGCCCAGTTGAAAAAAGGCGTGTGCGTCGTTGGGACGAGCCGCCACAATCTCGCGATATTCAGCAATGGCGTCGTCCGGGCGTCCTGCACTTTGCAGCGTACTGGCCAGGTTCGCGCGGATGTCGGTCGCGTTCGGCTCAATTTTCAGCGCCTGCTGATAAATCTGAATCGCTTCGTCGTATTTCTTTTCAGAATCGAGCGCGGAACCGAGGTTGTTCATGGCGTCCGTGTAGCGAGGCTGCAGCCGCAGGGCGGTGCGGTAGGCTGCTATGGCTTCCTCGGATTTGCCGGCGGCGAACAGCGCCGCTCCCATTCCGTTGTAAGCCTGCGGAAAACTGGCGTGAAACGAAATTGCCATCTGGTACGCAGCAATCGATTCCGCGTATTTTTTTTCATGATAAAGCGCCAGACCTCGGTTGCTTTCGGTAACGGCATCTCCCGGCTTAAGCGCCAACGCTTTGTCGAAGTCGGCCAGCGCTTCGTCGTCCTTACCTTTGGCATCCAGCGCCAATCCAAGATTGCTCAGCGCTTCGGGAAAATCCGGCCGCAGCACAAGCGCCTGCCGATACTGGACGATCGCTTCGTCCAACTTGCCTTCCTTGAACAATTGAAGGCCGCGATTGTTCAGAGAAACTGCTTGGGCAGCATTGCTACCGGGTGCTTGGGCGTGCACGAGCGTGCTCAAAGCAATCACAAGCATGAACGCGAAGAAATAGTGGTTCCATTTCGGGAATTTTCTCATTTTGGCTCGCCAATATTTCCGAGAATAGCACAACAACAAACATCTCACCCTCCCAATAGCAGTATCGCTAGCATCACGTATCGTTTTGAGTTACGCTGCGCATCGCAAAGGGACTCCCCTCTCTGGTCCCCCTGCCTCTTCGATGCTCTTCAAAACATTTAGCGCCGCCGTATTTGGCATTGATGCCTATCTCGTGGAAGTCGAGGTGGACATCGGCCCCAGCTATCAGGGAAATTTCAACGTAGTTGGTCTGCCGGACATTGCGGTGAAAGAGAGCCGCGAACGAATTAAATCCGCGCTCAGAAATTGTGGCTTCGATTTTCCCTCGAATCAGGCGGTCACCGTGAATCTAGCCCCCGCTGACATTCGCAAGGAAGGCTCCGCCTTCGATCTGCCAATGGCTCTTGGTCTGGTAGGTTGCCAGGGCACATTTTTTGGAAAAATGCTCGACACGCACGTCTTCCTCGGCGAACTCTCGCTCGATGGCAGCGTTCGTTCCGTGCGTGGAGCCCTTTCGGCGGCGTTGGCAGCCCGAGAGCGCGGCATCAAGAACGTAGTAGTTCCCGAAGCGAATGCGCGCGAAGCGGCGGTCGTCGAGAACATCAAAGTTTTCGCGGTGAAATCCCTGCCGCAAGCTGTTGACATGGTCAACGCGCCGGAATCCTTTCAACCCATCGCGGTGGATACTTCTCAAATGCTCGCCGAAGCTAGTCAATATTCTGTGGACTTAAAAGATGTCCGCGGGCAGATGTCGGCCAAGCGCGCTCTGGAAGTTTCCTGCGCAGGCAGCCACAACATTCTGCTCATCGGCCCGCCCGGCGCGGGCAAAACCATGCTGGCCAAACGTATTCCCACCATCATGCCGCCGATGTCGCTGGAAGAAGCCATCGAGACCACGCGCATTCACAGCGTCGCGGGGGTCCTGGACGCTTCGCGTGGCCTGGTTGGCACCCGGCCTTTCCGGTCGCCGCACCACACCATTAGTGACGCCGGACTGATCGGCGGCGGAGCTATCCCGCGCCCCGGAGAAGTGTCGCTCGGGCACAACGGAATTGTTTTTCTCGACGAGCTTCCCGAATTTCAGCGCAACGTTCTGGAAGTGATGCGCCAGCCGCTCGAAGAAGGCAGCGTGACAATTGCGCGAGCTTCGCTGTCGGTCACATTTCCGTCGCGCTTCATGCTGGCGGCAGCTATGAATCCGTGTCCGTGCGGATTCTTTGGCGACACCACCCGCGAGTGCCACTGTTCGCCAACGCAAATCCAGCGCTACGTTTCAAGAATTTCCGGGCCGCTCCTGGACCGCATCGATATCCAGATCGAAGTCCCCGCGGTGAAGTACAAAGAGCTGCGTGGCAGCGGAGAAATCGAAAGTTCCGCGTGCGTCAGCGAGCGAGTGCTGCGCGCTCGCAACATCCAGCTCGAGCGCTATCGCAGTGAGAAAAAGTTGTACGCCAACGCCCAAATGCCGCCCAGACTAATCCGCAAGCATTGTGCAATCTCGGCCGAAGGCGAAAAACTCCTCGAAACCGCGATTCAGCGCCTCGGCCTTTCAGCGCGCGCCCACGACCGCATCCTAAAAGTCTCCCGCACAATCGCAGACCTGGAAGCCGCCCCCGGCATCCTACCCAAGCATCTAAGCGAAGCCATCCAGTATCGAACCTTAGACCGCACCTACTGGGCTTGAGGACACGGCGATGAAACTATCGATACTACAAAGACTTTTGAAGATCTCCGTCGTCTTGGGCTTCGCTTTGGCGGGTTTCGGCGTCAACTCCGATATGAATGCCTTCCTCTTAACTGCAGTCTACCCTCGATGGGTCGCGTTTGATATTGCCGCACTTGGGGAAGAATCAGTTCGAGAGGACTTGATTAAATTGCAAACAGAGACTGGTCTCACTCTCGTTTCGATGGAAAGCGGACAAACTCTCGCAGTTGATTTCGAGCGGCGGGGACTGAGCAAAATCGGCGACGCTCGCGGGACAGGTGCGATTTCGCACGACGGAACCGAAGTCGCGTTCACTTATTTTTCTGGCGTCTTACCCACCCATCTAGGAATCGCCAACTTTGACGGCAGTCATTTTAGGCAATATCCCAATCTCGAATCGCCCGATCATATCTGCTGGTCGCACGCTGGAACTAACCTGGCTATGCTCTCAACTGGCAGTGCTGATAAGTTATATGGCTTGCAACTATGGCAACTGCAATCCGGCATAACCGGGCGCATCAGCGGCCGTGGTTCGTTAACTTCTCAGTGCTGGTCAAAAAATGACAAGCAAATCGTCTATGAAGTAAATGGAGTAATTAATCTTTACGATGCCGAAAAGAAAGTCTCGCAGGAACTTGGACAAGGGAGGTTTCCGACGTGGTCATCGGACGGAGAGTGGATCGCATTCCTCGATCACGACACCTATTACGCAATCCGACCTGACGGGAAACAGAAGAAACAACTTTTCCGAAGGAAAGGTGCAAGCAGTGCCTTGTGGTGGTCACCCGACAGTCGATTCGTCGCCTATGTGGCAATAGCCAGTATGTTCGCGGGAGGTCTGGCGCTCGATGTAGAAAATTACCGGCTCAGAGTCAGGCGACTCTCTGATAATTCTGACGACTGGGTTGCCAATTCAGGCGGAGGATCCGAGTATCAGTGGGTGACAAATCCGAAGCTGCCAAAGACGACACAGTCACAGCCGGGACAGAAGTAGCATTGCTGGTACCGGGACTACATTGACTTGTACTCCGGCGCTGTGATACCCATACACCCGTCTTTTCGACAAGGACTTCCCCCGAATCTAGGATGTCGGCCCAAACCCATCGGATCGAGATCACGCTGGAGACGCTGCTCGAAAGCGTGGACCTCGCAGAGAGTATCTGCATGCGCATTGCGGAAGCCGCCGGCTTCAGCGAAGAAGAACTCCATAAAATTGGCATGGCCGTGCGCGAAGGCGTCATCAATGCCTATAACTACGGCAACCAGCAGGATCGCCGCAAGAAAATCCACATGAGCGTTGAGCTGGATCCGGAAAATATGACGGTCTGCGTGCGCGATCAGGGCAAAGGTTTCGAGTTGCACGAAATTCCCGATCCGCTCGAAGAAGAGAATCTGCTGCGCACTTCCGGCCGCGGTCTTTTCCTCATGAAAGCTTTTATGGACCAGTTTGACGTCCATATCGCCCCGGGCGGCGGCGCCGAGCTCGTAATGGTTAAAAAACTCCCCGTTAAAGTTTCCAACAACGGCAGCCACCAACCGGAGTAGAATCAGGAAGAGGCAATTCCGTGGCTATTCAGGCGACCTGCAGGCAAATAAACGACGTTGCGATCGTGGACTTCAGCGGCAAGATTACGTTGGGCGACGGTAGCGCATTGTTGCGCAAAACCATCCGCGAGCTTGTAGATAACGGCCAGAAAAAAATTATCATCAGCTTGTACGATGTGGATTATATCGACAGCTCCGGTATCGGCGAGCTGGTGAGCGCTTTCACCACCGTAAGGAACGCGAAGGGCGAACTGAAGCTGCTTCATCTAACCAAGCGCGTCCACGACATTTTGCAAATCACGCGGCTCTTCACCGTGTTCGATGTGCAGTCCGACGAAGAAGTCGCAATCCGCGCATTCCGCTAAATTGTCCCGCTAGATCGTTTCGCCCTCGCCGCGCACGTCTCCGCACAGGACCGTGCGAATCGATTCGTTCCCTCTGTTGTATAAGACCGTTCTAACTGGGAGGATCCTTTTGGCGGGTATTCTTGACGCCCGTGACGATTCCTATTCCCAGCATTATGATCGCGCCGACCGCGATCCAGTGCGCCGGAATGTGCATCAAGTAGGCCGCATAAATCAGACCGGCAATCACGATCGCAAAACCCGCGGCGTAGATTCCGAATGACATCAAGACCCTCCTTCTTCCAGCCGACTGTTTGTGATTTTCCTAGCGATGCAGGTTTTCGACGTTACCCTTGCAAGCAGG
>Ga0209624_10002125_pt1 | contig 14886 bp, 9 predicted proteins | sample JacPinW_OM2H0_O1_FD_188565 | JGI IMG/M metagenome (GOLD analysis project Ga0209624, IMG submission 188565) | Forest soil microbial communities from Algoma, Ontario, Canada - Jack Pine, Ontario site 1_JW_OM2H0_O1 (SPAdes) (version 2) | ecosystem: Environmental > Terrestrial > Soil > Boreal...
CGCCGGTGTCACGGCCTTTGAGCCAATAGTCGAACCAACGCACCGCTTGGTCCCGCCACTCGAACCGCGGACCATAGTCGCTGTCGTTCGGAAAGCCGTGATTCCACGGTCCGATCCAAGCTTTCAAAGGCGCCTTCACCTTGTCGAGCATTCGGGGAATGCTGTCGCGATACCCGTCCTGCAGGCCGCCGATCAAGAACGTGGGTACCTGAAGCGTTTCGATCGGCCGCACCGGCGAGCGCCAAAAGACTCCATCGCGCTGATGCTTCATGAACACCAGCGACCACGGCGGAGAATTCATCCGCGGGCCAATCGCGGACTCATCCAGGGTGAAATCGGGTGCACCAGTTCGGCCCTGATCCAAATCCATTGTCAGTTCGAATTCATCAACATGGAATATTCCATCCATGTAGTGCACGTCTTCCTTGAACAGCTCATCGGTTGCGTCAACAGCTAAAATAGCCTTGAGCGCAGGCGGCTTTCGCAAGGCTATTTGGATGGAATTGAAGCCTCCCCAGGAGATTCCCAGCATGCCCACGTTGCCGTTTGACCACGATTGATGCGCGAGCCATGCGATAACCTCTTCCGCATCCTGCTGTTCCTGCGCCGAATATTCCCGGTCGGGGGGCGATCCTTCGCTCATGCCGAAGCCGCGAATGTCGACGCGAGCACCGACAAACCCTCGCTTGGCGAAGTAGGTATGGGTGCCGAAGTCGCGAACCGCTTCGTCGTCATCCTTGCGATACGGCAGGTATTCGAGGAGGGCGGGGTATCGTTCACGAGGCGCAAGCGTAGTAGGCAGATACAGAGTAACAGCCAGACGAACGCCATCGCTCATCGGGATCCAGGCATTCTCGATTCGTACGCCGTGCGTCGGCGGGGAAGGAGGCAATGCCGCGAGCGCCATGGCAAACGGTGCGCTCATCATCAGAATGCCTAGCGATCGACTCAACATATTGGGCGTCCCTGGGCAAAACCTCTTAAAACATCGTATCGCATTCACCGAAGATCGTTTTGCTGATACTTTGATCTTTATGCAAGAGCAGAAGCTCGGAATTGGATTTCAGGACGCCTACGTACGCGCGCTCCGAATTCTCGAGCGCGGCGAGGCGGTTGCGGCCGAACGCGAACTGAGAGAAATCCAAAGGCGCTGGCCGGGAGAGGTCAACAGCAGGCGAGTATTGGCTCTGTCGTTGCTGGCACAGGGCCGAAACGCCGAGGGAATCGGCATGCTCGAAGCAGTGCTGACCGCCGCACCTGACTTTGCCCATGCCATGCTCGATCTGGCGCGAGCCTATCGCGTCCAAGGTCGTCTGCAGCGCGCCGCGGAATTACTGCGGGAGGCTCTCGGACAAGACGCGAGCCTGCATGACGGCTGGCGTTTGCTGGGCGATCTGCATGCAAACCTCGGCGATTTTGCCGCCGCAGGGTATGCATTTCAAAGGTTCATCGACACCGACACCCATGGACCGATTCTAGCCGAGGCCGCGCAATGCCTGGCGCGCGAAGATGGCAAGAAAGCCGAGACCATCTTCCGCAAGATTTTGCATGAAAACCCCAATCACATCGGCGCGCTATGCGGTCTGGCGGCGATCTCATTGGGCGCCGGCTTCCATGGCGATGCGCAACGACTGCTCAAACATGCGCTAAAGCAATCGGCCCATATGCCGCTTATTCGACGCGGATTGGCCCAAGCCTATCTTGACACGGGAGACCTCGAGGAAGCAGAGGCGGCGGCGCGCCACTCTCTTCTCATCGACGGCGATTCATCGCCCAGCTGGGTGTTGCTGGGCTCAGTGCTGGCGCACAGCATGCGCCAGGAAGAGGCGCTCGATGCCTATACCCAAGCGCTCAACATCGATCCGACCCAGTTTCGCGTGGAACTTTCGCGAGGCCACGTGCTGAAGACGCTCGGCCGGCGTGCGGCCGCCGAGGCAGCCTACCGTCGCTGTCTGGAACTAAAGCCGGAATACGGTGAGGCCTACTATAGTTTTGCCGATCTGAAGAACTACCATTTCTCCGACGCCGAACTGGCTGCCATGCAGGAAATTTTGCAGCGAACGCCGATCGCGGACAAAAGCCGCGCGCAGATCCATTTCGCGATCGGCAGAGCGCTCGAACAACGCGAGAAATACACCGAAGCATTTCGTCACTATGCCTCGGGTAACAGCATGCGAAGTCGCGATGCACCATTCGACGCGCCAGCCTTCGAACAAAAGTGCAGGCGGGTGGCTGCCACATTCAGCGCGGAGTTTTTGCGATCGCACAACGGTTGCGGAAGCGCCGATTCCGCGCCAATTTTTGTGGTCGGCCTGCCGCGCTCCGGATCCACCTTGGTGGAACAAGTATTGGCCAGCCACTCGTGCATCGAAGGAACCATGGAATTGCCCCATCTCCTGCGATTGGTGCGCGAGCTCGATCAAAGCCAAGGGGCGGCTGATACCTACCCAGAAAGCGTGCTTGGATTGAGCCAGCAGGGTTTCAAGGATCTTGGCGAACGCTACATTAGCAAGACCCGCATCTACCGCAGCGACAGGGCGCGATTCATCGATAAGATGCCGAACAATTTCAGTCATGTTGGCTTGCTGCAGCTGATCCTGCCGCGAGCGACAATTATCGACGTGCGGCGCAACCCGATGGACACCTGCTTCAGCGCCTACAAGCAGCACTTCGCCCAAGGGCAATCCTTTACCTATGACCTGGAAGATCTGGGACGCTACTACCGCAGCTATATCGAGCTCATGGACCACTGGGACCGGGTGTTGCCCGGCAAGGTTTTTCACGTGGCGTATGAGGAGCTGGTGCGAAATACCGAGACGGTGGTGCGCCAGTTGATCGCGCATTGCGGGCTTGAATTCGAGCCCTCCTGTCTGCGATTTCACGAGACTCAGCGCTCGGTGCGAACCGCGAGTTCGGAGCAGGTGCGGGTGCCGATGTACGATTCGAGCATCGGTCATTGGCGCCATTTCGAGGCTGAACTTGAGCCGCTGCGACGTACTTTGGGTGGCATTTTGGCGCGATTTCCCGCGCAATAGTCATTATACAGTCATATAAGAATTGTTCGATTGAGCCGGTAGCTGCGTGATGAAGTCAGCATGGCAAGCCCATCGATCCGGCAATTCAGTGCTGCGGCGCGCCTAACCAGGCGTTTTGTGCGATATCTACCCCCGCACTCGACCCGTTGCGTCGCACCATCGGCTTGGTCGCAGGGCGCCCACGCCAATCTTGTCGTTATACAGTCATATAAAAAGATTGACGGGCGGTGCGAGCGCAAGTAATGATGGCATCGAGCATCGAGTATGGGAGAACCGGGGATGAAGGTACGCGCCATAAGTCGAGCGCCTGACGGGAAACCGTCCAGGCAAACCGCGCTGCGTATGGCGATAGCCTCGATTCTGTCCGGCGCGGCCGCGGTCAGCATGCCGGCGCATGCAGCCGACTCGGACGCACTGGCGGAAATTATCGTCACCGCGCGCAAACAAACCGAGAATCTCCAGGATGTTCCCCAGAGCATCGATGTGTTTACCGCGCGAGATATTCAGAATATGGGCATCAGCCAGTTCGAGGACTACGCAACTCGCTCGCCGTCGATTTCCTACATTAGCATCGGACCGGGCTATCAGGAATTCTTCATGCGCGGCGTCTCTGACGGCAGTAATCCGAATGTTGCGAACACGTCGACCACCGGTCTTTATCTGGACGAACAAAGCTTAAGCTATTTCGGCGGCATACCCGATCTACACATGTATGACATCCAGCGCATCGAAGTGCTGAATGGACCGCAAGGTACCCTGTACGGCGCGAGTTCGATGTCGGGTGCCGTCAAGATCATCACCAACAAGCCGGATGCGTCGGCCTTTGCGGCCGGAATCGACCTTGATGGCGGACAAATCGACGGCGGCTTGCAGAATGAAATCGTCGAAGGATTTGTCAACATTCCGCTGATCACTGACAAGGCCGCGCTGCGGGTGTCCGGCTTTTACGATCATCAGGGCGGCTTCATCAATAATCTGGAGACCAGCCGCAATTGGATCAACGGCACCACCAGCAATAACTCTGAGTGGGCGGGCGATAACTATAACCACGAACGAATCTATGGCGGCCGGGCCGCGATCAACTTCAAGTTCAATGAAGCTTGGTCGGCCATCCTTTCGGGAGATTATCAGTCTCAGTCGACGCACGGCGCCTGGGACCAAGATCCCGCCCGGTATGGTGAACGCAATGTCTCGCGTTTCGGGCCCGAAAGCGGCGAGCGCGTGAACCGCTTGATGTCGCTCACCGTCACCGGTGATGTCGGTATCGGCGATCTCATCTATGCCGGCGGCTATTGGAATAGGTCCAATCACACCGTCAACGAATATTCCGAATACGTGCAGTACGCGCAAATCCAGCCGAATAACACTGGATACCAGAGCTACGCGGGCTGGGTGCAAAGTTTCGCCTGCGAGACTTCCTCGCCCTCCGGCACGCCGGGCGTAGCCGACAGCTTTGCCGGCTGCAATGTTCCCACCATGTATACGGACTACACCGATAAGACCGATCGCTGGTCGCACGAACTGCGCTTGTCATCCAAGCCTGGCGGCTCTACTCATTGGACGGCGGGTTTATATTGGGAGCAGACGCGCGACATCTACTCAGATTTCTACGCTTATCCCGGAATCAATTTTAACGGGCAGGCGGCGCAAACCGCCTTGAGCTACTACGAAGGCGCGACACCGCTACCCAGTGAATGGTACAGCTACAACAACACGCGCACCGACAACCACCAGTTCGCGACTTTCGGCGAGATCACGCAGGATCTCACCAAGCAATGGAGCGTGATCGTGGGCTTGAGATATTTCAAATCGCACGATTCGAGTTCCGACGTTTGGAGCGGTTATTTCTATCAACCCAAAGAGCCGACGCCGACCGAATCCGTGTCCTTCTCCAAGGTCACGTACAAGGCGGGCATCAATTACAAATATAGCGACAATGCGCTGTTTTATTTTTCCTTCGCTCAAGGGTTTCGGGACGGCGGATTTAATACATCTGCCGGTCCCGCCAATCCCTTGGTGCCCGCCACTTTCCAGCCGGATACGCTGGACAGTTATGAGATAGGCTGGAAGACAGTGATGGACGGGGGGCGATTCCTCTTCAACGGCGCCGTCTACTACATGCCGTGGAAGAATTATCAGACGGCCGTGTTCGATCTAGCGATCGATCCCGTAACTTTCAATGCCAACATAGGCGATGCGCGCATCTACGGCGTTGAAAGCAATATCGAATACCGGCCCATTCACGGATTGACGCTGTCCCTGGCTGGCAATTACAACGATTCCATCATGACCAGCAACGCTTACAACAATCCCGAATTCGTCGTTACCAGCGGTCAACGCCTGCCCTTTGTGCCTTACTTCAAGGGCAGCGCCAGCGCGCGCTACGAAATGCCATTAGGACCGAGCTTCAACACCTATGCTCAATTCGACATTTCCTATACCGGCGACATGTGGAGCGATTTGAATACCAGCACGCTGAGCTCGACCAGCCGTAGCTTGCAACCGTCCTACACGTTGAGCAACATTCGCTTGGGATTGAATAACGCCAAGGACAGCTGGGGCGTCGAGGCATATATCACCAATCTAAGCAATACGCGCGCGGTGATCTACACCAATAAGTACAACTACGATGGGCGCGAGACCACCAACGAGCCGCGCGTCTTTGGCTTAAGATTGAAGTATCGATTCGGAGGCAAAACCGGCGGCGGCTAGAGGTTGGAAGATGAGATTCGGGCGGTATGCAGCCGGCATGCTGGTATTCCTGCTCGCGGTGGCGATCGGCGGCGCAACAGCATGTCAGGCGGCCGAAGAGAAGCGCTTATTCATCTACAATTGGTCGGATTTCATCGGTCCCGACACCATCGCGAAATTCGAGCAGCTGACCGGCATCAAAGTTACTTACGATGTCTACGACGCCGAGGAAACCATGGAGGCGCGGCTCATGGCCGGCAGTTCCGGTTATGACGTGGTCAGCGCCTCGACTGATTTTTTCGGCCGCGAGATCAAGGCCGGCGTTTACGAGGCTCTCGATAAGAGCAAGCTGACGAATTGGCATAACCTGGATCCGAGAATACTGGCGATCCAGGCGCAATATGATCCGGGCAATCAGCACGCCGTGCCGTACCTGCATTCGATCAACGGCTTCGCCTACAACGTCGACATGGTCAAGGCGCGCATGCCGAACGCACCCGTCGACAGCCTCGATCTGATATTCAAACCGGAGGTCGTATCCAAATTCGCCGATTGCGGCGTCACGTTAATCGATTCCGCCGAAGACGTGCTGCAGCTGGCGCTTAGGTACCTGGGACTCGATCCCAACACCACTAAGGCTTCGGACTTCAAGGCTGCCGAAGACATGTTGATGCAGATACGCCCTTATATCCGCTCCTTCGACTCCACCGAGTTCATGAATGGCCTGGCAAACAAGGAAATCTGCATCGCGATGTCGTGGTCGAGCGATTACGCCTACTCGCGTGCACGCGCGAAAGCCGTCGGCATAGACGTGCATCTCGCCTTTACGGTACCAAAGGAAGGAGCGAATCAGACCTTCTCTTCCCTGTTGATACCGAAGGGCGCGCCGCACCCCCAAGCCGCGTACGCCTTCATCAACTTCATTCTCAGGCCGGATGTGATCGCCGAGATCACCAACCAGATTTTCTACGGCAATGACAACATCGCCTCGCGCCCACTGATCGACCCGAAAATCCTCAACGATGTGACGCTGTATCCCACGCCGGAAATCGAGGCGCGGCTGTACCGGTCCGCGGAGGTCAGTGCCGCGACCGAACGGATCCGGACGCGCACCTGGACCCGCATAAAGACCGCGGACTAGAACTAATGCTGCGCCAATTGCGCATCGTGTACGCGCCTGCGCTCGGTGCGCCGCATGAGGTAGCCTGCCATCAGCACACAGATGCCGACCAAGCAAATAATCAAACTGGCCAGTGCGTTCACATCCGGGCTGACGCCAAGCTTCACCTTCGAGAAAATCACCATGGGAAGCGTGCTGGCGCCGGGTCCGGAGACAAAACTTGAGATCACCAAATCATCGAGGGAGAGCGTGAAGCTGAGCAGCCAGCTCGATGCCAGTGCCGGAGCGATAGCCGGCAAGGTGGTGTCGATGAATGCGCGCACGGGACCAGCGCCTAAATCCATGGCAGCCTCTTCCAGCGAACGGTCGGCGCTGTGCAATCGCGACTGCACTGTGATCGTTACATACGCGGTGCAGAAGGCAATGTGCGCGATCACGATGGTGGTGATGCCGCGATGCGGCCAGCCGAACAGCTGCAGCATCGAGATGAAAAGCAGTAATTGCGTGATACCCGTGACGATCTCGGGCATCACCAGGGGCGCATTGACCATGCCGGTCAGCAACAGGCGACCGCGAAACAATTTGAATCTCACCAGTGCGATGGCAGCGAGCGTGCCCAGAATCAGCGCTCCGGTTGACACAAAGACGCCGATGCGGAGCGACAGCCACGCGGCGTCGAGAATCTGATCGTTGTGAATGAGCTGCGTGTACCAACTGGTCGAGAACCCACCCCAGACGCTCACCAAGGGCGATGCGTTGAAGGAATAGCCGATCAATACCAGCATTGGAATGTAGAGAACTGCGATTCCGATGCAGAGAATTGAGATCAGAAAAGGAGAGATGCGGTTGTACATGCTAGGAATTGAGTTGCTTGGTGCTGTAATGCTGGTAGATCGCTATCGGCCCGACCAGCAGCACCAGGAAAGCGATGGCTACCGCGGAGGCGACGGGCCAATCGCGGTTGCCGAAAAACTCATCCCACAAGACGCGCCCGATCATGAGATTGTTGGGTCCGCCCAGCAATGTGGGAATCACGAATTCGCCAATGGCGGGGATGAACACCAACATGGAGCCGGCGATGATTCCCGGCATGGACAGCGGAAGCGTAACATCGAGAAACGCCCGCCAGGGGGGGCTGCCCAGATCCCCGGCCGCCTCGAGCAGCGAGTGATCCAGCTTCTCGAGCGTCGCAAACAGGGGCAGCACCATGAACGGCAGGTACGAATAGACGATCCCGATGTACACGGCAAAGGTCGTGCGCATGATCTGCAGAGGATGATCGATGATGCCCAGCCACAGCAGCGCCGTATTCAAAAGGCCGGTCTCTCTGATGATCCCTTCGAGCGCGTAGACGCGCAGCAGAAACGAGGTCCAGAACGGCAATATGACGATGAGCAGCAGGATACTTTGAGTGGTCTTGGAAGTTCGAGAGATTGCATAAGCCATCGGGTAACCCAAGGCCAGGCAAATCACGGTCGAGAAAAATGCGGTTTTGATCGAATAGAAATACGAAAGACCATAGACTTCGTCGGTAAACAGATACTTGAAGTTGCCGAGGTTCAGCGTCAGATGGATGTGCCAGTCGGGACTGATGGATAGAATGTCCGTGAACGGTGGCACTCGGACAGCCGTATCGGCAAGACTGATCACCAGCGCGAAAGCAAAGGGTATGAGGAAAAACACCACAAGATATAGAAGCGGCGGCAAAATGATCAGCCATTTGGCACGGCTCTTCAGCCAGTCAGCGGCGGTGTCGCGTGCGCTTTTCATAAGCGTCTAGCCTGCGGCATGCGCCACCGGAAGAAAAAATCCCGCTCGCGCCCGCCCATACCGCGGGCACGCAATTCTCACAGCCGGCAGCGGCAAAAGCTCATCGACGCCTGCATCTCCGCACTGCATATCTATGGACCGTCGCGGACGACGGTGGAGAAAGTAGTCGCGATTGCCAAAATGTCCCCCGGCATCGTGAGATTCTATTTTGCCTCCAAGGCCTCGATGCTGGTCGCCTCGCTGCAATTTCTGGCGGCCGAGTTCGAGGAACAATTGCTGGTGCCCGTGGGGCGCCTCAAGGGTAGCCCGGTCGCGGCGCTGCAAATGATGGTCGATTTGTACCTCGATTCGGAGATCGCGAGCCCGCGCAAGGTTTCTGTCTGGTATGCGTTTTGGGGCGAAGCGAGTTCACGACAGGAATATTACGATATTTGCGGCAAGATAGATGAACGCTTTGCCGCGCTGGTGCATGAACTGATAGAGCGGTTGATCGTCGACACCGCGCAGCCGCACCTCGATCCCAACGGCATCGCATTGGGGCTCATGGGCGCGCTGGAAATGCTGTGGCAGGATTTCGCCTTCCGGACTGAAGAGGATATCGACCGGCCCGCGGCGAAACATCGTTGCATGGCGTATCTTCAGTCGGTATTCCCCGGGCAATTTTCGGCTTCTCCCCCGTCCGGCGCCTCGCACGCGAAAGTCGGTCCTCGCGTAGCGGATTGGGCTTACGAGAACGATCGACTGTTCGCCTTGGAACGGCAGCTGTTATTTCAAGATTCGTGGCAGTTTGTCGGCCACACCGCGCAAGTTCCGAACAGCGGAGATTTTCTTGCGCCCGATCTTGGGTTTGAACGCCCATTGATTTTGCGCCACGGTGCCGGGGAACTGCGCGCGTTCCGCAATAGCTGTACCGAGGCGCCCCATGTACTTGCGCCAGGACTGAATGGCCACTTGAGCGTGATCAAGTGCGCCGTTCATGGATTGGAGTTTAATCTCGACGGCACGCGCCGCGGCGCGCGAGAAGGGAATGATTTAACCGCTCTGGATTTGTGCCTGATCGGGGATTTAATCTTGGTGCGCTCGCGGCAGCGTGCGGCGCCTGCTCCACGGGGCGACGATGCCTGGCTGGGGCTTGCGCTGCCTGAAGGGTCGCGGCCATTGAAACATCCTGCGGAAGTCTGCGTGTCAGCGGATTGGAAGCTGGTTGTAGAGCAATGCCTGGAGTCGTCGGCGGCGGCGGCCAGGCGCAAGAGCGATGCGGGCTGGAGTCGGCGGTCATACGATCGACTGCTGGGCTCCGCGGCGGAATTCAATCTGCGCTTGAGGTTCGTCGCACCCAACCATCTGATCGAATTGAGGCCTGACGGCTTTTCTATTCTGCAAGTGCTGCCTATCGCACCGGGCCGTAGCTTAATGCGCCGGCATCACTACACGCATTGCCCTGATCCGCGGCCGGCGCTTGCCGCGCAATATCTGGCATCCCGCCTGCGCCCGCAGATGGGCAGTTCGATGATCGTCGTCGCCGAGTCAACCCAGAGAGGCCTCGCGATTTTCGGGCATGGCACAGCACCGGCGGCATCGAGTGCCACTGAAGTCACCGCATTCCGGCAATACCTGCTGGCTCAAGTCCCGGCCTTAGGTCTAGATCAGCCGCCCGCCGATTTGTGATTCCCGTTAGGCAAACCGTTCGGGCGCTTGGGCTAAGGCAAATTCGGGAATTCGCGCTCGCAACAGGTCGTGGAACTCAAGCATCCAGCGCTCGAGCTGCGACAGAGGACCCGGTCGATAGCTGGCGGACGCCAATCCGCGCTGCACCCGGCTGCATAGCCACTTATCCTCATTGTTAACCTGGGTATTGATGCGCGAGCTCAAGTAGCGAACCGCGCGCATTTCGCGCCGTTCATCGGGTAAACCGAAAACGCCACCTCGAATCAGGCAACGTCCCGGACCATCGGGCAATACCTGGAAGAAGTCCATTTGATCCGGAAACACGTCGATTCCCAAATTCGGGAGCGCACTGTAGAAGCGCCAGCAGCGGCGCAGTTCCGCGGGCAGATGCGTCGCGACCTTGCCGATCATGCGCTGATACTGGCCTTCGGCCCAGCGCGGCGAGTCATGCTCGCGCATCCAGCTCAAGCCGCGCGCAACGCCGGGCACCGCTTTTTGATCCTCGTAGTCCGGAGTGAACATGCGATAGAGCCCGGGATGACCGATCGGGACATGGTAGGACTCGAGGTAATTATCCATTGCGATTTTCCAGTCGACCGGCCAGCTCTCCTGAGTGATGGGGCCCAATGGCACCATGTCCTCCAGGCGATAGGGCGCGAGCTCATCCGCCAGTTCACCCCACACTGTCGCGATGGGCCGCGGATCACCGGCGAGGCAGATCCACACGAAGCTCAAGGCAACTTCGACGCGCACAGGCCGCAGCCCGTGCAGGCTGCGATCGAGACCGGGAAAACTTTCGCGGACCGGCATGCCGATCAGACCCCCATCATGCCGGTAGGTCCAGCCGTGATAGGGGCAGGTAACGGCCGTCGGACAATTGCCGGCGCCGTCAAGCAGGCGAGCGCCACGATGGCGGCATACGTTGTGGAAGCCGCGTATCGAGCCATCGCGGTCGCGCAGTACCATGACACTGTCTGAACCCAAGTCCAGAGTTTGAAAGTCCCCGGGCTTGGGAATCGAATTAACGTGGCACACGATCTGCCAGCTCGGCTTGAGTACGCGCTCGAACTCGAGCCGCGACAGCTGCGCATTGTTATAGACCCAGGCGGGCAGGGCGTGTGGCGCCCTGATCGCCGCAAGGCTCTCTGGATTCGCGACGGAAAGGCTGTTCATGCTGTGGCCACCGATTATATGGTTATTTAATGTACTACCGGCGGCGATTGGTGGCAAGGTAGCGCGCCGCAGCAAGGCAATTGTGCGGTGATTGTGCCTATTTTGTCGCTCAAATTACTAAGCGAGTGCACTGCCAAGGATAATAAAACTATATGCTCATATAATAAATCTGGACGCAGTGCGCGGCGAATGTTACGGTCTTAAACGTCGCCCTTTAGCCAGATAATGAGAGGGAAACCCATGGCTAGAAAACTGACCCAGAACAACGCCCATTTCCAGCGCGCCGTAAAACGCTTGCCTCTCGGAGTTGCCTCCAACTTTCGCTACTGGGGAGAGCAGCGCACCATCTACGTCAAGAGCGGCCGCGGCGCCCGCATTACGGATCTCGACGATAACGTCTACGTCGATTACCGGATGGGCTACGGTCCGGCCATTTTGGGCTACGCTCACCCAGAAGTGGACGAGGCGGCGCGCGCCGGAATGGAGATTGGCGGTGTATTCGCCCTGTCCACTGAACGTGAACTGAAGGTCGCTGAGCTCATATCCAAAATGGTTCCCGCGGCGGAATTGGTGCGCTTCTCCAATTCCGGAACCGAGGCAGTGATGGCGGGACTGCGCCTGGCGCGCGCCTACACCGGCAAAGACGACTACGTGATTCTCGAAGGCGGCTATCACGGCCTGTTCGATGCGGCCATGTGGTTCACGCCAATGGATAAGTGGTCGCAAGTTGGCGATCCGGAAGTGAAGCCCTACAGCGAAGGCGTGCCGATCAGCACACGCAGCTTTGCGCACTTCGTGCAGGCGAACGATGCCAATCAGCTGGAAGATGTCTTCAAGCGCCATGCGCAGCGCATTGCGTGCATGCTGATTGAACCCATCATGGGCAATTGCCTGGGGATAGCCGCGGAACCTGAATACCTACGCGCGGCGCGCTCGCTGTGCGACAAGCACGGCGTGGTGTTGCTCATCGATGAAGTCAAGACCGGCTTTCGCGTCGCGCGCGGCGGCGTGCAGGAACTGTATGGAGTCAAGGCCGACCTTTGCACTTTTGCCAAGGCCTTGGGCAACGGCTATCCCATCTCGGTGCTGGCGGGCCGCGAACAGATCATGCGCAAAATAGGCCGCGGCGTGGCCCACGGAGGCACCTACACGGCGCACTCGGTATCGCTGGCCGCCGCCGAAAAAACGCTGCAAATCCTCGACGAGACTGACGCGCTCGAGCGAATTGCCGAATATGGCAATAGCCTGCGCAGCGGCATGCGCGCCGTCTTGAGCGCGCGCGGCATCGCCCATAGCTTCGTCGGCCACCCCTCCATGAGCGGTCTGTACTTCGCGCACGAGCCGCCGCGCAATTATCGGGCCTGGAAGAGTAGCGATTATTCTTTCTATGACGCCATGGCGCAGGTGCTGCATGACGAAGGTGTGCTGTGCGAACCGGATTCACGCGAACCTTGGTTCGTCTCCGCGGCGCACGATGCTTCGTGCCTGGCCGATACCTTGAAAGCATTTGAAATCGCAGTCGATGCGACGCTGAAATCGAGCGGCGCCAAGCACAAAGTGCCGGCTTGAACGCGGTTTCCGCGGCGCACCCGCAGGATCTGGATGCGATCATCGTCGGCGCCGGCCACAACGGTCTGGTTGCAGGCTGCTATCTGGCGCGCGCCGGACTAAAAGTATTGGTTCTCGAGCGCCAGCCTTACATCGGCGGCGCGGCGGTCAGCCGGCGCTTGTATCAGGACTTCACCTACTCGAACTGCTCATATGTTTGCAGCTTGCTGCGCCCGGAAATCATGCGCGCGCTGGAGCTGCCTAAGTTTGGTCTTCAGATCATTCCCTACGAGGGCGGCTGCACCATGATGCAGGACGGCGGTCATCTGGCGCTGTATGACAACCACGATGCCCTGCGCCGCGAAATCGCGCGCCACTCGAGGCGCGACGCCGAGGCCTATGACCGCTATTCGCGCGATGTGATGCGCCAATGCAAATTTATCAAGCCGCTATTGATGCGTGAGCCGCCCGATCCCACCTCGTTCAAGCCACGAGACATCCAGGAATTGCTGTACCTCGGCAAGCGCTTCCATGGAATGGGAGAAGCGCGCATGTACGACACGCTGCGCTTCTGGACCATGAGCGCGGCCGATTTTCTCGACGAGTATTTTGAGAGTGAAATCGTCAAGGCGCACTTCGCGGGAAGTTCAATCATCGGCACGGCCTTGGGGCCGCGCTCGCCGGGTACCGCCTATGTTCTGCTGCATCACTATATGGGCGATATCGACAACACTGTGGGTGCCTGGGGCTTTGCCCGCGGCGGCATGGGCGCCGTCAGCAACGCCTTGGGCGCCTCGTTCACCGCCAGCGGGGGCACGATTCGCAGTGGCGCGCCCGTGGCGAAAGTGCTGGTGCGCGGCGGCCGCGCCCACGGCGTGGCGCTTGCGGACGGCGAAGAAATCAAAGCGCGGCTGGTGATCTCCAATCTGGACGTGCGGCGCACCTTTCTGCAGACAATGGATGCGCAGGATTTGCCCGAGGAATTCCTGCGCAGTGTCCGAAATTTCAAGATTCGCGGCTCATCCGGAAAACTCAACATTGCCTTGGATGGGCTGCCGCGATTCCCCGCGATACCCGCAGGGTCGCCCTCTATTCGCGGGGACATGCATGTCACCGATACCATCGAGATGATGGAGCGCGCCTACGATGATTGGAAGGACGGGCGCTGGTCGCGCGCGCCTTATATCGACATGTTGATTCCCTCGCAAATCGATCCGACCATGACGCCGAACGGCAAGCACTACATGTCGGCCTTCGTTCAATACTGTCCGTACCAACTCGCCGATGGTGAATGGACCGCCGCCAAACGGCAGGCTTTCGGCGATACCGTGATCAACACCATCGCGCGGCACAGTCCCAATTTCAAAGACCTGATTCTGCATGCCGAGATTCGTACGCCCTGGGATATCGAAAATGAAGTGGGTTTGACCGAGGGCAATATTTTCCAGGGCGAACTCACCATGGACCAATTGCTTTTCAACCGGCCGGTGCCCGGCTACGCGCAGTATCGGGCGCCCGTGAAAGGCATGTATATGTGTGGTTCGAGCACCCATCCCGGCGGCGGCGTCATGGGAGCGCCGGGGGCGAACGCCGCGCGCGCGGTGCTTCGGGACTTGGGCAGGACGCACTGAATGTCGAACCCGCAAATCCCCTCGCAGTATGACTGCGTGGTCATCGGTGCGGGTCACAATGGGCTCATCTGTGCCGCCCTGCTGGCGCAGGCAGGCCGATCAGTGCTGGTGCTGGAGGCAGGGGCACAAGTCGGCGGTGCTGCGATAACCCGGGAATTTGCCCCAGGTTACCGGGTCTCCGCGGGCGCGCATCTATTGCATTTGATGCCGGCGGATTTACTGCGTGCTTTGAAACTCGAGTCGCACGGAT
>Ga0209624_10002126_pt1 | contig 14881 bp, 18 predicted proteins | sample JacPinW_OM2H0_O1_FD_188565 | JGI IMG/M metagenome (GOLD analysis project Ga0209624, IMG submission 188565) | Forest soil microbial communities from Algoma, Ontario, Canada - Jack Pine, Ontario site 1_JW_OM2H0_O1 (SPAdes) (version 2) | ecosystem: Environmental > Terrestrial > Soil > Boreal...
AACACTGTTCAATACTGAACAAACAAGTTATAAAAATAAAGTAAATAGTAAAAAAAATAAAAAGAGTGAAGTTTACAGATGGTTCTGTAGTAGACCTGCAAAGTCTATAAAATAAGGGTTCAATTCCCTCTTAACTCTATTAATGTGATCTTTCTGTGTCGCATAGTTAATGATTATGTTCGGTACTTTTTAGTATTAAATACAGAACAACTAGCAAATAAATTTTAAATTAAAAGAATAAGAAAATAATAAACGAGTATAGTTAAGTAGGTATAACATCTACCTTCCAAGTAGATTTCATCAGTTCGAGTCTGATTTCTCGTAAAAGATTCTGTAATCTACCTTAATCTTAATTTAAATATTGTAGATTTAAGTAAATACAGTGATTTAAAATATAACTAAAAATAATTTAATCATGAATACAATGCTAATAGCCCATAATTTCTATATTAATTCATCAGTTTTGAACCACACTTTAAGTTTATTTTTTTATCAGCTTAAGAGATTATAAATTTAGAGAAATCTCATCTTATATAACCAATGGAGAATGACTGCATAACTCATTCCAACGAATTTTTTTAAATTCTTGCAGAAACAAAACAGTAGTCTAGTAACCACTGTTCAGTATTGATTTAGAAGGTAAGATAGAGATACTTAATGAATTCAAAGATTTGTAAAATCTAGAATCGTTAGTCACCTGTATTTCTTTACCTGCATTTAAATCAATTATATCTTTAAAAGAGAAACTATCTCGTTTAACTCCTGCAAACACAGTAGTTACCTTTTTATTTCTAGATTTATCTACAGTATAATACCCATATTGTTTAATTCCTAGAAAGTAACCTTCTTTAATTACTTTTCCTTCTAATTCATCTTTCATCTTTGTTCAATACTGAACAACCCAATTCGTTACCAATTAATTCATCTGGTAATTTATCGGTAGTAAAGATTGAATCCGTTGCACCTCCAAAATATGATTGTTCGGTATCGAACAAGGTCTAATGAAAGCATCTTCTATTTGAGTTAATACAGGAATTATTTCTTTCTGGAAGTTGATTCTAAATATTTTTAAACTTAAAGTGCTTGTTGAAAACACACTAGCAATATTAACTTTATATTTTTCTAAATAAATATTTTGTAATTTAATTAAAGAGTCATACAAGGCTTTACTATCTTGTTTAGCATAATTTATAAAATTTTCTAATAATTCTATATTATCAAAGAAACTAATTTCATTATATTTAATATTGTAACTTTCTATTTTACCTTTAGTTTCAGTTATTTTACATAAATTAGCTAAGCTAACTGGAAACAATCTGTAAGAATCTTTAAAAGTCATACCATTATATTTAATAGAAATAAATTTATTTTGTTTATCAAACAAACAGTTTAAATCGCTATTCATTCTCAAACCTTCATCATCCCCTTCTCTAATTGGATGGTTATAAATAAATAAACTTAATTGTTTATACAAAAAATAACCGTCAAATGAACCTAAGTTGTGTATAAAAATTGTAATCAATGGATGTTTAAGAGAAATATCATTTTCTAAATAAATAAAAAACTCTTTCCATAAATTGTCTATTGCTTCTTGGGAATTAGTTAGTAGTAAATTATGATCAATTAAAAATAATTTACTACCTAATTCTTTATTATAAAAACTTATACAGATGCATTCCTGTACCCCTTTGTTCGATACCGAACAATTTATGTTTATTGTTTCTAGATCTAAAGTACCAATTGCAGTTGCAACAGTTTCATGACTATCTACTGGTATTGGAGCTATAGTAGGAGATTTAAAAGTTTTTAGAGTAATGCAAGAAGTTGAAAACATTCTTTTATTTAAAGCTTTTCTACTTATTTTAATATCTTTATTTGATAAATGAGACATATCAAATACTTGCATTTCAAATAAAGTATAAATGTTTAATTCGTAATCTTCTGCATTAAAAATGTATTCAATTTTATCTTTAACTGTTTCATAATAAGTTTCAAAACTAGTATTATTATCAATTAATACATTTGGATGTAGAGAGTATACAGTACTTTGGTTTACAGCTCTAAGAATAATAATTTTAGTGTGACCGAAATTAGTATATTCATCGCTAGCATTTAAAGTGTTATAAATTTCTCTAAATAATTGTTCCCCTTCCAACAAACTTAAATTGTGTAAATGAAATGTTTTCATTCTTAAATTTTTATCCGCTACAATATCAATAATTTCAATTAAATTATTGTGCAATTTATTATCAACTCTAACTAGGTAATTTACAACTCTTTGTAAGAGTAAAACCAATCTGTGAAATATTTTTTTTATTAAGTTATACATATTTTATTTTATTTTTATTGACTCTTGGTCATTCGGTTTATTAAGGTTGAACAAAGAGTTCAACTAGTTCCATTCATTGTTAGTAATAGTAATCTACATGTGTGTTACCTTATATTATTGCACTATGTTGTGCAGTATAAAGTACTAATTTGTAAACAAAGTTTACGAACTTCCCTATATATTTTTTGATAGTTGTTTCCAACATCTCTTTTAATGTAATATTATTTATAAAACATGTAAAAAATAGTTAACACTTTGTAAGATTTATAAAAGAATATGTATTAATGATAGATGCATAAGGTTCGTAATAATTCATAATTAAAAACTATGTAGAGAATTATATACATTAAAACAATTTATTGTTCGATTTTGTATCTCAATTTATATCATCTTATTAATTTAAGTTGTTCGATTTCGAACAAAGAATTGAGCAGTTTAGCAGAGAGTTTATGATAAACAAATGTATTAAAGATTAAGCAAATAAAGTTGTTCAGTATTGAACAGTAAAATAAATGGGAATATTTAAAAAACAAGTAAAAACAAATAAAAGTAGCAAATTCATGGTATCACAAATAAATAAAATAGGATTTAGTAAAATATTTTTTAATTTAAACAAAAGAAAAGTGTATTCTTTAAATTTAATGGAGCAAGTAGTAATAAAAATATTTAAAAGATTTAGAAAAAATAGAAGTTTCTATCTACTAGCAAAATTTATTTTTATAGATAACTCAGTAAAAACTTTACATAAAGGAATAGTAGTTACTAAAGAACAAAATTTAGATTATTTTACATTTTTAAAATTAAGGTTGGAACAAAAAGATAAAACTTACGATGAAACTTTAATAAAAAATATTGTATTTGAGTATTATTTCGTACCAAAAAGCAATTTATCTAATTATTCTTTAAGTTGGCCTCAAGAAATTACTGAAATGAATGAAGTTTTAGTGAAAAAATATGTGCCTTTAGATGCTTCAGGAAGTATTCAAAAAGAGTTGTTCAGTATTGAACAGTAAATAAATGGGGAAAAGTTTTAATGGAAAACAACGGGAGTAAATTAATCGTTAATAAAAATTGTGTTTATATAATTAAAGCAAATTCTGCTGAACTTTGGTATGATGGAAAATACATTGAAACTATAAAAATAAATAATATATAAAAGAAACATGATAATGGTTCGTTATAATACTTTAATTAGTAGAGAATTCGTATAGAAAACATAGCTTTAAGTAGGAAGTGTCTATTCTATATTTTATTTTATTCTTGTAAGAATAGGATAAAGGTTTTAGCAGAGAGTTTTAGTGAAAACAAATGAATTTAGATTAAGCAATTTATTCAAGTAGAATAAAATTATATAAAAAGCATGGGTTTTTTTAACAATCTAAAAAAAACAACTAAAAAATATCAAAGTTTCATGAACACAGAAGTAAATAAAAAAGGATTTAACAGAGTTTATTTCAATTTAACAGCAAGAAGAAAATTTAGTTATTTATTATTAGAAAAAATAATATTAAAACTATTCAAAAAATTCAGAAAAGGTTCGAGTTTTAATTTAATAGCAAAATTTAAATTTACAGATAATTCTTATAGAACATTACATAAAGGAATAGTCATTCAAAGACAAATGAATGAAGATTATCTTATATTTTTAAAAAATAGAATAGAAGATAAAGGGGGGAGCTATAATGAAGATTCAATTAAACAAATAATTTTTGAATATAATTTCATTCCTAAAAAAGATTTAAGTAATTACCCTTTAAGTTGGCCTGAATTAGCTTCAGATATTATAGATGAAAATATTAATAAATATATTCCTAAAGATGAAAGTGGAAATACACAAAAAGAGTTGTTCAGTATTGAACAGTAAGTAAATGGGGTAAATTGATTGTAGAAAATTCTGAATGTAAAGCTATAATTAATAAAGAAAATATTTATGTAGTTAAAAAAATACCTAATTCTAAAACTAAATTAACTACTGTAGATGTTCACTCTAAAGGAAAATTAATTCATACTTTCAATTTAAAAATACATTAACATAAAAGAAACGATATATAAGTATTGTTTATAATTTCTGAATAAGAAATAGCATCATAAAATCCGAATCATAAAAGCACAAGTGGCTATATAAAACTCAACAAAAATATAATTAAAAATATGATTAAAAATTTATTTAAACAAAATATTTTCCACAATATAAACTTCATACTTGAAGATGAACAACTGCTAAACAATAAAGTAATAAAACTTTATTTAAACAAATTTTGGGAAGAAATAATGGACCAATTACCTAAAGACCAAATTGTTTTATTATTATTCAGAGTAAAATTTGGAGATCCAGACGATATTCATGCACCAGATTCAATTGCAACAATAGGTAATCTATTTAAAATTAATAACTCTAAACAAGATTTGAGTAGAGTATATGATCATCTTAAAGCCCTATTAAGTATTAAAGATGAAAGTTATATATCCTCACCTTTATTAGAAGTAATTTTTAGCTATAAATTAGTTTCTTTAGATAACAAAACTATCAGTAAAGTTAATAGAATAAATAAAAGAGTAAAACCTAAAGCTATTACTTATAAAATGAAAGGTTATAATTTACCTAATACAATGGACTTGAAATTATGGGGAGTTTTAATAGATAAATTAGAAGATGGTATGTTAATTCGAAAAAAAAGTAGTCAATATGTATATGATATTAAAATCTTAGATGAACCTCTAACTTATAACGTTACTTTAAATTTAGAAAATAACAAAGAAATCCATTTAACATTTACTGATAAAATTAATTCTGAATTTAACAATTTAAATTCTTTTACTAGATATATTGGTTCAAATGAATATTATTTTGTAAATGGAGAATTGGTATTAAAATTAAATCCTAGAAAAATATCCTTTTTTAGAGAGGCTTAACTTATTTAAAATCAAAAGTAATAAAAAGATAGATCCAGTGATTAATGAAAATTTCTTTCAAAGAAATTAAAAGTGAATTGGAATTAGAATCGAATACCCATTGTTTAGGGTCGTTTCTATTGATAACTCTGACTTCTAATAAATTATCTGATTTTGTGTTGTTGATAAATAGTTTTAATTTAATCATAATTTATTTTTAATGGTAGATTATATCCTTTAGTAACCTGGAATATTCTTGTTTGTAAAGAACGGAGAAACAAGATCAATTAAATTTATTAATTTTGTAAAGTAATAATTATTAAATCAATTTTTAAAAGAAATGAATATAATATAAAAATATTCAGAGTTACTATGACTAAAAATTTAAATAAAAATCAATTATATAAGTTATAGTACAAATAAAGTTATATTTACACAAAATCAATTAATATAATGTTCAATAATACTAATATTTACTCTTCATATTTAATTTTAAATTCTCCATTAGAACAATTTGAAGTTACAAGTTTACTAGGTTTAAATGCTCCAATTTTTGGTTATTTAAATATAACTTTAACAAATTTAGGATTCTATTCTCTATTTGTTTTATTTTTAATAATTAGCTTACATTACTTGGGAAATAATGAAACAAGATTATTACCTTCAAAATGGTCAATTGTTTTAGAAAGTTTCTTTGCAAGTATAAATTCAATGGTTAGAGAACAATTAGGTAAAGAATTATATTTACCTTTTATTTATGCTCTATTCTTCTTTATTTTAATAGCTAATTTAACAGGTAATGTACCTTATTCTTACACAGTAACAACTTCAATAATAGTAACAATAGGTCTATCATTTACTATATTAATTGGAGTTACAATATTAGGATTATCTATACATAAATTACATTTTTTTTCTTATTTTGTTCCTTCTGGAACTCCTCTAGCTTTAATACCTTTATTAGTTTTAATTGAAATAGGTAGTTATTTATCTAGAGCTTTCTCTTTAGGTATACGATTATTTGCTAATATGGTTGCCGGTCATACACTATTAAAAATATTATCTACTTTTTTATATCAAATGTTCAGTAGTAGTATAATTGTAGCAGTATTAACCTTAATACCTTTCTCTATATTCCTTGCACTTATTGGTTTAGAATTAGCTGTGTCTTTAATTCAAAGTTATGTATTTACTTTACTAGTATGTTCATATATTAAAGATGCTATTGATTTACACTAATCTAATTTTTGTTTAATCCCCTTTATCTTTTTTATACCTAGCGCTATTGTTCTTGTTCTTGTAATGTATATGTTCAACTGTTCTAATCGAACAATGTGAACAAAAACATTGCATTATTTGCGATATCTAGTTTCATTATTATTTCTGTTCGATACCGAACAATTATCTCTGTTCGATTAGCTTATGCATCAAATGATGCTATAGATGCAAGTACATATATTTATTGGTGATTGTTAAAATAAAAGTTATTTAATTTATTAAACTAAAGTTTCTTAAAAGAAAGTACTTATACTACTATAAAATTAACAAAAATAATAATTTTATAATTAAAAGTAAATTTAAAGAGTGTAGTATTAATTGGTTAGTATGGTGATCTCCAAAATCGTCGGTAGGTGTTCGAATCACCTCGCTCTTGTTGCACTTGCAAGAATTGTTAATTTAACATTTAGCTGCACAGTATTGGTTGTTCGATTTCGAACAGAAACCGTATTATTATTTTGCTAAATATGAATTAGTAATAATATTTTAAAAAATATAGATATAATTGATTAATTAATTCTATGTATTTTAATACTAAAAAGTCAAGGGCCCTTAGCTTAATAGGTAGAGTGCCTGATTGTCAATTAGGATTGTCCCAGTTCGAATCTGGAAGGGCTCGTGTAAATTTTAATATTCTTTTTTATATAATAACTGGCTATCGGAAAATTCTACCCAAAAAGCATCTAATGCTGGTTCTGTTCGAACTACTATTATCCAAATGTTTTTCATACATTTAATCAATCTATCTAATTCGTAGATGCAATTAGCGGTGTATTCAAATGAACTATATTTTTGAAAACATCATATTATAGTTGTTCGATTTCGAACAGAACCATCGTTTGAAGTTTGAAGTTTGCATCAAAGGTATGTTCGGTACTTTTTAGTATTAAATACAGAACAACTAGCAACCCCATTTTTCTATATTTTTTTGTTTTATTTTTTTACTATATTCTTTTTGGTAAAAATAAATAAACTCTAAATTAATTAATAATTTTAACATCTTTAGCTGAATTGGTACAGCGATTGCCTTCGAAGCAACTGTTTATTGGTTCGAGTCCAATAGGATGTTGTTGTTCAATACTGAACAAGGAGAGTATAAACCACAATTTTATAAATATAATAATTAGGAAAGTAGAGAGAGGGGGTAGATTTTCTATTTTTGGCTGCATTCATATCTTCATTACCTCAAAAAACACCTTATTTTTTCCCCGCCGCTTAGTATCTATAAATTCTATTTTTGTATCAAAAACACACGATTATTGCAATATTTTTTATTGCTAAGACTAGAATCACAGTGATTTTAAAAATTGATTTTATTTTAGGCGGCGAGAAGGAAAGTTCTATCTACTAAACTGCGAGAAACGAACAGCCAATCAAATTTATTCAAAGGGATTATAAAATTTTTGGTGTAGTTGCAATTGCTAATCCTTTTGAATAAATTACTGTTCGTTTTGAGGCTTAAATCACTTTTTGGTGATTATACAATAAGGGATTAAAAATCATTATCATCAAAAATGATCATCAAAAAACAAATTAATAAAAAATAAACAAAATTCAACATTATAATTCAGGAATATCTTCTACACTTAATAATTCAGAAGCTGCTGGTGCAGCAGGTATAATAAATGGAGATTTATGAATTAAATCAATAGCTTCAAGTACAGGATAATTTTCAATTATTTCAAATAATTTTAAATATATTTCATATAAAGCTTTATTTGTGTAAGAATTTTTAGGTAAATAATTTAATCTTTCGATTTCATTATAAACTTCCGCTAATTCATCTCCATGTATTTCTTTAATTATACTAAACAAAGGAGAATCTTGATCTAAATTGTCATCTAATTGGTTAGCATATTTATCCATAGCATCAATATCGTAAATTGGTTGATCAGGATTATTATACAATTCATGATTTACAGTCATATTATAAGTATCCAAACATTCAACCAATCCTAGATTGTTTCTATGAGGTATTTGACAAAAAACTTGTTCAAATCTCATTAAAATATCTTTTTTAACTGAAAGAACTGTTTCATCTATAGGTAATTCATATAAACGAATCAATTCTTCTTGTAATATTCTAATACTTTCTTTTTGATCTTCATATGCTTCACTAAAATTAGGATGATCATCATCTAAACATTCAATTCTAAGAGAAATATATTTTTTAGCCCCTTCTAAAGTACCTAATTCAAATCTAAGAAATCTAGTAAGAAGAACATTCATTTCATTAATAGTTAACCCTTGATAAGTTGTCATATTATTAACAATTTTACCAGGACTTTCTTCTAATTCGATACCATCCATTAGATTAGGAGATGAAACAAAAGGAATTATAGGACTTTTAGGTATTTTAAATTCAGAAAGTAAAGGGGTTACATCTAATAATTCGCTGGTACTAGCTTTAGGAGTTATATCTTCAATTTCTTTACCTTTTATAGGATCTACAAATCTAGGATTAATAAAACCTTCTTTCATAGGTAATTTTTCATACAAAGCAAACAGTCTTTTATAATTATCACTCAAATTAATATAATTTTCTTTATTTATAGGTAATGATTTAATTCTCGCAATTTCTAAAGTTAATTTTTCAATATCAGGTTGTAGATCATTATAAATTCCATTAAATTCTTCATGATCTTTGTTTAAACCTTCATTAAATTTTGATATATATTTTTCACCATATTTTATTAATTTATCATTACGTGGATTCGAGTCTGCAGAAGTGATAATTATATCAGGACGGTTTCTATTTCCAATTGCCGGAGGATTTCCTCCTCCTCCACCACCATTAAGCCAACGTATTACTTTCCATATAAATGCAAGAATAGCAAAGAAGGAACTTTTAATGTGATTCCAACTCCATTGAGTCCATTCCATTACTTCAATGTCGTATTTATAAATAATAATTGTTCCACTAGCTATAATCAATATTACAAGACAAGTAATTAAATACGGATCTCTAATTAATTCACTAATAGACCTTGTTCGATACCGAACAAATCATTTATTCCATCAGAAATATAAGTTTGACTAATATCTTTTCTTGTTTTACGAATAGTTTCTAAATTATCCGAAATGTGATTGTTCGGTATCGAACAAGGTCTGTAATCAGTTACTACTCCTTCTTTTTTAGCTTTGATTTTATCTTGAATAAGTATTTCTTTTATATCTTTTTCAGTTTTAACTTTTAAATCATAAGCTATAGGATTTTTAGGAAAGAAATTCATGAACCAAAGTATAATTGAATCATAAATAAGTTTGATTTCCAAAAATATACGATAATCTGACCAGTTGAATCCAACAAATATTAGACCAATCACATAAATAATTGCTTTATTGATTGTTCGATATCGAACAGATACCAAAGAAATTTAATTATTTTATATGACATAAGTACGCTTATTAAAGTCATTAAAGCTTTAATAAATTTAATTTTCATTAAAGAATTATATAACTTCCCTAGAAATAATAACAATTTGATTTTTTTAAACATTAAGATATATCTAATCTTATTCTTATTGTCCCTATTTATTTAATCCATCTAATATTGTTCGATTATGCGTGAATATGCAAGAACAGCAAAAGGGATTGATCAAAACCGATCAAGCACACTTCTATATTTTTGTGAATTAAAATTTACCTCCACATAAGCCTAATTATTCATCATCCCAGTCAAGAATTACTATTGTAATTCCGTTGTTAACTGTTTCAAAATGGTTATCACTTTCTTGTTGATCAGCATTAAATTCCATAAAAAATTGGATATAATTGTCGTCATCCCAATTGCCAGGGATATAGGGGGAGTGATTCCTTGGGTGAAGTGCCATATTATTTAACATTTTTGCAACGCAATTACGCGTGCATTCAAACCTTCATTCTTTTTAAAACAAAAAAAAGGGGGTTTTTAAGTTAACTATCATATTCATCATAGATAACCATTAAGAAACAAATTATTATTAAATAAAGAAGATTAATCATTATCACTAAAATTTTCTATACTTAATCCTTCAATATTTACTGGACTTTTTAGAAGATCTTCTGGATTATCAGGTAATAGTATTGGACTAAATTCTATTGAATCTAAAGGAATAATCTGAGGGTAATTTTCATATAATCTGAAAAGTTTCTGATATTCCTGATAAATTGCTTTTTCATTATCAAGAGTTCTTGGTTTATCATGATAATTTTTTAAATTTAAATGTACTACATTTAAAGCATCACTAAAATGATCTTCAATTTCAAGAAATGCAGGATGAGATTCATCCAAATTAGCTTCCATTTTTTTACCTTTTCTATGTAAAGCACTAATGTCAAATCTAACTGATTTTTCAACATCTTTTAATTTGTTTACTGTTTCTGAAGTAATTGTACTATCACTTGAACTATCTGAATCAACTGCATCTGGATTTATTCCTGCTTCCATTGCTCCTATAGCTAAATCTTCAATACTTTTACTAGTTTCATATCGATTTACACTTTGTATTTCAGATGTAGATGGTGAACTTACAATAAATACTCTTTCATCTGGTAAAGGATCAACATTACGTGGTGATTTATTAGGTATTCTGTCTTCCTGACTTAATACTGCTCCAGGTGTTGATGGAGGATTTCCAGGACCTCCTCGTTTAAACCAATCATATAATCTTTTAAGAAAATATAATGTTGCCCAAAATCCTCCTTTAATGTGAGTCCAGCTCCATTGAGACCAATCTGAAATATCAATATCAAATTTATATATGATAAATGTACCAGTTATTAATATACATGTTGAAAAGATTAATAATTTTCTCCAATCTGAAAATATTTCTTCCCAAGTATAAATATCTACTCCATCAGAAATATAAGTTTCATTGATATCTTTTCTTACAGATTTAATTTCATTTAATTTATCAGCAACTAAAAAAGGTTTATATTCTTCTAAAGGTTTATTTAAATTAGTATGAGATTTTAAATCATCAATAGCTTTATCTTTAATTAAGATATCTTTAATATCTTTTTCTACTTTATTTTGCAAATCATAACTCACAGGATTATTTGGTAAGAAACTAATGAACCATAGAATTAAAGAATCATAAATCAATTTGATTTCAGTAAATATTCTATAATCATTCCAATTAAATCCTACAAATATTAATCCAATTAAATAAATAAAGGCTTTGTTGATTGTTCGATATCGAACAGATACCATAAAAATTTAATTATTTTATAAGACATAAGTACACTTATTAAAGCCATTAAAGCTTTAATAAATCTAATTTTCATTAAAGAGTCATACATTTTGCCTAAGAAAATTAGTAATTTCAGTTTTTTAAACATGCTAGCTTCTATTTATTATTCTTATTGTCCCTATTTATTTAATCTATCTAACAACACCTGATGCATCTGTTCTTGAAAGCAAAAGGGGATATTTTTGTAAATTAAAATTTATCTCCTCACAAACCTAATTATTCAGCTGATTGTTCATCAGCATCATTCCAATCGAGAATTACAATAGTAATTCCATCATTTGTTGTTTCAAAATGGTTATCACTTTCTTGTTGATCAGCATTAAATCTCATAAAAAATTGGATATAGTCGTTGTCTTCCCAATTGCCAGGGATATAAAGAATAGCTTCTGTTTCCGTTTCTTTATTTCTTTTTCTAATTAAATAAAATAAGTTGAAGAAACTTTCATCGATATTCGTAATGTTAATTACTGCTTTAAAGAATATTTCATCTCCGCATTTAACAACTAATAAATAATTTAAAGTTTCTATATGTTCTATAGTTAGATAGTACTCAACTACATTGTTTTTTTCCACTAGAGTTGGTTGTCCATCAACACTATCTAATAATTGTAAATGTAATGTTCCTTTGTTATTCATATTTTATATATATTTTTAAGGCTTTTTAAAGCAAAGTCTGATTAAATAATTACTTATAAATCAATCAAAGTTAGTTGTTCAGTTAGAATAATCGATCTTTTCATTATATTTACTTCTAATCTTTAGATTAGTAAAATTTAAGAAACCCAAATACTACTTTTAAAGTAAAGAAAATTATTATGAAACAATTACAAACTATTAAAACTACTTTTTTTAAACCTACAAAATTACAAGAATTCAAAGAAGCTAAAATTATTACCTTCGACATAGAAACTAAATTAATAAATAATGAACAAATTCCTTATTTATATTCAATGTATGATGGTAAAAATGCTTATTCTTGGTTCACTTCTACCCCCGATTTGTTATTTAAAGAATTATTTAAACAAAAATATAAAGGATATCAAGTATATGCACACAATCTTGCTAATTTTGATCTAATATTTATTTTAAAATATTTAGGAATGTTGCATAAAGATTATTCAATTGGTTTATTAAAAAGGGATACTAAAATTATGCAGATCTCAATTTACAATAAAAAGAAAAGTGTTTCTTTAACAATTAAAGATTCATATTTATTGTTACCTGCTTCTCTAGCTAAAAACTTTAATACCACAATTCAAAAAGGATTAGAACCTGTATTAATCTCAGGAATAAATATTGATCCAGAAAGTTTACAATATGTTAATTCTTCTGCAAATCATTATAATAAAGAAATAGAAATCATTCATAATAACTCTAATGAAGATTTTTTATCTTGGAAAAATAAAATTCAAAGTTATTGTGAAGATGATTGTATTTCTCTTTATCAAGTTTTAATTTAAATTTAGAGACTTGATTTATAGTAATTTTGGAGTATTAATTGATTTCAATCCTACAACTCCAAGTGTAGCTTTCTCTATTTATAAAAGCGGATATTTACTTAAAGAAACAATACAATGTATTGATGGTACAATAGATCGTTTTATTAGAAAAAGCTACACTGGAGGAAGTACCGATATGATAATTCCTTTACCAGAAAAAGATGAATTGGTTTATGTGTATGATGGTTGTTCGATTTCGAACAGATTCTTTATATCCTTCACAAATGGCTAAACATCATTTTCCTACTGGTAAAGCAATCCATTTTAATAATTTAGAAGAAGTTGAAGGAGGTTGTATTTGGTTTGCTAAAGTAATTGTTACTTCTTTGAAAGATTTAGAAATTCCTTATTTACAAATTCACCATAATGGTAGAACAATCTCTCCATTAGGTACTTTTGAAATGACAATTTCTAGTGTGGAATATTATAATGCATTAAAAAATAATGATTACTCTTTTACAATCATTGAAGGCTATTACTTTGAAAAAATTAATTATTTATTTAAAGCATATGTTGAAGAATTATATAAACTTAGATTAACTTATGATAAAAGTCATCCAATGAATTATATCGCTAAACTTCTAATGAATTCATTGTATGGTCGTTTTGGAATGAAATTAGAAGGTAAAATGGTGATGTTTTTAGATGATAAAAAATTAGATAAAATGAAATCTAAAGTAAAATTTGTTAAAGTAGAACCGATAATTGAAGATGTAAGTTTAGCAGAAGCAGAAACAGAAGAATTATTAGGATTAGAAGTTAATGTAGCTATTGCAAGTTATATAACTGCTTTAAGTCGAGTAGCTTTATTTAAATATAAAAAATACTGTATCGATAATAATATTAAAATATTTTATTTCGATACTGATAGTATTTTTACTAATAAACCTCTTCCTGAACAATTTATTTCTAATAAATTAGGTGACTTAAAACTAGAATATATTTTTAAAGAATCCATATTTTTAATAGTAGTATTTATTTTACGAGTAAAGAGACTTGAACTCTTACGATCCAAAAACCATGAATTCCTAAGATTCACCCGGCTACCATTTCGGCACACTCGCTAATGAGACTATGTATTAAATATTTAGTACATCTCTGATAATATTCTTCTCTATTTAAATTCTTTTATAACTACTTTTAGTTAGTATATGCAAATAAGGATTCGACATATTTCTGTATATTTTAATTTTTAGTTATTATTGTTCTTGCTTCTATCGCATCATTTGATGCATAAGCTAATCGAACAGCTAAATATCAAATTTTTATATAGATAAGGGGTAGAGTAATCGAAACCCTGTCAATAAAGTGTAAATTTATCGCTAAACCACTCAGCTAACCCCTTTGTTTTTTGTACTAAAAAGTCAAGCTAATCATTTTAATTTATTATTAAATTTTATAATCTATAATTAAGTTGCATCTCTGTTCGATACTTATTAAAAACAGAACAACCAATTGTAATGTATTTTGTTTTTGTTCACATTGTTCGATTAGAACAGTCGAACAATTATTAGAACCAAAGACTAATGGAGTAATTCTTTATAAAATAATAAAAGCTATAAACCTTAAAACTTATTTCTTATAATTAAAATGATTTAACAATCTTTAACATCAAGTCTATTTGATAAATTAGTAATGCTAAACTAAAT
>Ga0209624_10002127_pt1 | contig 14875 bp, 13 predicted proteins | sample JacPinW_OM2H0_O1_FD_188565 | JGI IMG/M metagenome (GOLD analysis project Ga0209624, IMG submission 188565) | Forest soil microbial communities from Algoma, Ontario, Canada - Jack Pine, Ontario site 1_JW_OM2H0_O1 (SPAdes) (version 2) | ecosystem: Environmental > Terrestrial > Soil > Boreal...
AAAAACACCGCCATGCGCACCCCCCGAAGGGCTTCCGTCCGGCGCATCCAACCCCTCCAAAAGGGGCCGGACTTACCGGACAGATCGTGCGCTACCTAAACCGGACATATCGTCTGCTACCGACACTTTTTCGACAATTTCTTGCCAAACCGGCTGCCGTCCGGTATTTTTTTTCAGAAATAGCGGCGACAAGCGCGACTTGCGCTTCGCACTGGCGGCCGACTGTAGACTGCGACGCTCCCGGCAGGGAACGACTCGGAAATGGCGCCGCAAGCCATTGAAAACGCTAGAAATGGACTTGGCGATGGCTATACGCCGGCCTACTGTCGCTCCGAAGGAGTATGGGTCAACCGAACTCCGCATCATTTTCCCGTCTGTTTGAGAGCGCTCCACTCACGGCATTTCCCAAATGGTCCTGGACGGGTAAGATGTTGGGATCTTCGGCGCCCGTTTGCGGCGAAGACGCGGGATCGGAGTCGCCATGCTTCCTTGCGTCTATCTCGTCCGCCATGGCGAAACCGAATGGAGCGCCAGCGGTAAGCATACTGGCCGCACCGACATTCCGCTGACGGAAGAGGGCGAACGCAAAGCGCGAGGGCTCCGCGAGCGTCTTAAGGGCGTTGCGTTTGACAGGGTCTTCACGAGTCCGCTTCAACGTGCGGCCCGCACTTGCGCGCTCGCTGGATTCGGTGAGGCCGCGACGGTCGATCCCGACCTCCTCGAATGGAACTACGGCGACTACGAAGGGCGTAAGACCAGTGAAATCCTCAGCAAGCGCCCCGGCTGGCTCCTGTTCCGGGACGGGTGCCCGAACGGCGAGCAGCCAGCCGACGTCGGCGTGCGCGCCGATCGCGTCATCGCCCGCCTTCGCGCAGCGGATAACCAGGCAATCGTATTTTCCAGCGGCCATATTCTGAGGGTGCTCGCGGCGCGCTGGCTCGGCCTTGCTCCGTCAGAAGGGCGTCTCTTCTTACTCGGCACCGCGAGCGTAAGCATCCTTGGCTACGAACATGACAAAGATGAGCCGGCGGTCGCATTGTGGAACTCAACCTAGGCGTTTCCTGAGCCAGGCGGGGCACTATTGGAGAACTGCTAGGTTTGCGCCTTGCCTAATGAGGCGGAATTGCCGACGTCTGCGCGGTCACGTCGGGCAGCATCGATTGGCTCCACCCACCGCCGAGCGCCACGATAAGATCGACCGCGTCGGCCTGAAGCTGCCCTTGGGTTGATAGCAGAGCCTCTTCGGCGGCCAGCTGTTGTGTCTCGGCGGTGACGACGGCGGTGAAGGCCTGCGTGCCGGCCTGATATTCGTTAAGCGTGATCTGCGTCGCCTGTCGGGAGATGCGAACGTTTTCGACCTGCACTTTGACCTCGCGCGACAGAATCCGAATGCCGACGAGCGCGTCCTCGACCTGCTGAATCGCGGTCAGCACCGTCTGGCGATAGGTCGCCACGTCCGCGTCATAGAGCTGGCGCTGGGCCTCGACTTGCGCGGTCGTGAGCCCGCCGTTGAACAAAGGCTGCGCAAGCGACGCGCCGAACGACCAGACGGGATTGCTCGGACCGAACTCGGCGGCGAATGGATTGCCGGAATAGCCGATCAGGCCGTTGAGAGAGACGGCTGGGAAATAGCCCGCGAAGGCAACGCCGATGTCAGCGTTGGCTTGGCGCATCGTCTCCTCGGCCGCCGCGACGTCGGGCCTGCGCTCCAGAAGCGAAGACGGCAGCCCGACCGGGACCGAGGGAACTTGAGTCGCCAGACTTCCGTGCGGAATCGACAGGCCCGCGGGCGGGCGGCCCATTAGGACCGCGATCGCATGTTCGCTCTGCGCGCGCGTCACGCCGGCGGCGATGAGCGCCGCCTGAGCGTTCAGGACCTGAGCCTCGGCGGTGATGACGTCCGACTTGGCCGCGGTCCCGGCGTTATACTGGTTTTGCGTGATCGTCAGCGAATGTTTGAATTCGACGACCGTCTTTTCGAGCAGGTCTTCGAGCGAATCCGCCTCTCTCAGAGCCACATAGGCGAGCGCTAGAGCCGACTGCTCTGAAAGCGTGGCGTTGGCGAGGGTGGCGGCGCTCAATTGCGCGCCTGCCTGCTGCGCCTCGATCTCGCGCCGGACCTGACCCCAGATGTCAAGCGTCCATGACCCCGACGCCTCGGCGGTCAGAACCGTGTTGGAGGGCGATTCGTGCGTCGCCGAGCCCGTGCCGTTGACCGCGGGAAAGAGGCCGGCTCGCGCTTCATTGATTAGCGCCAGCGCCTCGCGATAATTGGCTTCGTCCGACTTGACCGTCTGGTTGGACACAACGACGACGCGCATGAGTTGGTCAAGCTCGGGATCATGAAAGACGGACCACCACGCGCCTTTCGGCTCGTTTGCGCGCGGAGTCGCGATCTTCCAGCCCTTGATCTCCTTGAACTGCGGCGACACGATCGGCGCCGGCCGTTCGAAGTTCGGGCCGACCGGCGCGCATCCAGAGAGCGCAAGCGAGGCGAGAAGCGGCGCGGCGCGGACGATGGACAAGAGTCCGAGCGTGCGTCCATCCGCGGCTTGACCCGCCGACGCGAGGCGCGCAGCCCAAGACGCGCCTAAGCGCTTACGCTCGACGATCGTTATCTCCGCCGCCGCAACGCGGACTATCTCGTGACTGCGCAAGACGATAGTGAAGCCCCCCTCCCGGCCGGCTTTCCTCGCCCCGACCTGTTCTCGGCAGGTTCTTTAGGCGCCATCCAATTCCCGGGCGCAAGTCCCGGGCATCACGATCACGAACACGTGTCGCCGGTTCGGCGCAGGCGACGTCCGGACAGCGGGGGGGTTGCAGGAGTAGACGCTGATGGAGATTCGGGTAGCCATGGTGCGGCGACGGTCGGCGCCCACCGCACCACCAATCCAAGCGCGATCAAAACGATTCCGATGAGAAAGATGAACAACGCCGCCTCTTCGAACCAGCAATGAACGGCGCCGCAGTCGCAAGGAAAGCGCCAACGATGCAAAAGCTTCCAGGTCCTTGGGCCCAATCCGGACATAACGCCGAGGACGAGCGCGTCAGGAAAATGCTCCCCAAGGCGTCGCTAGCGACCAGCCGTTAACCTTGCCGATGAGGATCCGATACATTGCGGCCAGGAAGGCCACCCCACTGGCCGAGCTGAATCGCCATCATCTCGAGTCGTCCGCGACCCGGTCGCAATCGGCGCAACCTACGGCAACGCCGAGAAGCGCGCTGATCGGGGTAGTGGCGACCCAATAAGTCTCCGTGGGGATGCCTACAACGCGCGTCCAGGAAACCCCGGCAATGCCGATGATGAGGGCGCCTCAGCCCAGTAGGCTGATCCAATGTCTGGTCCTCCGAGGACGCGGCCTAGCGGCGCCGCCGGAAAAACGAGATCGCTCATTGTCAACTCCCAGACGCGCCCGCGGTTTGGGCGAGCCTAGCTTAAGTCCGCTTTGAGACAGTTTGGCGAGCGAACGGGCTGACCAGCGCGGACTTGACGCGACGTGTCGCGTCTCCGGCTACTGCCTGTCAGTTCCGCGCACCGACGATCGCCCGCCAAAAGCCGCTGTAGGCTAACTCAAAGCCAACTATCTGATAGTCGAGGTCGATAGCGTCCATCACCTCATAGGCCGAGTTGTTGCAGATCGAAAAAATGATCAACCCATCCTTCGACACGTGGCGCCGCGCCTGGCGCAGGTACGACTCGGTAATCCGCCCTTGTGGATCGCAGAGGCTGTAGCGCTCAATGTCGTTCTCCGGATTCTTGTCGACCAATGGCGTGTTGAAAACGATGAGATCGAAATCTTTCTCATCGATTTTCTCGAATAGGTCAGACTGAAAAGCCGTCAGGCTGACGTTGTTGAGTTTAGCGTTGGCGATCGTCGCCTCGACCGCGATCGGCGAGATATCCGTCGCGACCGTCCGCGATGTCCAGTTGGCAGCCATAAAGAGCGAAATGATCCCGCAGCCGGCCCCGATCTCCAGTGTTTTGGCGATCAAGTTCGGGTTCATCGCCCTGATATTGCGGATAAAAAATTCGGAACTCGAGTCAGGCAACGGATGGTAAACGCCGGCCGGAACATCGACCACCAAGCCGTCGGCGAAGATTCGCTCAGGCACGGCCTGCCGGCGAACAAGCGCCTCATGCGCCGAGGCAATGTCAAACATCGCCGTGCTAACTAAGTTGGAGATTCCGAGCTTACGGAGAACAGAGGTGCGCCGGGGCGCGACGCGCCGCTCGACCTTGAGATAGCCGATATTCATATGACCTCGCCTTCAACTCTTCGGACGCAGATTCTGCCGTCCGGCGGCGCACTGAACGCAAAGGCGCCCCGCTTTCTTAAGTCATACGGTTCAGTTGCTGGTTTGTTTCAGGTTTCTCGCCCACGCTCGCTGTCGTGCCAATCGCGCAACAACCAATGCGACAGCGCGGTCAGTAGCAGATGAATTGTGATGCCCGCCACCGAAATCAAGAGCAATGCGGCAAACATTCGCGGAATGTTCAGGCGAAAACCAGACTCCACGATGCGATAAGCGAGCCCTGACCCCTGGCCGGCCGACCCTGCTGCGATTTCAGCGACGATGGCGCCGATGAGCGCCAGCCCGCCGCTGATCCGGAGACCGGCGAGAAAATACGGAAGAGCCGAGGGCAACCTGAGCAACATGAATTGCTGCATGCGCGAGGCGCGATACATCTGAAACAAGTCGACGAGGTTGTGATCGGCCGAGGACAGCCCGAGCGTGGTATTGGCCAGCAGAGGAAAGAACGCCACCAGAAACGCACACACCAGGACCGCGACGCCAGGCGTGAGGTAGATCAGCAACAGCGGAGCGATGGCGACGATCGGCGTCACTTGCATGGCGACGGCAAACGGATAGAACGCACGCTCGACCAACCGCGACTGGGAAAAGAGAATAGCCAGCGCGACACTCCCGATGACCGCAACTCCGAGAGCTTTGAGCGTAATCGACAGCGTTACCCATAGCGACGCGGACAGTACCGACCAATCGATGATAAGGGTAGAGATGATGAGGCTTGGCGCGGGCAAAAGATAGGATGGTACGGCGAAGTACCGGACCAGCCCCTCCCACGCAAATAGCCCCAAGCCTAACGTAATGGCCGGCACTGCATAGCCGACAAAGTCGTCCTTGCTCACGCCACCCCGCTCTTGAGCATTTTAGGCGGCCGATCGCCCATCGCGATGTGAAGCGCTTCAGAGGTCTGGACGCAGGTGTCGGCGTACGCCTGGCACAGCCGAAAGCCCTCCTGGCGCGATTCGGTCGGGGATTCGACGTTAATTTCCGCGACCGCCCGACCCGGTCGCGCGGCCATTACCACGATGCGGTCCGAAAGATAGACACTCTCGAACACCGAATGGGTCACGAACACCACGGTCGCCCCAAGGGCCGACCGGAGCGCCGCCAAATCGTCGTTGAGTTTGAGGCGTGTGATCTCATCGAGAGCAGCAAACGGCTCGTCCATCAGCAGGACCGTCGGCCGCGTCACGAGGGCGCGGGCGATCGACACTCGCATCTTCATGCCGCCGGATAGCTGGCGCGGATACGCCTTGGCGAAACCAGCGAGCCCAACCTGCTCAAGCGCCTCTTCGACCCGCGGCCGAGCCTTTTCTTTCGACACCCCGGAAAGGCGCAGCGGCAGCCACACGTTGGTGAACACGTCGGACCACGGCGTCAGCGTCGGCTCCTGAAATACGAAGCCGAGTTCAGGGCATTTCGTAAGCCAAACAATCTCGCCGCGCGTCGGCCCCGTAAGGCCCGCCAGCAACCGCAAAACCGTCGACTTGCCGCAGCCGGATGGCCCCAGCAAGGAAAGGAACTCGCCAGCCCGGATGTCGAGGTTAAGGCCCTCTAGAGCGGTGACCTGATTGGCGAAGACCTTGTGCACGCCTCGCAGGGTCACGAGCGGCGGTGGGGCCACGCGGATCGCCGCTTCTTTCGTCGTCAGAGTTGCAATCTTGTTCATGATGCGAACCCACCGTTCAGTCGCGTCCGTTCAGTACGCGACATCCTCCCAAGTTTGTGCAAATCGCGTGCCGTAAGCATTCCCTCTTGCCACAACGACTCCCGCCTTGCTCGTCGCCGTCTGCTCGCGTCCCTTAAGCTCACCCTCGGGTTAAGCCACTCAGCGTGCCGAAACAAGGACATCATAGACATCACTTTTCCGGTCAAACAACAGGTAATGCGAGAACAAGTTAAGTACAAGTCTCCATAATTTTGCTGCATTGCGGCGCCGGAGGACGGCGCGGACCCTCCCGTTCTTGACGTCGGTCGGCGTAGCGTGCCACTTGCCTCAAACTCCGGCCCGCCGCACCAAAAGCTCCCGGAAACAGATAGCGATCGAACGCAGGCGCGGCGATTTCGTTCCGTTGCTCAAGGTCCGATCCATGGCCAAGGACTACGTCGCCACCAATCTCGAAGCGCCGGTTCTTGATCACCTCTTTCCGAACATGATGGAGGCGGACAAGAGCGCCTCGACTTGGCCCTATTTTCGCAAGCAGATCGACCATCCGTTTCGCGTCGACAGACGCAATCCGACGGTCGGCTTCATCAATCGCGACGAAGCTTCGATTCTCTTCGCCAACGCGCGCGCATTCAAAGGGCGGAGCGGAATCGAGATTGGCGCGTGGAGGGGCTGGTCGACCGTGCATCTCGTCGCGTCCGGCATTGCGCCGCTCCATGTCGTCGAGCCTCTGCTCGCGGATGCAGACTGGCGGAGCGAATTCGAGCAAGCGATCCGCGGGGCCGGCGGGCGCTCGACTACGATTCTCGTTCCAGAAACGAGCCCAGCGGCTGTCGTTCGCCTTGGCGAAGCGGGCGCCCGATGGTCGTTCGCGTTCATCGACGGCGACCACGACGAAGATGCCCCCACCCGAGATGCACTCGCGTGCGAGCCCTACCTCGAAACAACCGCAATGGTGCTCTTTCATGACTTGGTGTCGCCCCATGTGTCGGCGGGCTTGCGAGCGCTGGCGGCGAAAGGTTGGAAGGTGATGGCGTACCAAACAGCGCAGATGATGGGCGTCGCGTGGCGAGGCGCGATCGCGCCGCTGGCGCACAAGCCTGACCCAACGCAGCATTGGGAAGTTCCCACTCATCTGGCGGGGATTCCCATATCCGGCGCGAGCGCAGCCTGAAGCGCTCGTCGAAAGCTGAGAAGGAGAGAACCTTGCCTCAAAGCCTGTTCGCCACGACCCTTAGCCTGGCCTTGACCGCATCAGTATGCCTCGCGTTTCCTGCTTCCGCCGACAACGCCCAGGTCGTCCGGGGCCGCTATCTCGTAACGATCGCCGGCTGCTCGGACTGCCACACGCCCGGCGCCCTTCTCGGCGCGCCCGACATGAAGCGTTACCTCGGGGGATCCGACGTCGGCTTCGCCATTCCCGGCGCCGGCGTCTTCGTCGGCCAAAATCTGACCCCCGACAAAGAGACGGGTCTCGGCAAGTGGACCGACGGTCAGATTATCGCGGCGTTCCGCACCGGGAAAACGCCTGAAGGGAGAGAGCTGAGCGCCGTGATGCCCTACCCCGCGCTATCGCACCTCTCCGACACCGACGCCGAGGCGATCGTCGCGTTTCTCAAGAGCCTTCCCTCGGTCAGCAACGAGGTCAAGAACTTTGGCCCCAACGACAAAGTGACGGTCAGCGTCTCCGCGGTCCTGCCGCCCGACGTCTACAATGTGCTACCTGCGCCGAAGAAGTAGCGCCGAGCCAGGCGGCGGCCTCCACAAGGCGGCTCACTTCGGACGCAAGTCGAGGCCAACACCCTTGTTGACGAACTGGAGCGTGTAGGCCTTCTTGTAGTCGATGCCCGGTTTGACCACGCCGGCCTTCACCATCTCATTATAGAAACCGCTCCAGCGCTCGTCGGTCATCGCGCCGATTCCGAGTTTGAGCGTGTCACCTGAATCGACGATGCCGTATTCCTTCATTTTGCCGATTGAGAAGGCGATCTGGTCGTCCGTGATTTCCGGATTCTCTTTCTTGATCGCCTCATTGGCCTTGGAATTGTCGCCATAGAGGTAGTTGTACCAGCCGATGGTCGAGGCGTCGACGAAGCGCTGAACGATATCAGGATGCTTCTCCAGAAGGTCGCGGCGCGTTTCGACCAGGGTCGAATAGGTGGTGTAGCCGTAATCGGCCAGCAGGAAGACGTTGGGCTTGAATCCGCCCTGTTTCGCAACCTCGAGCGGCTCCGAGGTCAAATAGCCCTGCTGGATCGAACGCGGCTCAGCGATGAACGGAGCCGAATTGAAGTTATAGGGCTTGATATTGTCGTCCTTGAAACCGTAAGCGAGCCGCATCCATGCCCAGAATGTGTTGACCGCGCCGGAGCTGACAAAAGCCGGATTCGCGGCCGGAAGGTCCTGCCATTTGTCGAGGCCGACGCCGGGGTGCGACATGAAGATTTGCGGATTTTTCTGGAAGTGGGCGGCCACGGCGATGGTCGGAATGTTGTTCTCCACGGCCAGAAAATCGCCGATCATATCACCGCCCATGAAGAATTCGATCTTGCCGGCGATCAAGAGCATGCCGCCGTTCGACATCGGGCCGCCCTGCAGAATTGTGACGTCCAGGCCGTATTTGGCGTAAGTGCCGTCAATGAGCGCCTGGTAGTAACCGCCAGCCTCAGGATCGGCGACCCAGTTGGTGCCGAACGTAACCTTGTCCACTGCGAAGGTCGGTCCGGCGAACGTGATCGCCCCCGCCAACGCTGCCATCATTGCAACGCGCATTCGAATCCCTCCCGCACTTCAGTTTATAGCGCGGCTCAGCGAGCGCGCCACCTTCTGCGGCGACCCACCATAAGGGCCGAAATTCCGGGCGTCGAATACAATTTCGCAAGGGGTCCCGGGGGCAAGGCAAAGGCGCGCCCCATCGCCCCAGCTTTACCTTTCCCCTCGCCTCGCCTATGCGCCCCGTCTCTCGCCTCCCTTCGCTGAACCGGAGCGGACCATCGCATGCGCATATGGATCAAGAACCCGCTCGCCATCCTCGCAGCCGGCACCGAGCGCGGCATCGTGGTCGAAGGCGCGGAAATCGTCGAATGTGTCGGACGCGGCCAATCGCCGACGATTCCCCCCGACACGACGTTCAACGCCTCGCGCCATGTCGTGCTGCCGGGTCTTATCAACGCCCATCATCATTTCTACCAGACGCTGACGCGCGCCCATCCCGTAGGCTTCGGCAAGGAGCTGATTCCCTGGCTCGTCTCAATGGAGCGCATCTGGGACCGCATGACGCCTGAGGCCCTGCGCATCGCGATCAGAATGGCGCTGGTCGAACTGATGCTGTCGGGCTGTACGACTGCGGCCGATCATCACAATCTCTTTCCCCCGAACCTCACGAACGCGATCGACATCGAGGTCGAAGAGGCGACAAAGCTCGGCATGCGCATGACGGTGACGCGCGGCTCCATGGGCATTTCCGAGAAGGACGGCGGCTTGCAGCCGGACTCGATCGTGCAGGATTTGGAGACGATCCTCGAGGACAGCGAGCGGGTGCTGCGCCTCTATCACGATGTCAAACCCGGCGCGATGATCCGTGTCGCGCTTGCGCCCTGCTCGCCGCTCGCGGTGCCCAAGCGGGTGATGGAGGGATCAGCCGAACTCGCCGAGCGCTACGATTGCCGGCTGCACACCCACCTCTGCCAGTCGCTCGACGAGGACGTTTACGCCGTCGAGACCTTCGGCATGCGCTCGGTCGATCTTCTGGAGGAGGCCGGGTGGCTCAGCCCTCGCGCCTGGGTCGCGCACGGCATCCACTTCAACGCGAGCGAGATCGAGCGCTTAGGCAAGGCTCAAGTCAGCGTCTGCCATTGCGCCGCTTCCGACATGGCGTTCGGCATGGGCGTCTGCCCGGTGAAGGAGCTTGAGGCGGCGGGCGTCGCCATCGGCCTCGGTGTCGACGGCTCGGCGTCGAATGATTCGTCGAACATGATGGAGGCCGTCCGCCACTCGCTCATGCTGCAGCGCCTGAGCTATGGGCCCTCGGCGGTGACCCCTTACGATGCGCTACGCTGGGCGACAGAGGGCTCGGCTCGCTGCCTCGGACGCGACGACATCGGCGCCATCGCGCCGGGCATGCAGGCGGATCTCGCGCTCTTCACGCTCGACGAGCCGCGCTTCTCGGGCGCCCAGGATCCGATCGCCGCGCTCGCGCTCTGCGGCGCCCACCGCGCCGACCGGGTGATGGTGGCGGGGCGCTGGCGGGTCATCGATGGTCAGCCCGAGGACGTCGATCTCCCCGCCCTCATCGCCAAGCACAAGGCGGCCGCCCGCGCCTTCGCCTGAAGGCCCGCCGACACAACCAGCGCGCGAATGCGTCGCAAATAAAAGGCAATAAACGCCAATAAACGCCAATAAACGCCAGTAAATGCGAGTAAACGCTAGTAAAATAGCTAGCGTTTACTAGCGTTTATTTTTCCGAATCGAGCCTTTTCAATGGGTTACGGCCGATTGGAATAAAAAATTTCTGGCGGCGTCGTCTCTGGTTGTGCAGACCGTCTCAACCCCTCCTTCGCCGCCGCTTCCCGCCAAGCGCTTCCTCGATCGCGAACCCGATCCGACCAACAGAAATAGAGATAGCATACATTCTGGATTTTGAAAAGAAATTGTTTTATCGCCCGCCGCGGCTCCGACTGCGAAAATCACGATCTATGCGTAACCTCGACCGTGAGGTGCGACAGGGATGGGAAGCGGGCGAGGCGGCTCCTATAATAATTCGCCTCGCGGGGTTGCGCCGTCACCACGGAGACAATTGCTCCGAGGTGTCCCGGCCCCAACCGCCACAGGTGCAAATCGGCGAGTTGATCGCCCTCCCCTTCGACAGCGTGGCGCAGCTTGCCCGCCATGGTCCGGTCGGGGTTCATATCGACCAAAATTGCGCCGGTGTCGCGGATCAACCCGTAAGACCAGCTTGCGATTACACAAGCCCCGATGATGCCCGCGAGCGCGTCCATCCAGAGCCAGCCGAACGCGCGGGCCAGCAGCAGCCCCACGATCACGAGGACGGATACGGCGGCATCGGCGATGACGTGGATGACGGCGGCGCGCATGTTGTTGTCGCGAGCGGCAAGGCCTTGAGCGTGCTCGTGCTCTTCAAGAGTGACCGGATAGGTATCTTGCCCGATCCGCACATTCGCCGTGAAGGCATGCGGCTCAGGAATTTCGGCAACTGACTCCAGAAAGTCGCCCCTATCCCGCATGATGAACAGCTGCCTTGTCCCGTCAGGGCGGATGGTTTCAACCGAGGCCGCTTGCGCCGTCAGGGTGGGCCCAGATTGCACGTACAGGCGGAAACGGGGAGGCACGCCGTCCTCGAAGACTTCGAGGCGCACCGTGCCGGAAGGGGTTGCAATATCATTGGGTTCATCGTGGTCGTCGTGAGCCCCGTGGCCGTGGCTATGGCCGTGGTGGCGCCCTTCGCCGCTCAGAAGCCACGCGCTGGCGATGTTTACAGCTAAGCCAAGGAAGGCAATCGGGATCGCTTCGGTGAAGTGGATGGGCACCGGCGCAAAGATACGGGTGATCGACTCGTAACCGATCAGCAGGGCAATCATGGCGAGGATAATTGCACTCGTGAATCCGGCGAGGTCGCCGAGCTTGCCCGTGCCGAACGAGAAACGGGGATCGTCACAGTGCTTACGGGCATAGGTATAGGCCAGCGCCGCTAACAGGAGAGCCCCCGCATGTGTGCTCATATGCAAGCCATCTGCAACCAGCGCAATCGACCCGAACAGCAGCCCGCCGACAATTTCCGCGATCATCATGGCCCCACAGAGCCAGATCACCGCCCACGTCTTGCGCTCGCTCTTCTCGTGACCCTTGCCAAGAAACACATGGCTGTGATGGAGCGCCGCCGCGCCGCCGTTTGTGTCGTTCATGGCAGTCCTCATTTCAAATAGGTGCGAACAACGTCCAGCAATTGCTCCGCAGCCTCGGTGTTCAGCGCGTGCGGGTGCTTCTCGGCGTCGACGAGATGCGTCCGAACGTGATCCTCGACGACCTCGGCCATCAGACCGGCCATGGCACCGCGCGCTCCGGCGATCAGATGCATGACCTGTTCGCAGCGCGCCTCGGTATCGAGCGCGCGCTCAATCGCTTCGACTTGACCCCGGATGCGGCGCACCCGCGCCAGGAGCTTGGTTTTTTCGCGGATCGTATGCGTCATGGCATCCTATCGCATACCCCCCTACCCTATACAAGGCTTAACGGGTTGCATATGGGGGAAGTTGATTCCCGTTTTCAAAAAAATCGCTCGCAGCCCTCGAACCTTGCAAAATTCAAGCAGACCGTGCGCCGCACGGTCTGCAAGAATTTCCACAGTCCCAGCAGTCCAATGAAATCAAGGCCGCGGACCGTTCAAGAGTCGGATGTAAAAGTCAGGTTTAGAATGAATAGGGGACACGCTGGCGTAGCCCCGGCGCAACGGGAGCCGCCATGAAGATCGGAACCTTCAACGTCAATGGCGTCAACGGCCGGCTGCCGGTTCTTCTCCGCTGGCTCAACGAGACGGCGCAGCGGCGCGATGGCGCCGAAGAAGTCCGGTTGCTCACCGAAGGGATCACCCCCAGCTGCGGCTTTGATCGCAGCCATGGCGCGAGCGATATCGTCCGCGCCTTCAGCTGTTGTCGCGATAGGCCATAAACAGGAACGGGGCGAAGGCCGCGAGGGCGGGCCCTCGCCCGGTCTTGACGTGGCCGTCGCGACTGACTTCGAGGTCTTGCGCCAGCCAATTCGCGCCGTCGAAGACGTTGTGCCAGATGTCGTCGCTGCCGGCGCCCTTGTAGGCGAGGTAAAGCTTCCCATTGTACACGGCGAGCGCGGGGCCGGCGTCGGTCTGGGAGTGCCCGTTGTGGGTGATCTCGAGGTCTTGCGCCAGCCAGTTCGCGCCGTCGAAGACATTGTACCAAAGATCGTTGCTGCCGGCGCCCTTGTAGGCGAGGAAGAGCTTGCCGTTGTACACGGCGAGCGCGGGGCCGGCGTCGGTCTTGGAATGCCCGTTCTGAGTGATCTCGAGGTCTTGCGCCAGCCAGTTCGCGCCGTCGAACACATTGTACCAAAGATCGTTGCTGCCGGCGCCCTTGTAGGCGAGGTAGAGCTTGCCATTGAACGCGGCGACCGCGGGGCCAGCGTCGGTCTTGGAGTGTCCGTTCTGGGTGATCTCGAGATCGGGCGAGAGCCACGAAGAGCCGTCGAACACGTTGTACCAGAGATCGTTGCTGCCGGAGCCCTTGTAGGCGAGGTAGAGCAGCCCGTTGTACACGGCGAGCGCCGGGCGGGCGTCGGTTTTGGAGTGCCCGTTCTGGGTGATCTCGAGATCGGTCGCCAGCCAGGGGGACTGGCCATCACACGTATTGTACCAGAGGTCGTCGCTGCCGTTCCCCTTATACGCCAGGAAGAGCTTGCCGTTGTAGAGGGCCATCGCGGGCCCCTCGCTGGTCAGCGAGTGTCCGTTCTGCGAGACCGGAATGTCGGGAATAACCCAATCGGCGCCGTCGAAGGCCGTGAACCAGATCATCGACGACGACGAGAACAGGCCGCCGATCCAGCTGCCGATTTCACTGATCGCCCATCCGATCGCGCCGCCAATCAGCGCGCCGAGGAGCGCGCCAAGCAGCGCGCCGAGGAACCCTCCAATCGCGGCGCCCAAGGGGCCGCCCAGGATAAAGCCGAACACGGCGCCGAACCATCCCCCGATGATCCCGCCAATGACGGCGCCCAACCCCGCCCCGATCGCGCCACCGAGGTTGCTGAACCCGAAAATCGAGAAGGCGCCGGCGATCAGGGATAAGGGCCAGAACAGCAGCGAGCACCAGCTCCGTCCGACGTCGCTGGTGGTCTTGGAGAGACCAGCGGCCTGCAGCGCTTCGGCGTAGGTCAGCGAGCCGATGGAGTTGGCGACCGGCCACGGCTCCAGGCTGCAGTCGCAAGGGAGAACGGGGGGGAGCGGGGCGGGGACGGTTGCGTCTACGAAGCCGCGAACCTGGCCGAGGGCGCCGCACCACTGGGCGACTGTGCCGTTGGCGAAGGCGTAGGCCTCTTCCTCCAGCAGGTTGGAGCACGTCCCCCATCCCCGCGTGCAATTGAAGAGCTGCGACGTATAGTACGCCATCCACGAGCCAGGGATGCGGCCGCCGCCGAGCATGCCCTGAATCTGGACGACGTGAACGAGTTCGTGCGCGATGAGGAGGAAGGTCTCTTCCGCCGCCCCATCCTTCCCGCAGGGCTCGTAGTCTTTGATGTACATGCGGATATCAGGCGAAGCGGCGCCCGACGCCATCGTGAATCCATCCGGCCCCCCAAGGCTCACGAAACTTGGCAGACCCGAGTAGAACGCGACGCGCGAGAAATCGAGCTTGGGATAAAGGACTTTGTAACAGTCCATCAGACAGGAGGGTAAACTGATCGCGGTGGGCATCTGCGCCTCCGTCATGAGTGGTGACGGCGCTTGGACCTGTTACGCAGCAAGCCAGCGCCCCGTTGCGCTGAACCCGTCCCGGTCCCTGACCGCGATAACGCGTTCGAAGCGCCGTTAAACCTGTTTGATGCGTTAGCGCGAATAGCGGGCCGACGCCGTGATCAGCGTCACATTGCGGTTGGGTCGGACGTCCGCCGGCGCTGTTGATTTGCCAGCGCAACTGTACCTTGTCACTCACTTGCCCTGTTCGGCGTTGTCGAGGCTACAATCGCCGCCATGAAGATCGCAACCTTCAACGTCAATGGCGTCAACGGCCGACTTCCCGTTCTTCTCCGCTGGCTCGTGGAGACGTCGCCCGACGTGGTCTGCCTGCAGGAACTGAAGTCGGAAACGTTTCCGCAAAGCGCGCTCCGCGCGGCTGGCTACGAGGGAATCTGGAGCGG
>Ga0209624_10002128_pt1 | contig 14860 bp, 8 predicted proteins | sample JacPinW_OM2H0_O1_FD_188565 | JGI IMG/M metagenome (GOLD analysis project Ga0209624, IMG submission 188565) | Forest soil microbial communities from Algoma, Ontario, Canada - Jack Pine, Ontario site 1_JW_OM2H0_O1 (SPAdes) (version 2) | ecosystem: Environmental > Terrestrial > Soil > Boreal...
ATCCCACTGAAATGTCTTGACCTCCAACCCGGGATCGGCGCTTCTTACATCCGCCGTGTCGCGAAACACTCCACGTCCTGACCACGGTGCTGCAGCTCTCCGCAACGCAAGTAATTGCTGTACTTCGCTCCACCACGGTTGATCGTCGAAGAGCACATCTGTAAATGCGACCAGGTTTCCGTTCATGATGTCCCGACACAGCCAGCGTTCTGCGATCTCGTGGGAAACCGCCGGGAAAACGGGGTAGAGGGAAGTGGACGAGTCTTTGGTGGAGAGAATGAGGCTCGCTTCAATCGCCTCCGGAAACGTGTACTTGTAAAGCTCAGGAAATCCAAACCGATCGCCGCCCTGAAGAGGTGCCAAGTAACTTTGGAACGTTGCGAACTGAGTATAAAGATCGCCAGCTCCTTCGATCATCAGCGCGACGTCAGCATTGTGCCGCCGAGCGGCGGTGCTCGCCTGTTGGAGCAATTGAACGTAGTTGTGGTTCCAGAGACCGCTGTCCAGACCCGAGCCGTAGCATTCTACGGGCTGTGCAGCCGCTACTTGGTCGTAGTAAATGAGGTCGGCTCCATAACCCTGAACGGCTATTTCGCCGAAACCCGCCAACAAATTCCTCCACTCAGAATAACCTGGACACATGACCGCGAATGATTTGGGAGATCCAGGCTTGTAGGTCTCGATCCTTAGCGAGCCATCTGGCTGCCGTGCCGCCCATCTCTCACCGAGAGTCTTAAAATAAATTGAGTCTATGTTAAATATTCGACCATTCAGGTACGTCATTACATGACCGCCGTCCTGCCGAATCCTTTGATAGGCTCCCGACATTTCCATCGGAGTGCCCAAATCAAGGTCCGGGTAGAACTCCGGATCAAGATTATCGAATCCTCCCAGACTCCATCCATACGGTATCAGAAGATCCATGCCAGATTGCTTTTCTTCTTGCCACATCTGCGCAAGGTCAGAGAACTTGAACTGGATACGACCGTAGGCGTTCTTCATGAATGCGAGCCACCCACCGGTGATCTCGCGCCAAGCGCCTCCCGCAATGGTAAGCGGCACTTGAGTATGGAACCAGGCCCGGTATTGATCGGCCGCCCAGTGCCAATCTCCTGAGTGCGCTGCGACTACATATGGTGCCGAAGTCCATGTCTGCCCTGGACCGACCATGACCCATTTCGCAAATTCAAAACTCATGGAATCGGAAGCCGGCCCCCTTGTCTCGGCGCGAAGCTCCGTAACCCGGAACTCCGGATCACACGACGCGATGTAAAGGCCGTGGGTTGAATCCAGGTAGTCCATCCACATCATACTTGCGCCGCCGGCGTAGAAGAGTTTGTGAACATACTCGCCATTGACTTTACTGACGCGGGGAGTGCCCATCTCGATTCCGGCTAGAGTCCGATCGCCGATTGCCGCTAGATCGCGGACGGCATGCGGAAATCTTTCACCTCCCCAAAAGGGAAAATACAACGCGTCATCTTCCGATGTGGTACCAATCCTGACCCCGAAGATGCGCGGCACAGCAACCGTGAATAAGGTTTTATTTCTGGTTTTGTTCGATACCTGGATCGTCCACCGGCTTTCGGAGCTGCCGGGCGTGAGCTGTATGAACAGCTCCGCGGAGACAGGTAGAAGTCCGGTTGGCGACTGAAGGGCGTCGCTTCGGATCAGCGCAGTATTGCCATGGGTCGTCACAACGACGTTCGCTGGATATGCCTCGACTTGCTCTGTTCCATTAGCATTGCCGAGAACTATGCTGAACGGCGGTTCACTTCCCAACTGGCCCTTAAGATAATTGTCACCCGACTTCAGATCGATAAAGCTCTTCAGCCCGCCATTACTGGAACTGAACTGCAATCGCACGTGTCCGTTCTCGATGTTCGTAAGTTCTTCGGCCCTGCCTAAAGGGGGCAATGAAAATCCGCAAATGAGGAGAACCGCCACGACTCTGCACCATTCCCCCCCGAGGAACAGAAGGGAACGTTTTTGTGACTTTAGAAGGCAGATCGAACTGATACGCAATGAGTTCACGATAGGACTCCAAACCTCACTTTGCGCACTCGTCGCCTCCGTCCAAGTCCGCGACGAAGTTCGCTGGCTTTCTCCAATTTCTTCGACATGCCTTGTTACACACGAAATAAATGTCATGGTCAGCCTGTTATGTTTACTTGGCATACATCGCAGGCGTCAACGCTGTCTTACTGCGCCAGCCGGTTTCGCTTACGGGATAAAAGCTCGCCATTCCCAACAAGAAACAAACCATCACGAATAGAAAGAGAGCGCGGAATCCCCAGTGATCCATAAGAATGCCTGCGATGGGCGGTCCTATCAACCATGGAACTCCCTGGCTCAAAGAGATCCAGATAGCCAAGTAGCGAGCATTCGAGCCTAGTTCTGGGAAACACTCCGTGCCCATCGCCCAAGTGACACTAAAGAAAATTCCCCCACCAAAACCCCATAGCGCCATTGCGGCCATAATGTGTGGGTAGGAATGAAGAAAAATAAAGCCCACGACGGCCGTCATCATGAGCAAACCAGAAACATAGACGAATGGTTTGCGCCTACCGATACGATCTGAGAACCAACCCGCCGTCAATACCGTCGGTAGAGCCGTGATCCACAAAACTGCCATCAAGTCACTGGTCGCATTCACATAGTCCGCTCTCCGCAAGCCATCTTTTACGTAGAACAAAAGGAACGCCATAATGGAGTTGAAGCCGAAGTACCACAGCATGCGTGATGTGATTAGCAGAAGAAATGCCTGTTGTTGGAAGAGGGGGCGTAGTTCGAATGCTTCCAGTATAGGGTTACGTTCACTACGCGGAGGAGCAGGAAAAATCGGCTCCTCGATCTTGAACCAAATGAATATCATGCAAACTACGACTACCAGAAAGGTTGCAATTCCGGCTCCTAACAGAGGAGCCAACCCAAACCAGCGGTTTAACAGTTCAGGGTGCGCCAGTAGCTTACCATCGATGAACACGCCTGCAATCGCGCCTGACATTGACAGAAGGCCTAGATAGCCTGAGGCTTTCCCTCTCTGCGACTCGGGCACGACGTCGGGCATTAATGCGGGATAGGTGCCTTCTGCGAATGCCCAGAACACCTTCAGGACTAAGAAGCTCGCGAAAAACATCCAATATCGGGGAGACAACAACATTAGGATGAGGAACAAGCCCATGCCCAGGGTGCCAGCCAGCATAAATGGCTTACGCTTGCCAAGTCGCGATTGGCTCCGATCACTAAGCACACCAGCGATCGGCTCTAAGACGATGAGGATCACTGAACCCACTGCGGTGATGACCCCGAGGACAGTACCTTTGCTCGACAAAGACACGAATTGAAGAATCTTTTGTGGAAGGAGAATAGAGGTCAAGCCAGACCAGTAATAACCGATCGCAAAACCAAAGAGATTGACGTAGATCAATCTAGAGGTTTCCATCGGCGTTGCAATCGCGCCGACCGGTAGTGTGTCGGACGACGGTGTGTTTGTCATGCAGGCGCCGTCGAGTGTAGTTCGGTCTGGCATTGTGCTGAGATCCGCTTTTGGTTTACTGGCCAATCTGGACAATCAACTGCCGGTAATCACCGCTTATCTTCGAAAAGCGCTCAAGGTTCGCGGCCAATCCCTCCGGTCGATTCGTTCGCAACCAGAGTTCCTTAAACCGCGCGGATAACCCATCCAGTTCTTGCGGCAATGGCGCCAACGTCGCGACTGCTTCGGCTTTCTTCCCTTCTCCTTCTAATCGAGCGGCTCTATCCGACAGCAACATACGCTGCACCAAATGATGGCTGAGATCGAGTGCGAACTCGAGATAATCTAAACTAGCTGTGTGATACTGCACGTGAGATCTCGCCTTGCGCAGTTGCGCCTTGGCCAACCCCAACTGGACATCCAGATCTCGTAATTTCTGCAACTCCGCAGGAGGGAACTCGTACAGCCGGGGTGGTGGAACATATGCCCAGAGGTACAGCCAAGGCCAAGCATAAATTCGAAAGTTTTCCACGGATGGAGAAGTGATACCGCGCGGAGCTGGAAAATAATCGTCTAGCGTGGAAAGCAGGTCATAGACCGGCTTCAACTGCTCCTGGGTATCGCCATAATACTGAAGAAAGAAAGCTCTGTCGAAGTCCGCGTCGGCGGATTCGTTTGAATTCCACGACACATCGGCGCCGAAACCGATTCCATACCAGTTATTCTCGTAAAAGTCGTCCGCTCCTTGGTCTCCGAAGGAAACAAACGTGAGTCCCTTAGCGCCCTGTTGATAGGCCGCCTGCGCCATAGCTCGCATATTCGCGCGGGCCAATACATTGCGCGGAAACAAGCGCGTCCAATTCGACAGACCTGCCAACGCGATCGGAGTGAATCCACTTGATTTCAGCCACTGCAGCGCCGCGTAGTTCTTAATCGGGGCGAAATTACCGACGACCGGCAGAATATCCCTCGGTATGCGATCGACGTCCTCGGGCTTAAATGGGGAAGCTATGTTGAAGACATTCTTGTAGTACTGCCCATCAAACATGTCAAATGGAACGATTAGAGTCTTCCCATCTTGCTCGGCGGTCTCGCGGAGCTTCTTCACATGCGAGATCCACACATTGCTTAGCCCCATACGCTCCGCTTCCGACTTGGTCGCACCCTTACCTAAATCAAGCGCCTCGTCGGTGCCTACTACGAGGTATTGGCTCTGAAATGTAGCGTCCAGTTCGTGTAACAAATCACCCAAAAACTGGTATACGCCCGGTTTAACTGGGCTGAGTAGATATGGTTTTCCGGGAATTTCCTCGAAACCCTGATAGGCGGGAAGCGACAGAATGTGATCCATGTGCCCAAGTGTCTCGAACTCCGGAACGACGTCTATATGATATCGACGTGCGTACGCTACAAGTTCCCGGACCTCATCTTTCGATAACGCACCCCGCCCCTTGCCGATGTCCGGGTGCCGGTCGAATTGAAACATATCCTCAAGGTAGAGGCCGTAGCAATTAATCTTCGTCTCGCCCAGGAAACGAACTGTTTTCTTCAATTCGTCCAATGTGGGAACTTGGCCACGGGCAATGTCATCGCCGTACCATCGGAGGCTCAGGCTGGGCCAATCGATAATGCTAATTGAAGGGAGGACAAGCGCCTTACTCTTAAGAGCAGACTCCCTGACCATCTGGATCAGAGTCTGTACACCATAAAAAATTCCGCGGCTTGTATTGCCAGTTATAAGAACACGATCTCCGCGAGCGTAAAGTTGGTAACCCTCTGTACCGACCGAAGGCCCGATTTCCAGTCGAAAAGAATCCATCGACTGTTTCAGTGCGTAGAGCCGGGAAGGATCGCCGATGATAATGGCATTCGATGGTGCTGGTATGCCACCCGCTAGTTCGACGAGGCGAATGTCTTCCCCACAGCTCTCCTTAATCGCATCCCTTAGAAGGCTTGCCGCGAAGCGATCATCTTCACGATCTTGTTCGACAGCAATGGTGCTGTCTGTGGTAATCCGAACCTCTCCTCCGAGAAAGTGTACTTGTTGAGGACGCGGAAATACAGCCAAGCTATCTGCCGCATTTGCCTGGCAGACGGCTACCGACGCGACAATCAGAATCGCCAGCGGTCCTGAAAAGTACGTCACAGTTGCTCGATTAATGTCTAGCCACATATGGTTGCTCATCGCGTGGGTGCGAAAAAATTGCGCGTACCTTCTTAGGTGGCATCAGCCCCACACTTAGCCACAGGGGGCAGTCCGAGCATGGTTTCACCCAGCGGCGTTGATTGTGGTCCTGGCCATCCTTATTTCCACTGCCATTCCGGCCGGAATGTAATGCCCCTGGCTCCGCACGAAGTTTCAAAAATCGGTGATCCATCAGAAATTCACTTTCAGAGCGAACTGCACAATCCTGGGATTAATTGACGTACTCGTGATGACCCCAAACGATGAGGGTGTAGATCGTTCGGTGCCGGGCCCGTTAAAGTTGGGAGTATTAGTCAGGTTAAAGGCTTCAGCTCGGAATTGAACGATGCCTTGCTCTCCAAGGTGCCTCAGGTGGAACTGCCGGACTACCGCAAAGTCGAGATTACGCTCATCGGGGCCTCGCAGTATCCCACGACCACTGTTGCCAAAGCCTGTTCCGTCGCCGATAGGCGGAGCACTGGTAAAAGCACTCGTATTGAAGTACTCGTTGAGGCGGTCCTCGACCGATCCTGAAAGGACCGCGTCTTTGTTCGACATGCCAGGGGCAAATTGGGCGCGCGAATTACCCGCATAGATCGTTGCGGCTGTGGCATCTGTAATGGTGAGCGGTAATCCAGACTGTAGGGTCAACAAACCCGCCATTTTCCAGTCGTTCACAACCGCACGTGCGATTGACGGACCGCGCGTCGTCTTCGGAAGTTGCCAGATACCACTGACGACTAGGCGATTCTTCCTGTCGAAGTCTCCCGGCCCATAGGCTTGAGAAAAGTTGTCCTGATCTCCGCTCAGTCCTCCCGTACTCAGAAAAACACCCGAGTTCGTACTCAGATCGTCGAGCAGCTTACTGTACGTGTAAGCGCTCGTGAATTGGAACCCATGGCTAAAGCGCTTCGTCACGCTCACCTGCAGGCTGTTATAGTTTGAACCGAAGCCATCGAGGAATTCGCTCACAGCCGTTGTGGGAGCTAGCCCCTGAAAAGGAACACGCATTGACGCGTTTTCCACCGTGTTGGTGGTAATCCCATGCACCGGACTGGTGACACTGGCGAGGAGAGGCTGGTTTACTCCCACGCTGCCGATGAGATGTGTTGCCTTGGTGCCTACGTAACCAACCTCCAGCAGATAGTTGGAGGCAAATTCGTACTGAACCCCTAGGCTGTACTGCTGCTCATATGGATTCCTTAAATTAGGGTCCTGGGTCGTTAACGATTGCTGACTACTCACGGTGCGGGGAACAAATAAAGGGAAAGCGGAAGAAGGGAGAGCCGGAGGAAAGGGATTCTGAAACGTCGCCGTGGAACCCGGTTGAAGCTCGATCAAATTCTCCTCGGCGAATGGAAAGGCTACTACATTCTGAAAAATGCCGATTTGCGCGCTTCGTGAGTAGTAGATCCCATACCCGCCGCGCACGACCAGATTCTTCAAACCTCCGCCGGGCTGATACGCAAATCCTAAACGGGGTTCGAAATTCCGAGGGTTGCTTTGGACCAGAGAATTGCTGTTGGCGCGAAAAACGTCAGACGGCAGGGCACCGCCCGGAGTATCCTTACCCACGACATATCCGGAATTCGTACCCTGGGGGGGAGGAACGGCAAGCGCGCGGCTGAAATCAAAGTTCGAATTCAGTCCGGCAGCGTCCACCGTGGGGCCAAAGTAATCCCACCTCAAGCCGAGGTTCAAGCTTAGGCGGTGCGTAACCCGGATGTCGTCCTGGAAGAAGGATCCGATGTCCCTAACGCGATAGTCGCGGGAGAAATTTCCCGAATAGGTGAGTGTCGCGAGAACATCGCTGTAGGGGAATCCATTCTGCGCGGCATTTAGTCCCAGGAGAAAGCTGGGGAAGTCAAGAAAAACCATTTCCGCATACTGTTCGGCGTGATCATATGCCAAGCTGCGTATTGCCTTGACCTCAACCCCGAACTGCATTAAGTGACGACCGCGAACGTAGGAGACCGAATCCGCTAAGATGAAATTGTTCGTCGCGGATCCTTGGTTCGCGTTCGTAGGCACCCCCACGGCAAACTCGCCCTCAACCTCAGTGAGAGGGAGCGCCTTAACGACTGGGGCGGTCGTCATGCCCACATCTGCCGCAGTCACTGGGTCTTCGATCGTTGTGGTGCTCGCGAGCCGGGTATAGCCGAAGCGGCCAACGTTGATCAGGTGGGGACTAAGACTAGACGTACACGCGAGAGAAAAATTGTGGTTCCGGCCAGGGACTGTCCCGCTAAAGCCGGGCACATTTGCTCCGTCGAATGCAAGAAGGCTCTGCTGATTGGAGTAGAAGTACTTCGCGGAAAGCGTACTCTTTGCCCCAAACTCCCGGTCGAGATTCGCATTAAATTGTTCTTCGCTGAAGCGATCAGGCTCCTGAAATATGCTCAGACCGCTGGCGGATTGTGGTGAGGGAATGATGAACTGGCCGTTGGGAAGCTTGCCGTTTAGATAGGCTAGTGCCACGGGATTAATGTTTGATCCGTCGCACGCCACGGCTGGCCCTACCCCTCCCGGAACAATGGCGGAAAAGGCCTTCTGGCCGCAGAATGTGTTGCCCAGAGCAGCGGCCGACCGGTCAGAGGTGAGCGGGGGGAGGATTACGGTTGAGCTTGACGCGATTCCGTTGATCTGCTTGGTCCCCTGGTAGGAGCCGAAGAAGAACATCTTGTCCTTTTGAATCGGGCCTCCCAGGGTGAAGCCATACTGGTTTTGTCTTAGGGTCGATCTTTTCTGCCCCAGTTCGTTCTGGAAGAAACCATTGGCGTTTAGGGCGTCGTTTCGGAAGTACTCATAGATATCGCCGTGAAACTCGTTGGTTCCTGACTTGGTCACGACCGCTATATTTGCTCCCGCATTGCGTCCTGTGGTCGCACTGTACTGCGCGGTCTGCACCTTGAACTCTTCCAGGCTATCGGCGGCTGGAACGGCCACACCTTGCGTTCCGACATAGCTTGCAATCGTGTTGGTAAATACATTCATCGAGTCGGCCCCGTTGATTTCAAGGGAGTTGTCGGCGGCTCGGGCTCCGTTCGATGAAAGCTCTATGCTGTTGAGGCCAAAACCCGCAGCATTTGGAACGCTGGCGGAAATGCCCGGAGAAAGAATCATAAGCTGCGTGTAGTTCCTCGTAGCCAGCGGCAAGTCCACGATAGTGCCAGGGTCTACCACTCCGCCCAATTCGGATGAGGTCGGCTGAATCATCTCCGACTTGCCGGTGACCGTAACGGCCTCGGTCGCAGTTCCAATTTTTAGTGTGGCATTGACTGTGACTTGTTCTGTGACTTGAACAGAAATCGGCAAACGGGTCCAAGGCGCAAACCCGGATGCTGTCACCTCGACCTTATATTGACTGACCGGCAGTAATGGAATGATGAAGTCCCCAGACGGTCCGGATTGGGCCGTTCGCGTATCGTTCGTCAACAAGTTGGTTGCTTTAACCGCCGCGCCCGGTACGACCTGGCCTCGCGGGTCTTCAATTGTCCCCGTGATCGCTCCTGTAGTCGCCGTCTGCGCCAAAACTCGGGTCGGGGCCCCGCCTGCAAGACCCATGACAGCTAGCCATACAAAGCCCCAGGCTGTTCTCCCGATGAGTCTCATAGCCGCTCCTCCCTTTGCCGATCCATGAACAGATCCCGCTGCCGATCTGGATAAATTCCCACTCCGGTGACTAACGTCACGCCTATCAGTATCTTCCGACTCGAACGAATGAAAAAAATGTCGCGCCGAAACGAAAGAGATGAACTCAAGAACCGTTCACGGTTCAATCGGTCTAACGCTTTAACCGGTGGGCAAGAACACTCGCGAACCCTCGGCCGTTGCTCCTCTACTTCTTCTTACGACCCGAATTCCGCTTTGGCGGTTCATTTGCTGGATGGAGTCCTTCCATCACCATATCCCTCAGTTCATCAATAAGTTCGTTGGAAGATTTCTTGCCACCGCGTTCCAGGAGACTCAAAATTTCAGCATGCTTCTTCACCAGGCGGTCCATGTCCCAATACGTTCTTCCCTGAATTGCTTCGACGCGATAGAAAGCAAATTGCCGAGTGGCAATATTCAGGAGCGCTTCTTCAAGAAACGGATTTCCAGATATTCGCCATAGATGCCGATGGAAACTGAAATCGGCGTCGACAAGTGAGTTGAAGTCTTTGGCGCGAGCCGCTTTTTCCATCTTCCCCACATGCAACTGAAGTTCAGCAATGTCCGCCGACGAGCGCCGCGGTAATGCAAGACGTATCGCCAGTCCTTCTAATTCGCTGCGCACCAGATAAATCTGCAGGCTCTCTTCCTCTGACAGGTTCACCACGAATGAACCGCGATTGGGGTACTTCACGATTAGACCCAGGTGCTCCAGCTCTTTGAGCCCTTCCCGAACGGACGATTGGCCAACACCCAAGAGCTGTGAAAGGTGGAGTTCCTTGATTCGGTCGCCGGGCTTTAACTTCCCGCTGTAGATGGCCTGACGGACCTGGTCCGTCACCTTCTTGGCCAGCGTCTCCACCCCGAGGCGGCCGAAGATGGGCTCCGTTTGATCGATCGTCGTGGTTAACATAAATCGCAGATAATCTATTATCGATAATCTATACGCTTGTCAAGCGGAATTTTAACCACTCTGGTCACCCCGTACTCCACCATGCTCTTGATGGCAAGGGGTCGCTTGTTACCCGACCATGAGCAGGTTATAGAATACTGACTTGGTAGAACCTCGGAGTGCGTCAGCAATTCCCTCCTTGGCATCGTCGAGATAGCCGGTAATAGTCGGTCCAACCCTCACCAGTCTGTCTCCGACCGCAGCTCCAGTGGGTACATCAATCACACTCGCGGGTACAAACTTCGGCTCTGCGCAGGGTACGAGCACGGTGACTTTCAACGGCACAAGTGAGACGACGGTCACGAGTTGGAGTGCGACTTCGATTGTCGCGACGGTACCAGCCGGAGCAACGACCGGCAATGTGGTCGTGACGGCGAGCGGAATACCGAGCCCAGGCGTCGTTTTTACGGTAATTGCAACCCCTACTCTTTCCAATTTGTCGCCAGCGGCACGTCCCGCTGGCACGCAGGTTACGATTCAAGGCTCGAATTTGGGTTCCACGCAAGGAACCAGCACAGTAAGCTTCAATGGCGCGTCGGCGGCGTCGATTGTAAGCTGGAGCAACACACAAATCGTCGCCGTCACACCCCGGGACGGTTACAGCCGGCCCAGTCGTTGTGGTCGTGAATTCCGTCCCGAGCAATAACAGCGTGGTATTCACCGCATATAACCCGGTGATCACGAGTCTTTCGCCGCCATCTGGCGCCGTCTATGCATATGTAACCATCAATGGCTGCGGCTTTGGAGCGAATCAGGGCAATGGCTTTGTCATGTTCAACGGCTCGCCGACCAAATATCGACTCTTGGAGTGACACAGTTATCCAAGTGCGGGTTCCAGGCACCACAACCGCAGTTCGCTAGCGTTCTCCCCCCAACCCAAATTCTCGGTGCGGCCTTCGGCCGGTCTTTAGGCCACTCCACATTCGTTTCATGGCGCAGGTTTAGAGCTCCGTTCGGCTCCTCTGTCAATCCCGCTTGTGCAGCTCCGCGCGGCATAAAAACCAAATGCGCGCCGTGCTCGCTTCCGCGCCCCTTCGGGCTCCGCTTCGCTTCGCGGATTGACAGCGCATCTCTCCGCTCAACCTTTCGCCCATGAAACGAATGTTTTTTTTCTTGGCCGTAAAAGGCCAAACAACCTTGAAAGGAGATGGCACGAATGCTCGACACTGTGAACAACTTACTCGCCAACCAAGAAATTCCTGCCATCGACACTGTACGGATGCTGGATCTACTGCACTACCTATTGACGCCTGCGGAAAAGACTGTTCGCATTCTAGTTGCCGAAGTCACGTATCGATACGATCACGATCACCCTAGCGCGATGGATGTTTTCCTTGCGTGCACGCTTCCATTGGCCGAAAGGGCAGCACGCCCCAGAGCATATAAATTTTTCAAGCGCCCCTCTGATTGGCAGATTGAACTGATGTATGACGGTGCAGTAACGGCGATGATCGCGATGTTCCAGCGCAACTCTATCTTGGAGCCCGGGACAAACGCGTTCAGGCAAGATATTTCGTTGTTAATACGCAGTCTGGCACGTCGTTTACATCTAAACGGCGTATCGAGTCATCAGCTTACCCGTGACGCCGAAATAATCCCATGGTTAAAGACTGCCTCCTATCTAGGAGTCGTGCAGCTACAGTCGACCGTGCTGCGTTTTGTGAGTAATCCTGGCCACACGACCTAATAAATAGCTGCCCTACCGCTCGAAGGGTGCACACCTAATGCCCAAGTTCAGGATAAACAGAAGGACTACAGTGAAGACGTGGGATATCTCACAATGAAAGCGCTACAGCCCCAACAGTCCCAAGAAATTCGATGACTGCGACGGAAGCAAGTTTTAGGGCGTGGATTAAGGATAATGACAGAGCGGTTCGATGGACCGATCGAGGCTCTACTCCCGCACACGGTGACCGGCGGTTTGATCGTGGCTGTGCTTCTAACAGCCTTCTTGAGCTTTTCGTCATCGCGCAGTGTCCGGCGTACGGAACAATGATGCCTACTGAGTATCCCACACCCATGAGGCAATGGCGATGATCCAGGACACGTCCCAAGATGTGCTCGAAAACGGAAATCAGCTCGGGGGCATTCGCTCCGAGCGGGCAAGGGCCGTCACTGGTGCTTTATCAGACGGCCCGCGACACCATCTACCGGGACACGAGCCGGCCGCTGGTTTTCGTCCAATGGGAGAGGTGAAGTGAGACCAGAGCCCAGTTTGAATCGCAAGATGCGGCTCGCGTTCGCTTCCGCAATGTTGACGCTACTCGTCGTCGGAGCGATTTCCTATCGCGAGATGGTCGTGTCCAGGGATAGCGCGCAGTCGGTGAGCCACACCCACGAGGTTCTCGAAAGCATCCACGATTTAGTGTTCGTCATGGAGAGCATCGGATCGAACTCCCGCGGATTTGCATTGACGGGCAAGGAGTCCTATCTCGAGTCCTACCGCACCGACCTCCTAAAGGTCGCGCAGGACCAGGCAGCGATTCGCCACTCGACGTTGGACAACCCTGCACAACAGCGACGGATCCCTCTGCTCGAAAGCCTGACTGCTCAGAAGATACAGCGCGCGGAGACGCTCATTCGTCTGGGTCGCGCCCAAGGCTTGGCGGCGATTGCCACTCAAAACGGGCCGGGCCAAGGAACCACGGAAGAGTTTCTTGCGGTGGTGGATAAGATGCAGAGCGAAGAGCTTCGGTTGCTGGTGCTGCGCACCGCAGAGACCAAGCGGCTCTTGAGCCAGACGGGGCCGCTATTGCTTTTCGGGACCGCTCTGAGCTTGTTGATCGCCGCCGCAGTTGGTTGGAGCGCCCAGCGCAACAACTCCGCGCGTGGGCGGGCAGAGGGAGCGCTCGGGGACAGCGAAGAAAAGTATCGCATGCTGCTTGACGGGGTCCAGGACTACGCGATTTTTATGTTGGACCCGCTGGGCCAGGTTGTCAGTTGGAATGCTGGCGCGGAACGAATCAAAGGGTACTCCGCCGAACAGATTATCGGGCGCAACTTTTCGTGCTTCTTTTCTCCGGAAAGCATCAGCCGGGGAAGGCCGGAGAAAGTACTTCGGATGACTGCTGCAAGGGGCCGGCATGAAGAGAACACCATGCTCGTGCGGAAAGACTGCTCACAATTTCTAGCGCGTGTCACCTTCACAGCATTGCGGGACGCGGACGGAAGTCTGCGGGGGTTTTCTGGGATCAGCCGCGATCTCAGCGAGAGCGAGGAGTCGGAGGCGAAGTACCGCGGACTGCTGGAAGCGGCTCCGGATGCAATGGTGGTCGTGAACCCGAGCGGGGAGATCGTTCTGCTGAACGTTCAGGCGGAGAAACAGTTCGGATACCGCCGCGATGAACTCACCGGTCAGAAGGTGAAGAACATTATTCCCAAGGGCTTCGCGGAACGGCTGATCGCCGACGGTACCCGAAGCGCGGCGGAGGCGCTGGCGCAGCAGATCGGTACGGGAATTGAGCTCAACGGGAGGCGGAAGGATGGAAGTGAGTTTCCCATCGAGATCATGCTGAGCCCGCTGGAAAGCGCCGGAGGAATTCTGGTAACGGCGGCAATCCGGGACATCAGCGTACGGAAAGCAGCGGAAGAACATCTGGCGCAGATGGAGGGCAGGTACCGCGGGCTGCTGGAAGCGGCTCCGGATGCGATGGTGGTGGTGGACCAGGGCGGGGACATCGTTCTGCTGAACGTTCAAGCGGAGAAGCAGTTCGGATACCGCCGCGATGAACTCATCGGTCAGAAGGTGAAGAACATTATTCCCAAGGGCTTCGCGGAGCGGCTAATCGCAGACGCTCTTCGATCCGCGGAAGATGCGCTGGCGCAGCAGATCGGTACGGGGATTGAGCTCAACGGGAAGCGGAAGGACGGAAGTGAGTTTCCCATCGAGATCATGCTGAGCCCGCTGGAAGGAGCCGAAGGCGTCCTGGTGACGGCGGCGATCCGCGACATCACTGCGCGGAAAAAGGCGGAAGCGCTGATGATCCATTCGTCCGAACACGACTTCCTGACCGGATTGCCCAATCGCATGCTCTTGAGCGACCGGGTTAACCAAGCGATTCGCATGGCGATCCGACACAAGAGAAAAGTCGCGGTACTGTTCCTGGATTTGGATGGTTTCAAACACATCAACGATTCGTTGGGGCATCCCACCGGCGACAAGCTTCTTCAATCTGTGGGGAAACGCCTGGTGGATTGCGTACGCGGCTCGGACACCGTGAGCCGGCAGGGAGGCGATGAATTCGTTGTGCTGCTTTCCGAAGAGGAAGATTCGGAAGATGCCTCAATCACCGCGAAAAGGATGCTGCGGGCGGTGGCCGAAGCGCATTTCATCGACCAGCACGATCTTCACATCACCTGCAGCGTCGGTGTCAGTCTTTATCCCGACGACGGGCTAAACGCGGAGACGCTGATCAAGAATGCGGACACCGCCATGTACCAGGCGAAGGAAAATGGGCGGCAGACGTATCAGTATTTCAAGCCGGCCATGAACGTCCGGGCGGTGGAGCGGCAATCCCTTGAGGAGAGCCTGCGGCGCGCCCTCGAAAGGCAGGAATTTGTGGTGCACTACCAGCCGAAGATCAACCTGAACACG
>Ga0209624_10002130_pt1 | contig 14851 bp, 17 predicted proteins | sample JacPinW_OM2H0_O1_FD_188565 | JGI IMG/M metagenome (GOLD analysis project Ga0209624, IMG submission 188565) | Forest soil microbial communities from Algoma, Ontario, Canada - Jack Pine, Ontario site 1_JW_OM2H0_O1 (SPAdes) (version 2) | ecosystem: Environmental > Terrestrial > Soil > Boreal...
ATCGTAACGACTCGGCCATCCATGTTTTCTACGGCGCAAAATTCGTTGTTCCCATAATTCTTGCTGCTCTCGCATTCGCAACCGGAGTGTGGCGCTACAGCCCATTCTTCGTCTACATGGTCGCGTTAGGTCTCGGTTATTTGTTGCCGGACTTCTGGTTGGGGAACCGGATGGCCGCACGGCAAGCGAGCATTCGCCGCGGTCTCCCGGACGTGCTCGACCTTCTCGTCATCTGCATCGAAGCCGGATTGAGCCTCGACCAGGCCGTTGCGCGCACTGCCGAAGAATTGGCCATGGGCCAGCCAGCCATTTGCGATGAGCTAAGTATTGTCGTCCTCGAACAAAGGGCCGGTCTGCCCCGCGCCAGTGCCTGGAAAAACTTCTCCGACCGAACCAACGTTGAAAGCGTACGCAATCTATGTTCGGTGCTCATTCAATCAGAAAAATTTGGCACCAGTATCGCCAAGACTTTGCGAGTTCACTCCGATACCCTCAGGACCCAGCGTCGACAGAAAATCGAGGAGCAGGCAGCGAAGACGACTGTCAAACTTGTCTTCCCCCTTGTTTTCTTCATCTTCCCCTCGCTCTTTCTTGTAACGTTGGGGCCTGCGGCAATATCCGTGATGGAAAACTTTAACAAGTACCTCATTCACTAGAAGGGAGAATAGGCATGGACAATGTAACTATTATTCGAGTCGTTGCTGCTGTCCTTGCGGTCGTTGTGCTGGTCATCCTTATCCAGCGACGACGCAAGCGGGTTGAGTAGTGATCTTCACCCCTCAGGGTAGGAGTGAGATCGAACCCAGTGGCAGCGCTCAACTTGCACTTTTTACGGGCCATCCCGAAAGGGAAGCGAGACTGGCCCGGCAAATCGGGTGCTTCTTTCGACCTGGAATGTACACCCTCGCATTCCTCTAAACCGACGGAAGCACCCCGTTCACTACACGGCACGATATTTCCCGAAAGGAAGTGCATGGTTAATTTGATTTGCCCGCACGAAAAGCAAATCACGTTCGATAACCATCGGCTCAATTACACAGATGAAACGACAAACCTATTGCGTATATAACCAAACGCGCGAGTGCTTTCTCAGCCTCGGTGTCCTTCCGGCCGACACGACATTCTCTCGCCTGAAAGGCCTCATTGGAAAGATCCGGCTCCGGGTCGATGAAGGACTCTGGGTATTTCCGTCGTGCGGAATTCATACGTTTGGGGTACTCTTTCCTCTGGATTTGATTTACCTGGACGAGAAACACCAGGTAGTCGATGTGATCGAGCATTTTCCCAATTTTCGTATCTCCCCAATCAGGCCTCAGGCTGCGAGCGTATTAGAACTGCCGATCCATACCATCTTTACCTCGCAAACCCAGCCGGGAGATCAACTGGTGGTATGCGCGGTCGAAGAGATGGGAAGGCGGCTAAGTAAAGCAAATTCCGTACCAGCAGAACCTCCCATCCAAAAAGTCGGAACCTGACTTCTATGGATTGAATGGCGGCCTGGTCCGCTAAGTGGGCCTTGTTTCGGCAGAAGAAGCCAACTATTTCCGGTCTATAGCCGTCGCACAAGAGAATCGGGACACCTCTCCATACCCGATCGAGACAGAAGCTGCAAAAAACTCTTGAATGGCGCAATTCCTTCCAGGGTCTGCGGAGCAACGAGATGAGCTTTCTGGATAATGTCCTAAGAAAAATCAAACTATCCGACAACCGCAAAGCTCCACGGCTGGACTCGCCCACGCTCGTCGCATATTACTGGGATGGAGCAACGCCGACCGCGCACGAAATTCAAAATATAAGCTATGACGGTTTCTATATGCTTACCGATGACCGTCTGCGGCCGGGCACAGTAGTTACGATGACCCTGCAAAGGTCATCCGATACAAACGTGGAGTCTTCTTCGCAGCCTCACCTTACGGTCATGTCCATTGTCGTCAGGGAAGGTCCCGATGGAATCGGATTTGCTTTTGTCCCGCAGGAACTCAAGGATGCTGAGCGGTCCCAGAATGCGCGAAATAGACCTGCCGACAGACGCGCCATCAGAAAGTTTATCGAGCAAGTCCACTCAGATGGATTCCTTACATTTACGTCGATTGCGAACCGCAGCAGAACCGTCACCGGAAAGCTTGCCGACGAAGACGGCCAAACTTTGATCTTCGCTGCCCTGAGCATGACGTGCTTGCTCGGTTTTGTCGCGCTTGCAACCGACGTCGGCGTCATGATGCGCCAGAAAAGAATGGCTCAGACAGCAGCGGATGCCGCAGCCATCGCCGGCGCGTTAGAACTCAACTACAACACCGGCCTTGTAACATCGGCGGCAAAGGCTGCCTCAGCACAAAACGGCTTTACCGATGGAAGTGGCGGAGTCACGGTTACGGTCAACTGGCCACCCAGGTTCGCATCAGCTTCTCATAGCTCAAACAGCTATGTGGAAGCCATTGTTTCGATTCAACAGCCAACCATCTTCATGGGCCTGTTCGGGATCTTGAATATGACCCCTACCGCCAGGGCGGTTGCGACGAGCGGCGGAGGTGCGAGTAACGGCTGCGTATACATATTGAGCCCCAATGGATCTCCGGCCATGGAATTGCAGGGTTCGTTCACAGTAACCGCGCCGAACTGCGGCGTCATCGTTGATTCGAATGCCAACGGCGCGTTGGACTTCACGGGAGCAGGCGGAAGCCTCTCAGCTGGATCCGTTGGCGTCGTCGGTACCTGCACGGGCCATTGTTCCGATAGCACTCCGACTCCGGTCCAGGGAATCATTCCGCAAAGCGATCCTTTGGGCAATCTCTCAATGCCGGACCCAACGAAGCTTTCATGTAGTGCGCCCAGCGGAGGCAAGCTGACCGGAACCATAAGTGCTACAGGCGTCGTTTGCTATAGCGGAACCGTCAGCTTGAGCAATGTAACCCTGAACGGCGGAACTTACGTCTTTACCGGAGATGTGAATCTCGGCGGCAACGTGACCACATCCGGCGCAACTCTTGATATTAACAGCGGCACGCTCGGAATCAGCACCGGAACAACGCTGAACCTCCTCGCCCCTACATCGGGAAACTACAACGGGATCGCTCTCATGCAACCTTTGGCCAATGCGAACCAGATAACCATTCAAAAAGGAGATGCCAGCGGAACTATTGACGGGATTATCTATGCACCCGGTGCTGAACTATTCCTCCAGGATAGTGGCGGTGACAAGAGTGGCGGCCTGACCCTCATCACAGACCTGATCGTGGGGTCACTGTTTGACAAAACCGCAACCCTCAGCATCCAGAGTTATTCTCAGTCAAACCCGGGCACAACGCCCCTCTCAAAAATTGCGCTCGTGGAGTGAACTAAGATGACAGCGACGTCCGCGACAAATTCGACCGGAGAAGTTTTCAAAGTGCTTCGATATCACGTGCGTCTGAACATGGGCCAGGCTTTTGTAGAACTGGCTCTCGTTTTGCCTGTCTTCACTCTTTTGTTGGTCGGAATAGTCGAGGTCGGGCGTCTGGCATACGCCAGTATCGAGGTAAACAATGCCGCCCGGGCCGGCGTCGCATACGCCGCGCAAACCGAGACTACCGCTGCCGATGCTACCAACATAAGACTCGCAGCAACTCAGGATGCACCGAATATTACAAGTTTATCCGCGACAACGTCATACTCCTGCTCCTGCGAGAGCTCAACCGGTACCGTCACATCGTTCGCCAGCTGCGTCAACACTGTGACAAATCTCACTACTTGCCCCAGCCCCTCTCGCATCGTCGTGTTCGTTCAAGTCAATACCAGTGCACCAGTCGCCACGTTATTTCATTTTCCTGGAATCGCCAGCACAGTCACCCTGCGAGGACAGGCCATCATGAGAGTCCAACAGTAATGTCAATGCGGGCAACATCTGGTCGGAAGATCGTCTTTGCAATAAGGCTGACTCAACGCCGGGCAAGCGACGAATGCGGCTCAGCGATTATGGAGACCGCCATGTCTACGGTCCTCTTCCTGACATTCCTCTTTGGCATCTTTGAGACTGGCTTCGCCCTCTACACGTATTACTTCATCTCTGAGGCCGCTCGAGAAGGCGCACGTTACGCGATAGTGCGAGGATCAAGCTGCACAGGCTTCGCCTCTGCGTGTCCGGCCGCAGGATCGGATGTTCAGAACTATGTGCAGAACCTCGGTTTCCCTGGTATTAATCCGAGCAAGATGACGGTAAGTCCGTCATGGTCCGCCTATACGTCAGGCTCAACGTGCCCCGGCTCACCGAATCCGTGCAACAGTCCAGGAAACTTGGTCACAGTGACAGTGCAGTACAACTTTCCGCTGACACTCCCCTTTGCACCGAAGTTGACGTATGCGATGTCGAGCACCTCCGCCATGATCATCGCGCAATAAGCCGAACGATCCCACCATCCGGTTTTCCACAGAAATATTTCAAAGGAGTGGCAGAAAAATCCCACCAGAAAAACGCCACACAAATCTCCACAACTTACCACCCAAAAACCACAACTTCACCACAAAAAACCATCAAGTTTTGCCCGGAAATCGCAAAATCCCCTCCAAAAACCCCTTCCAAAAAAATACGACCACTACTCCGACTCATCCGGAATAATCAGCAGCACTTCCACCTGCGTGATCTGTCCATTTTGCGTAGCCGGCCGGAACTGCCATTGCTGCAAAGCGTGTAGCAGGAACTTCGCCTCAGCCAGCTCCGTGGGAAATACAACTGCCAGCCTCTCGAAATGACCCGCAGCATTCACAAACCCATGAATAATAATGGCGTCCGCGCCCGTATCCGCATCGATACTAGGTCGTGTAATGTCATACGGCCAAGGAGCATCCGGCCGCGCGTTGCCTGCCTTCGCAATTTCCTCCGATCGCGGAACAGAATACTGCAGAATCCAGTTCTTGTGCGTACCTACGTGCAAATAAACGGTATAGGCCAACCGGCCTCTCCATGTACTCGCCGCCTCCGGGTAATCGTCCGCCGCCGAAGTTCCCACCACAACCACCCCAAACGCCCCATCTCTCGGCAAAGCCAAATGCGTAACTGAACGCAATCCACCTGTATCTAGGCCCTCTGAACCAACAGTCGCCCCCGTCGTACTGTTGCTCGTTCCCACACCACTTCCTGCGTTGCCCGCCTTAGCCGATTGACCAGTCGTCTGCCCCACACCGGCTCCGCTCGGTTTGTTGTCGACGACATTACCCGAGCCCGTCTGCGACGTACTCTTCTGCTGCCCCGGCGAAAGCGATCCCGTCAGGGGAGTCGGCGCAACCTGATTGACCATCGGCAGAGTCGCAGTTCCGTCCTTCAACTGAACATCGGACATCGAGATGACGCTCGCGGGAGTCGGCTGACCCGAGTTTTTCGATGCAGTCTCCGGAACACTCTTCGCCGGAGCAGGTCCTTGGGCTGTGACCGGCGAGCTCTTGCTCGGTTCGGGCAACGGCGCCTTCGTCTCGGACGGACCGGGTGAGATTTGCAAATCAGATACATGAACAGCCTGATTGGGCGGTGTAAGCGAAGGCTGCACTTCGATCTTAGCCTCGGTCTGCTGAGAAGCCGGGACAATTGTCCTGACGGTCATGTCCCGCGAGCTCCACACCGTAACTTGAGGAAGCGGCGCCTTCTGGATGAGGAGATTGTTGGCTACGTCTGGTTGAATCAGTGTCTGCTCGACCTGTTTCTGCGCTACAAAATTGCTTGGAAGACGTGGCGCCGACGCAGTAGGCGGAGTATTGCCCGGAGCAATACTTCTGGCCCTTGATGCCTGTCCTACTTCGGCCGTTTCATGCGGGACATACTGACGGATCTTTGGCTCCGGTTGATGCAACTCCATCACCCGGACCGTATATCTCTTCGCAACGTCCGAAACCTCCACCGTCTGAGGCCGATTCAAACCAAGAAACAATAGAACGCACGCCAGACTATGCACAAAGACGGAGATTACGAAGGCGGAAGGGCCTCTCCTGGGCGCCGGAGTCTCCCCAAACAGCGAAATGATAGTAGAAGACTTCATGATCGACTCGATCGTCCCCGCTACTCAGCCCGTTGATAACTGTAAAGTCCTATAGACAGTGCTCTCCCCCGAACCCGGGACTATTCGTTCGCTGCAATTTGCAGACCAATCAAATTTCTCGCTAAATCCTGATAACTAAGAGTCTGCGCACAGCTGCGTGTCTACACAGCTACATCACGTGGTCTCTTGGTATACACGTGTTCACACTTGGGGTCGAATCTGCCAGCTAAACCCATGATTCTCAATAAAAACGGGATTCTGTCTTTGGCATCCCAATTGCCACAGAACGTTAGAAGTTCGGAACCGCCTGCCCAGTCGATTCCGGGGGATTGCTGATGAACCGAAGACTGCTGAACATACTTTTAATCGCCTTCGTAATTGCAGCCGGTTGCAGTTACATCGTCTTTCGTCTGATCGGCAGCCGAATCTCCGGACCGCGACTTACAACTACGCGCATGGTCGCAGCGGCCGCGGACATCAAGCTCGGAAGCGTCCTGCGCGATACCGATCTGACGACAATCGACGTCGTTGGCACTCCCCCTAAAGGCGCAATACTGAAACCTGAAAGTGCGGTCGGCCGGGGAGTAATCTCGAACCTGTACGTGGGCGAGCCCATTCTGGAGAGCCGTCTCGCCCCTGTCGGCTCCGGAGGCGGACTCGCCGCCACGATTCCCAACGGCATGAGAGCCGCGGCAATCAAGGTTAACGAAGTTGTCGGCGTAGCTGGATTTGTCACACCAGGAATGCACGTAGATGTACTGATTTCTGGTACTCCACCTGGCGTAAACAACGGCGAAGGATCACGAGTTAAAACCCTCTTACAGAACCTTGAGGTCCTCTCTGCCGGTACCGACATCCAACGCGATGCGGAAGGAAAACCCCAGCAAGTTCAGGTGGTTAATCTGCTCGTTACCCCTGACCAGGCGGAATCCCTAAGTCTGGCAAGCAATGAAACCCATATCCAGCTCGTCCTGCGCAATCCGTTGGATAACGAAGTCGCCAAACCCACCGGCACCGCGGTAGCCACACTCTTCTCGAATGGAAATCAGCCGAAGGCGGCCCCGGTGTACCATGCTCCAACTGCGAAACCTACTCCTACCTCACATTCGTATCTCGTCGAAGTCTTCAACGGATCAAAACGAAGTGAGGCCAAATTTGCCTCTGGCGAGGAACCACAGTGAACCTTCGAACCCTGATAGCTAGTGCCCTGTCGTCCTTCATTTGCCTGCAGCCGACTCTTCAGGCGCAGGCTCCGCCTCCGCCGTCTGCGCAGGCTGAGAGTACCAGCGACGTTACCAACGATCTTTCTGTCACAGTGGGCAAATCGGCTCTGGTGGACTTCACCAAGCCAATCACACGCGTCGCCATAGGCACTGCCGAGATCGCAGAGGCCACCGCTGTCAGTCCATCCGAGGTCATGGTCAATGGGAGAGCGCCCGGAAATACAAGCCTCATCGTGTGGCAACAAGGTGGTGGTAGGCAGTTTTTCAATATTACCGTTCACCCCAGTCACGCTGCGGCCGACGACAGCATAGCGGCTGTCCGGCGAGAGCTCAAGCTTGCGATGCCGGCAGAAAATATCAATATTGCCTCGGAGAATAACCTCGTCGTCCTGCGCGGAACAGTAAAAGACCTCACCGACTCCGACCGCGCTGTCCAGATCGCTTCCACCGCTGGTAAAGTCGTCAATCTTATGTACGTCGACGTGCCCCCGACACCTCAGCAGATCCTTCTGAAAGTCCGATTCGCCAGTGTGGATCGAAGTCTCGAAAGGCAGCTGGGCATCAACATATTCAGCACGGGTGCAACCAATACCATTGGTGCAATAACCACTGGACAGTTCTCGCCGCCAACAGTTAGCCTCCCCAGCGGGTCGTCAACTGGGGGCGCATTAGCAACCCTGACGAATGCACTCAATATCTTCTTCTTCCGCCCTGATCTCAACCTCGGCGCGACCATTCAGGCACTCGATACTCAGGGTGTGGTCGAAGTGCTTGCCGAGCCGAACATGCTCACCGAAGATGGCAAGCAGGCCAGCTTCCTCGCCGGCGGAGAATACCCCTATCCGGTAGTGCAGGGAACGAGTGGAGGCTCAGGCACAGTCTCAATCCAGTTCAAGGAATTCGGCATTCGTCTCAATTTCATTCCGACGATCACACCTCGAGGCACGATCCGTCTCCAGGTTGCGCCCGAAGTGAGTTCGCTGGATTTCGCGCAAGGGGTTCAGATCTCCGGATTTTCGGTTCCCGCAATCGACGTTCGCAGAGTGAAGACCGAGGTAGAACTAGGCGAGGGACAAAGCTATGTCATTGGTGGCCTCCTCGACAATCGCGAAACCCAAACATTCTCGAAAATTCCCTTTATTGGGAGCATTCCAGTCCTGGGTAGATTTTTCCAGTCGATCACCAAGACCCGCAATAACACTGAACTTATTGTGGTCGTGACCCCCGAGATCGTTCAACCGATCGACAAGGGCCAACCTCTGCCGCAGTTGAACTACCCTGAAAAGTTCCTTCCGCCCAACTCCAAGATACCGATGTACAACCCCACCGGCATAGCCGGGGGGACCCCTGCGCCTGCAGTTCCGCCAATACCAGTAGAGAAGCTAATTCAAAGCATGCAGCCCGAGAAGCAACTCGTCATTGAAGGAAGTTATTCAACCGGCGGCTACGGTACCAGCGGTACCGGCGGCGGTGGTGGCGCAGGTATGTCTACTACGCCGCCGCAGTAGAAGAAGGGGTGATGCGATGAGCGTTGTGTTAGAGAAGACCGCCGAGCCTCAGATTCAGTCTCGTTCCTCGCTCAGCTTTCATCTCCTCATGGCGTACGCCTGCTCTGCTCTTGTGCTCATTGACTGGGTCGCATGCCGGATGACTGCGATCCAGATTCAGGGTGTATCGAATCTCGCCATCGGCATTGTCTTCGCAGGCGCAGCTGTGTTCACAATTGCAAGCTTTTGGCACGAGAAGGGAAGGACGGACCTTCGCGATGCCATCCTGACGATTCCGTGGATGTTCTTTCTGGCAGCGGCTCTCCCATTGCTAGTTTTGGCCGCGGCCAGGTTTAATATGCCGCTGCAGGACACTAATCTCACTCATCTTGATCGATTGTTTGGTGTCAGCGTTCCCCAAATCACGTCTTGGGCCTCTCGTCACTGGCTCGGAAGGCTCATTAACGGAACCTATCCTCTTCTTAACTCCTTATTCATAGTGTCGGCGCTGCTTCCGGCATTTATGGGCAAAGTTGAATGCGCGCAGCAGTTCGTGCTCGCCAACCTAATTGCATTTGCGGTCGGCCTTTCGTTGTTCGCGCTTTTTCCTGCGATCGGGCCCTGGTACGGGTATGGCGTCCCACCGACTCCAGGTCAGATGCAGTGCCAGACATCAATTCTGCTCTTCCGCGGACCTGGCCACATCGTTTCTCAATTGGCGGCGATCATCTGCTTCCCTTCATTCCACGTGATGTGGGCCATCTTTTGCGCCGCCGCTTTATGGGGATTTCGCGTTCTGCGTATTCCTGTTGCCGTATTTTCAACCATGATTGTTCTTTCTACCGTCACGACCGGCTGGCATTACGTTACCGACGTCGTTGGCGGCATAGTTATCGCAGGCCTATCCCTATTTGCAGTCGGATGCTATACGCGCAAAAACAGGTGGGGGGAGCAGCGGTTGGAGGCGCCGAGGCGATGAGAACCGAGCCGAATCTAATGAGTCCGCCCCCCAGTGCTATCAGCCGCTTAGACGGCAGTGACGGGGCCATGTCCAGTTCCTCTCTTGAGGCGTTGAGCCATTCTCTGCGTACCACACTTGCCAGTCAGACTGTCAGGCCACACCACCAATTCTCAGGCATGAAAGTCTCGAACCTCACACGTCAGACGGTTATCGCTCAAAACATTGAGGTTGCCGACCGCGCAAGCACACGCCGTAAGGGCCTGCTGGGACGCAACAACCTGTCCGCTGGCGAAGGTCTTTGGATCATCCCCTGCGAATCAGTTCACACCTTTTTCATGAGGTTTTCCATCGATCTCGTTTACCTCGACCGCGCCCTGAAAGTAACGAAAATCAGGAGCAATGTGCCTCCCTGGAGGCTATCCGCGTGTCTCTCAGCCCATTCCGTCATAGAGCTTGCGCCGGGCACAATCCAAACGACGCAGACCAGGGAAGGGGATCAGCTCGAATTCGCCACTAATGATGCCCATCGCGGCACACAAACCCCAAAGCCCAAACCCTAAGGTTCCAAACTACGATGCTCTATTGCCAACGCACTCTTCTTTCAATCAGCCGCAACCAGCAAATCCAAGTTGTTTGAGGTCGCATTTTTCCAAGGGTATGTATACCGGCGGCATTGCCTCCCTAACTACGTGTAAACAGACGTTCACACCGTAACAGCCCGACGAGAACTAAGTCGCTTATTTACGGATGGTTACCTCGCTGGGACGATTGGCCCTTCGCTTGCCACTCTTTGAGGTAATCCCAGTCTGTAGCTGGAAATAATGCCTTGGATAGGAGAACTACCAAAATGAAAGAAAAACTGATGCAACTTTCGGTGAAACTGCAAGTGTTGATGGACGAACAGGGCCAGGACCTAATCGAGTATGCCCTCGTCGTTGCCCTGATTGCCTTTTCCGCAACAGCCGGCATGCGCGGTTTAGCCAATGCAATCAACGCGGCCTTCAACCAGGTCGGCACCACGCTCGGCACTTATATTACCTAGTGCGTTGCCGAAGACGGCAAGTGCTGAAAACAAACAGCTCTGCTGCCTTCGGTATTCTTTCGCCATCACACTGATCTATTGCCCAGACATTTCATTGATAAGTGGGTTAGTCTTAGCTGGGAAAAACTCTAATCGGGGGAAATTCCATGAGACATCACTTGTTGAAGCTTGAGATTAGATTGCGGACCCTATTGGACGAAGAGGGGCAGGATCTTATCGAATACGCACTCGTCGTTGCTTTAATCGCCTTCTCGGCAACTGCCGGAATGTCTTCTCTGGCCACTGCCATTAACAACGCCTTCAGCAATGTCGGCACTACGCTTGGCACCTACATCACCTAGTTTGCGCTGTAAGCCTTTGCACTGCGCGACGTCGCATTGTATGGGGAAGCACGCTGCAAGGCATCCCGCCCGAAGCGTATTCCCCTATCTTCTTTCAGCAGAATTGTGCCTTGCACCGAGCAAGTGAGATTTCCATGATCGACGCAAAACGAATTGCGGTTGTCATGCCGGCCTACAACGCGGAAAAAACGCTGGAGAAGACTGTCCGTGCCCTTCCTGCCGTTGTCGATATCAAAATTCTCGTCGACGATTCAAGCAACGACGACACTGCACGTCTCTCCGAAAAACTCGGCGTTCAAACCTTCATCCACGACTCGAACTACGGATACGGACGCAACCAGCAGACCTGCTATCGCGAGGCCCTCGCAGCCGGCGCAGACATCGTCGTCATGGTCCATCCTGACTACCAGTACAACCCTGCTTTGGTCTCGGCAATGGCCGATATGGTCGCAAGCGGCGTCTACGATGTGGTCCTCGGTTCACGAATCCTCGGCGGCGGGGCTCTCAAAGGCGGCATGCCGCGGTACAAATACATCGCCAACCGTCTGCTCACCGCATTCCAGAACCTGTTTCTCGGAGTCAAGCTCTCGGAGTACCACACAGGTTTCCGAGCTTTTTCCCGGGAGGTCCTTCAGACCCTTCCGCTGCTGGAGAACTCAGACGACTTCGTCTTCGACAATCAGATGCTCGCTCAATCTGTCATGTTCGGCTTCCGCATCGGCGAGATCTCCTGCCCAACGAGTTACTTCGAGGAGGCTTCCTCCATCAATTTCCGGCGCAGTGTGAAATACGGTCTTGGCGTCTTGGCCACAACTGCTTGTTTCGTCGCCCATAAAACCAACATGGTCAAGGTGCCGATCTTTGACACAACAGGCAGAAAATTGACGTTCAAGTACTACTCAGAGGTCGCCTGACATCGTGACCGCCGAAGCCGGCCAAAGTTGAAGACCCTAGAGAGGCAGATCGTTCGTATATGGTTTTGTCGTCGCCCCCGGAAAATGCCCCTTCTCTGGTCCTGATCGAAGGCAGTTTCACAGCGATCGCCATAGCCTTGGCATTCTGCTGGCCTAAGTTGGGCTTCGCCTGGTTCTCGCGCGTCGAGCACGCTTTCTACAAGCTGGCGCGACGAAAATCTCTGTCTGTCGTGGTTGTTGGCTTTACGGCATTCTTTCTTCGACTCGCGATCCTTCCGCAGTGTCCCATTCCCCTTCCGTTTCTTCCCGACGACTTCAGCTTCCTGCTGGCAGCCGATACCTTCGCATCCGGAAAGCTCACGAATCCGACCCCGGCGATGTGGGTCAACCTCCAAAGTATCCACGTCACGATGAAGCCCACCTACATGTCGATGTATTTTCCTGCCCAGGGGCTAGTCCTGGCCGCAGGCAAAGTACTGACGGGCCATCCGTGGTTAGGCGATCTCGTGATCACCGCCTTGATGTGCGCTGCGATCTGCTGGATGCTGCAAGCGTGGCTCCCGCCCAGCTGGGCGTTGCTCGGCGGAATGTTATCAATTCTGCGTTTGGGACTGTTCAGTTATTGGATCAACACATACTCCGGCGCTGGATCCATCGTAGCGCTCGGCGGAGCGCTCGTGCTCGGCGGACTTCCAAGATTCGTGAAGTACGTTCGCTTCCGCGACGCTCTGCTGATGGCGGTCGGCGTTGTCCTCCTCGCGCTCTGTCGTCCCTACGATGGAATGCTCCTTTGCATTCCCGTAGCTTGTTATCTGATCTGGTGGATGGTCTTCGGCAAGAATCGTCCTTCCGCTTCTCTCCTACTCCGTCGCATTGCCGTACCACTTGCCTTGGTCGCAGCTGGCCTCGCCTGGATGGGATACTACGATTACCGCGCGTTCGGAAACCCTCTTACGCTCTCCTATACGGTCAATCGCGCCCAATTCGCCACCGCGCCGTACTTTATCTGGCAATCCCAGCGTCCGGAGCCCGCCTACCCTTATCAGAAAATGCGCGAGTTTTATCAGATCGAACTCAATTCATACCAAAAAATTCACAGTCTTCGCGGCTTCCTGCCCCAGACTCTGCTGAAAGCGGCAAGAGGCATCATCTTCTACACAGGTGTCCTGCTGCTCCTTCCGCTCATTATGCTTGGGAGCGTATTCCGGGACCGGCGCACGCGCTTCCTGGTGCTTTGTTGTTTTGTATTGGCTCTCGGCCAATTGATTGAAATATTTCTGATCCCCCACTATCTCGCTCCCTTTACCGCTGCGTTTTACGCAATCGGACTCCAAGCTATGCGTCATTTGCGGTTTTGGACGCCGGAAGGTGAACCCGTTGGCGTCACTTTACAAAGGTTGATCGTGACTCTCTGTGTTGTCATGGCAGTCGTACGCCTTTATGCAGAGCCGCTTCACCTCGCTCTTCCCGTTTGGCCGGCCGCATGGGCAGCTGAGTGGTACGGCCCCAATAATCGCTCCGGCACAGAACGCGAAAATATCGTGGCCCAACTCGACCAGCTCCCCGGGAAAAAGCTTTTGATCGTCCGATACTCTTCGGACCATAATCCGATGGTCGAGTGGGTCTACAACACCTCCGACATCGACAATTCGAAAGTCATATGGGCATGGGATATGGATGACGCTAACAACCAGAAACTTATCCGCTATTACAAAGACCGCACCGTATGGTTGGTCGAACCCGATGCGACTCCCGCTAGAATCTCGCCTTTTCCCCAACCAGTTAAGTAGCCAATAAGCCATTGACCGGCACAACATGGGCAAGAGATCAGTGGACAAACCTCCGCAAAGACATCCCTATCACGAACAAGACGAAGAGAACTAACACCATCAAAAGGTATCTTTCGAGCTTCATCGATGGGACTCTTTCAGCGAGCATTAAAATGCCAAAATGGAAAACTCGAGCGTTCCCACCCCGGTAAACCAAATAATGGCCCACGGTCAGATTGTTGATCACATATCCGCCGCCGAATCGAGACACCACATTTCCCAACGCTTCATTCTTCCGTCACAAGTGACAAAACCAGCATTCGTGTTCTATCGCGCATTTTTATAGATCATGCCCAACAACTCATCGTACATCGCTTGCCTCTCCTCGTCCGATCCAGTCCGAATAGCATGGGTCGCGCAGTGTGCCAGGTGATTTCCCATCAGCGCACGCGCTACCGCTCTTAGCGCCTCCTGCGTCGAAGAGACCTGCGTCAGGATGTCGGCGCAGTAACGGTCTTCCTCCACCATGCGCTGCAGTCCCCGAACCTGTCCTTCAATGCGTCGCAGCCGCCGCACATTCGAAGCCTTGAGCGCTGGATCCACGCCCACTGCCTTCCGCTCCGATAGACGCTTTGCGGACGAGCTCGCGTTTTCTCCAGCCGAAATAATTTTCTGTTTATCGTTTTTTCGTGCCATACCTTCTCCCTGTATCTCAGGAAAGTTTCAACCGTCGCAACCGCAAACTGTTGGTTACAACACTGAAAGAGCTCAGTGCCATCGCCGCGCTCGCAACTACCGGGCTCAGCATTAATCCGAAGACCGGATACAGAACACCCGCCGCCAGCGGAATTCCGATTACGTTGTAAAGGAACGCCCAGAACAGGTTCTGCCGCATCACCCGCATCGTGCCACGCGACAGCGAAATCGCTCCCGCCACACTCGTCAGATCGCTCCGCATCAGCATTACATCGCCTGCTTCCATCGCAATGTCGGCGCCTGTCGCCATTGTCAGGCCAATATCCGCCTGCGCCAGAGCAGGTGCATCGTTAATCCCATCCCCCACCATCGCAACAACCTGGCCCTCTTGCTGCAGCCGTTTGATAGATCGGAAG
>Ga0209624_10002131_pt1 | contig 14851 bp, 10 predicted proteins | sample JacPinW_OM2H0_O1_FD_188565 | JGI IMG/M metagenome (GOLD analysis project Ga0209624, IMG submission 188565) | Forest soil microbial communities from Algoma, Ontario, Canada - Jack Pine, Ontario site 1_JW_OM2H0_O1 (SPAdes) (version 2) | ecosystem: Environmental > Terrestrial > Soil > Boreal...
CTAAAAATTTCTAATCTATGGCATTCATCATTCTCTGCTTGGACTACTAGGGTATCTAATCCTGTTCGTTACCCGAGCCTTCGTCCCTCAACGTCAGTTATTAGATAAAAGGTTGCTTTCGCCGTTACCAGTCGTTATGGTATCAAAGAATTTCAACTCTACTCCATAAATACTCACCTTCTCATATATAACTCTAGTAAAACCGTTTCCTATTTTGGACTAATTTTACCGTCTAGGTACCCTTTAAACCTACTAAAGATGAATAACACTAGTCTTCTACGTATTACCGCGACTGCTGGCACGTAATTTGGTCAAGACATATAGATAGTAAATTGTCATAATCAGTATTCTATCTAGAATTTTATTCCACAAAGTGGATACTATACCTGTCTGCCTGAATTTATATTATCAGTTAATCAATCATATACTACATATAACTAAAGAATACAATAAATCAATTATAAATTAAGACAATCTTTTTTGTGTTTAATTAACTAATCAAACCAAATATAGTTAGCCGTGAAGCTATACATTCCTCCAAGTTGCTGGTTCAGCCGTTAGGCCATTGACCAATATTCCCCACTGCTGTACTATACGTATTGGGGTTTTTTCAGACCCAATGTGATCGATCGACCTCTCAGCCTCGACTACGGAATCTTAAGCTAGTTAAGCCATTACCTTAACTACTACCTATCCGAAATATTTATTGTCCTCTTAAAGCGGAATCTACATTCCTTTTTTATTATATACCGTTTATATTTAATTGATTTATAAATACTATAAGGTATTTCTTAACCTTACTTTAAGGCAGCCAAAATATTATATACTCACCTGTACACCACTTCTAATAAAATAAAAGACATTAAACCCTTTATTAAATTAGACGTTCGATTAGCATGTGTCAAGCATTTGGACAGCGTTCATTCAGAGCCATCATCAAACTCAATAATTAATTAATGGTATAGATAACACTAATAAATTTTATAAAAAAAAAAATTATTAACGTTCTATTTTTTTCTATCTATACCATTACTAATATGTTTTTAATTTTTAAGATCAAAATTTTGATCTTAAGTATTAAATTAGATGTTTGCCTTCAAAAGTATTTATCTTTTTGGATATATTTAAGCCGGGTCCTGTAATAGTTATTGGTCTATATTAAGGCTTGACATAAGGCTTGCATGTTCGTTAACTTTCTTTTACTGTATAGAATATAATATTTATTATAATTATACATTTATCTATAATAATTATAGTAAGATGTTATTAATTTTCTGTTAAATACCTAAGTTTTTACCTTACACTCATATTTTTATGTGTAAACATCTAATAAGCTCCGGACTTTCCTATACTATATCTTCAAACATAGTAATTATACTATTTATATCACAAAAGATAAAATACTACTAATTAATATAAAATAAATAATACTATAAATAATACTATATATATGTATTATTTACATATAAATTATTAACATTTTATTTTTAATGTAAATCTAATGCATCTTTTATGTATGAAGATGTTAAAACTACAAACACTTGGGCTTGAATGAAAGCAATACCTAGCTCTAAACCAGAGAATGCTATAATAAAAGCTAAAGGTACTAATCCTAAAAAGAAAAAAATAAATCCAGAAGTCATAATATTGTAAGTGAAACCAGCTAGAATATTTAATAACATATGACCACTTAATATATTAGCTCCTAATCTAAGCCCTAAAGAAACATTTCTAGATAAGTATGATATAAATTCAATTAATACTAATAAAGGTAATAATGCTAAAGGACAACCAGCAGGCACTAATAAAGAAAAAAATTCTAAACCATGTTTTTGAAACCCTAAAATAGTTGCACCTAAAACTACAGTGAAACTAAGAGCAAATGTAAATATAAAATGACTTGTTGATGCAAAGCTATATGGAACCATACCTATTAAATTATTAATTAAAATAAATATGAATAACGTATAAATAAACGGGAAGTATATTTGTCCTTTTGTAGGATTTATTTGATTAGTTACTATACTATGTATAGTAGCATATATGGATTCTTGACTTATCGATCAGTTATTACTTACTACTTTATTGTAGTTAGTAGCTAAAATATTTAACGTTAACACTAAAAAAGCTCCTATTGTTAAGTATAATCCAATGTTAGTCAATGAAATATGTAAATTTCCTAATATTGGTGCATTTAAACTTAATAAGTTTCTTATTTCAAACTGATCTAAAGGACTTGGAATATCGGTGTATAAAAATTTAGACATCTTTCTATAATTATGGTTATATATTTTTATTGAAATATCTGCTTTTGAATAATTTTATATGTATTAGGATATATGGTATATATAAAAATAAACCATAACAAAAAGATTATATATTAACAATTATAATTTACTTATAAACATACGAGATACAAATAAACGAACAAATCTAGGTAATATATATTTTGAAAAAACGTATATCATTACTACTAATAATATAAAGGCAAACGTTACTTGATTTATAAAATAAAAAGGAACTAGTTGTGGCATTTTTGTTTTTTATATAGCTTCAATGTTATAATAAAATACTTGTCTATTATTTATACATTATTATCTAATTAAAGATAGAAAATTTAAAGGATATTTAAGAGAAAATACATTAAGATGATTATTAAATATTCCTTATATGTATTTTTTAATACAATTAATATTTTACTTTTTTCAGTTAATACTTAAGTATCATCACTGTTTAGTTTTTTTATAGCTCGTGATCTTTATTAAATATCTTTTCAATGTTATCAGTACAGTCTTATATTATAGGATCTAAAAATATAACTTTATTAAGATATTTAATTTAGGTTACTATATATTAATGAAGATACTGAATAATGTAAACCATCTAATATAGGGGCAGGATATATACCCAATATAACAGTAAATACAACTAATGTAAATAGAATAAAGAATTCACGTTTACTTACATCATTTATATTAGCTTCAAATAATTTACTAAATGATCCTCCAAAAGCTATTCTGTTAAACATGTATATAGTATATGCGGCAGAAAATACAATAGAAGAACTAGCGAAAACACCTAACAATGGTAATCTTTCAAATACACCATAAAGAGACATAAACTCTCCTACGAAATTCAAAGTAAGAGGAACACCACAATTACCTAAGGATAATATGAAAAATAATATAGAAAATAAAGGCATTATTTGAGCTATACCTCTATAGAAACTAATTAATCTAGTACCAGATCTGTCATATAATACACCACCAACACAAATAAATAGACCACTTGAAACAAACCCATGGGCCAATCCTAAAGCTATACCACCTTCTATTCCTTGTATTGTATTACTAAACACACCTATAAGGTATACAGCTGCGTGTGATACAGAACTATAAGCTATAAGTTCTTTAACATCTATGGTTCTTAGTGTACTAAAGCTAGCGTATATTATAGTTATAACACCTATAAGGTATATTATATAAGTATAATCTAAAGAAGCCTTAGGTAACAATGGAAGTATAAGTCTAAAAATACCATATAAACTTAATTTTAAAACTATAGCTGCTAGTATAATACTACCACCTAAAGGAGATTCAACGTGAGCTTTTAGCAATCAAGTATTTAAAAATATAGTAGGAGTTTTTACAGCAAATGCTATAAATATACCATAAAATAAAAATAACTGTGTAGAATAGTTAAAATTGGTTTTATATAATGCATCAAAATCAGTAGTTCCCATTATAGAAGACATAGTTAATATTGATAACAATAAAAATAATGATCCTAATAATGTATATAAGAATAAATAAAAACTAGCTCTTACTTTATTACCTGATCCAAATAAACCTATTAGTATAAACAATGGGGGTAATATACTTTCGAAAAATATATAAAATAATAATATATCTAGGACTAAAAAAACTGCTAATAACAAAATTTCTAATAATAAAATAATTATTACATATGATCTTACATTCTCATTAATTGAGTTTCAATTACTTAATAATGCAATAGGACTTATTATAGTCGTTAATAAAACAAAATATATTGATAATCCGTCTAACCCTAAGTAAAAATCGAAAGAGCTAATTTCATGATATTCCTGAACAAATTGGAATTGATTGCTACTAAAGTCAAATAATATAAAAACGATTAAAGAAACAAAAAGATTTATAATAGATGTCGTTAAGGCAATTGTCTTAATACGAGCAATATTTAAATGAGATAATTCATAGGAGATTCCCGTAGATATTGTAAATATACCAACCAAAGGTATTACTAATAATAATGAAAGTAACATTATATATATATTTTAATAAAACTAATTTCCCTCAGGATCAAAAAAAAGTATTTGATCTTTACTAACACCACACACAACTATGTAGTAAAAATAACACTTTTTTTTACTTTGACTTTAATTCCTTTATAAGCCAAGCCATAAAAAAAGTGTAGACTAAATTCTTTGATTTAGTTATAAATTATTAATTATAATAAACTTATATTACTAGGTATTATATCAAAGCTATATAGTATACAAGGAACTAAAATAACAAAAGCTATAACTATCGGTAGTAATATAGTTCAACAGAATGACATTAACTGATCAAAACGTATTCTAGGAAATGAAGCTCTAGCCCATATGAAAATAAAAATCATAATACATGATTTTGTACCTAAAGACAAACCGTATAACAATCCTTCTATTAACGGATCTGAAAATAAACTTTCATTATGTAAATTATTTATATAATATTCAAAATTAATATATTGCATTAAACTGAATAAAGACAAATAGTTATATAAATAACCACCTAAAAATAATATACTAGTTAGTACACAAATTAATACAATACTAGCATATTCAGCTAAGAAAAAAAATACAAATATAACGGCGGCGTGCTCTGTCATAAAACCACTAACAAGTTCGGATTCAGCTTCAGCCAAATCAAAAGGAGCTCTATTAGTTTCCGCTATAGATCCTATAAAAAATATTATAAATATAGGAAATAAAGGTACTATAAATCATATTGCTCTTTGAGCTTCTATATTAACAGTAAGATTTAAACTACCTGTTAACATTACAACAAGTAATATAGCAGAACTTAAAATTAGTTCATAACTTATTAGTTGTGCCGTACTTCTAAGTGAACCAAGGAAAGCATATTTACTATTAGCACTTCAACCCGCTAATAATATACCATATGTAGATAATGAAGAAACTGCTAACATATAAAGTATACCTAGATTGAAATCACTTAAAGCTAAACCAGGACCATAAGGTATAACAAGGTAACCTAATAATGAAAATATTAAAGTTATTATAGGACCAAGGAAAAATAGAGCTAAATTAGCTTGTGTAGGTGATACATATTCTTTTAAAAGAAGTTTTAAGGCATCAGCAAATGCTTGTAAAAGACCATAGTAACCTACTATATTAGGACCTAATCTTCTTTGCATACTAGCCATTGTTTTCCTCTCGGCTACAGTTACATACGCTACAGTTAATAATACAGGAACAGTTACTAATAGAACTTCTAATATAGAAATTAAAGTTGGTATATATAACATTTATCTTTTTTTTTCAATTCTAATTAAAATAATAATAAAATCTAAATATTAAAAATTAAATTTTAGACTATCATATAATCAGGTTAAAAATAATTTTATTGCTTTTTTTTATTAAAACTAAATTTATATAAAATTATTTATTATTAAATTTTAAAGGTATTCTAAGTATAAAATTTTTATTTATATTAATGTTATACTTTATACCTTAATTTTTTTTTTACTAGTACGAATTCTTATCCAAGACTTGAACTTGGATCTAGATATTAGAAGTATCCTGCTCTACCATTAAGCTAATAAGAGTTTAAACTATATTGATTAATATAGTTTATTATAAAGTTACAATTAAGCAACGTATAATAATAAAAATGCCATCATAAGAGCGAATAAACCAGTAGCTTCTGCAAAAGCAAAACCTAATATAGCGTATGAGAATAATTGACCTCTTAATGAAGGATTTCTAGCTACACCTAATATTAATGCTCCAAAAACTACACCAATTCCTACACCGGCTCCTATTAAACCTGTAGTTGCTAATCCTGTTCCTATAATTTTTGCTGCTTGTATCATATTTTGAATAAAAAAAAAGTATCTAGTAGAGGAAACCTCTACTATTTTAAATTAATATATATAATATTAAAAATATTGTATGTTTATAATTTATTAAGTAATCTAACATTTTTAAATATACGAAAAATATGTTATTTTAAATTAAGGGACGTAATATATTATTTGTTCTTAAATTAATTTAGACATAGAGATACGGAGGAATCGAACCCCATATTTTCGATTTGCAATCAAAACGTAGAACCATCTACTGCATATCCCTTAATATATATTGTTTATGTATATATTAATAAGCTTTAAATTATAAAACAAATGAAAAATATATTTATATATATAAATATATATATGTTATTTCATATATATTTATATTAATTATAATATTAATTTTTGTTAATTTTACTTTTTATAAATTCTATTCTAGAATTTATAAGAGTTGCTTTAGCTTCCAACCGAATTTTATCTCTATTCATTAAATCTATATCATCTAATATTCTATTTCTTAATTTAAATTCGTATTCAGTTGTAGGCATTGTAGGTACCTTAGTCAAGGCATCCTGTGCATAAGCAAGTTTACCATTTAGTACCTTAAGACCAGCAAGATAATTATTTCTCTGTTGTATTGCTGTCTCTAAATCCATTTTTTTTAATTGATTTAAAATGTGACTGTTATAATCAATATGTTGACATATATCATCTCGTATAGGTACTTCTCCCCCAGGAACATTAAAGCCTGGACCGGGGTTAGTACCTTTAGGAAAAAATACAGATTGTGGATCTTCTATTTCTTTACCTTTACGCAGAGATTTAGTTTCACCTTCATCCAAAGATTTAGTTCTAATTTCATTTCAATTTATAGATTTTCATTTATTTATACGTTTAATTTCGGCTTCACGCCTAGCTATACCTTTTCCTTTACCTAAAGGTTTACCCGTATTTGAACCTTCATCGGACTCCATAGCATTGTATAATTTATTTACTATTTTATTTTTATCATTTACCTCGAAACATCCGGTATTAACCATTAAAGTTTTAAACCCGAAAAGGAATTGGTTTAAATTAAAGTTTATACCTTTTATACCGAGATAATCTGTTAGTCAACCTATTATACCTGTGTTTACCGTTCAAGATAATAGTCCTATAGCAATATTATTTACTATATCTAAATTATCTATCCTTAAACCCCCAGATACATAATATTTAACTAATGATGCAAATATAATAGTAAATAAAGCAGCAATAAACTTAGCTAATGTGTAATTTATTAAAATAATATTTATTTTAGCCTTAAAGTACTGTATAATAACACGTATTTTTGTCATTTTTTATTTTTTAATTTAACATATATTACAAAAGTAATATAAAAAATAAGGAAAGTCCTTAATAGAGGGGTTTTCAGTTTATTAAGATTCGTAAGTATAAATATAGTAGACTAAACCATATAATAGTATTAAACTATACAACTATAACAAGACACAGCATGACATAAATCACAACTATAAGTTAAAACATATGAAGTTATACTATAAGGAGATAGACCTATGTCAGATGCTATTCCAACTAAACTATATTATGTAATAGTGAATCAGTGATGATGACAGGATATAGTACTGGCATGTTTAATATATTAATATATTAGACAAATACCTACTAATATACCATGAACACAAACCGATTGTAAAGGTAAACTAACGAATGCATGAGGTTTAGGTGGACTTGTTAAAGCTCATTCTAAACTATTATAACTTCTATTCAATAATGTTTGTAAACTATCACTATAAAACTGTGGTGTTAATCAAGGGTATCTACTTGTAGATTTACCTTCAACTAATTGTAAATAAACAATATATAGGAATAATCATGTAGCTACAAGACTTATAATACTACCAAAACTACTTATCATATTTCATCCCACAAATGCGTCAGGATAATCACTAATTCTTCTAGGCATACCTTGTAAACCTAAGAAGTGTTGAGGGAAGAATGTTACATTAACTCCTATAAATAATATTCAGAAATGTACTTTACCCAACATTTTATTATAATCTAATCCTAACATTTTAGGTATTCAGAAATATCATGCACTAAATAGTGCAAATACTGCACCCATACTTAAAACATAATGGAAATGAGCAACTACATAATAAGTATCATGGAATGCTATATCAAGAGAAGCGTTAGCCAAAACAACTCCACTTAATCCTCCAATTGTGAACATAAATACGAAACCTAAAGCAAACAACATTGATGGTGTTAATTGTAAAGATCCCCCATAACATGTCGCTAATCAACTGAATATTTTAATACCTGTTGGAACAGCGATAATTAAAGTAGCCGCTGTGAAATAGGCTCTTGTGTCGACATCTAATCCAACTGTGTACATATGATGACTTCAAACAACAAATCCTAATACTCCAATTGACATCATAGCGTAAACCATACCTAAATATCCAAAAACCGATTTGTTTGAACTAGCTGAAATAGTTGTACTTATGATACCAAACCCTGGAATAATTAATATATAGACCTCTGGATGACCGAAGAATCAGAAAAGATGTTGGTAAAGTATAGGATCACCACCTCCTGCGGCTTCAAAGAATGAAGTATTAAAATTTCTATCAGTTAGTACCATAGTAATTGCACCAGCAAGTACAGGTAATGATAATAATAGTAGTACAGCTGTAACAAGTACAGCTCATCCAAATAAAGCTAGTTTATGTAATCTTATACCAGGGCTTCTCATATTAAGTATAGTAGTTATAAAATTGATTGCTCCTAATAAACTACTTATACCAGCTAAATGTAAAGCAAATATACCTAAATCAACACTTGGTCCACTATGACTTTGTATTCCACTTAAAGGCGGATATAAAGTTCAACCAGTACCTGCTCCGTTTTCTATTCCACTAGCAAATAAGAATAATAATAAACTAGGGGGTAATAATCAGAAACTTATGTTATTTAATCTAGGGAATGCCATATCTGGACCTCCTACTAACAAAGGTAATAAGAAATTACCAAAACCTCCAATTAAGGCAGGCATAACCATAAAGAATATCATTATTATAGCATGAGCAGTTATAATACTATTATATAATTGATTGTCCGCAATATATTGAACACCAGGTCCACTTAATTCTAATCTTATTAATACTGAAAAAGCTGTACCTAATAGTCCAGAAAATAATGCAAATATAAGATATAGCGTACCTATATCTTTGGCATTTGAAGATAAAAATCATCTTTCCGTTCATAATGATATTGATGTCATATGAACAAAAAGGTTAGACCTATGAACTTCGTCAGGTTGCTGGTCACCTGATATATTTCTATTATATGAAATAAATGTGGATTGGTATTGGGAAACAGGCAAACATTATCTCTAATACTCTATGCTTAAATGACAATACAATTTATTATCAGCATTAGGTAGGTATATTATTTAAAAATTCCTAATTAATAATAGTACAAATTATTATTAAAAAGACCTAAAAGTTTAGCTATTTAGGATTTATTATATATTTTATTTTTGCTACGATTAATTAGTTGTGAACTAATTATTTTTTAATTGATTTAATTCTATTAAACTATTTTCCAATAAACTAACAAAAGGTACTATAATCAAGAAATGAGAAAAATAAATAACAGTACTAATTTGTCCAAATTCTATAAATGGTGACTCAACGTGTTTGGCACCCAATTGCATTAATATTAAAAAATTAGCTACAAATATATAGAAAGCTATTTTACTTAAAGGTCTGAATTGTATACCTCTAGATCTACTTAAGTCTGTAAATGGCATAGCTAATAATATACCTATCGCACTAAACATAGCTATAACACCTAATAATTTGTTAGGTATAGATCTTAATATAGCATAAAAAGGTAATAAGTATCATTCAGGAACTATAGCAGGAGGAGTTTGCATAGGATTAGCCATAACATAGTTTTCACTATCTCCTAATACGTTAGGCATAAAGAATACAAATACACTTAATACAATTATAAATAAAAATATAGTTACTAAATCTTTGAATAAGAAGTAAGGAGCAAAAGGTAATCTATCGTAATTTCCTGATACACCTAAAGGGTTACCTGATCCTACAGTGTCATGAAATGCAATTAGATGCATTAATACTAAAGCAGCTAGTATAAAGGGTAAAACATAATGTAAAGAAAAAAATCTATTTAAAGTAGCGTTATTAACACTAAATCCACCTCAAATAAATTCAACTAAATCTTGTCCAACTCAAGGTATAGCACTCATAAGGTTAGTAATAACTGTTGCACCTCATAATGACATTTGACCATAAGGAAGTACATAACCTAGAAAACCAGTTGCCATCATTAGTATAAATATAATTGTACCTAAAACTCAAACCAATGTTCTGGGTGCTCTATATGATCCGTAGTATAATCCTCTACCTATATGTAAGTATACTAGGAAGAAAAATGCTGAAGCTGTATTACTATGTAAATAACGTATTAATCATCCATTATTTACATCACGCATAATATGTTCTACTGAATTAAAAGCTTCCAAGACACTAGGATTGTAATGCATAGCTAGAGTTATACCTGTTACTATTTGTATAACTAAACATAGAGCTAATAAAGAACCAAAATTTCATAAATAACTTATGTTAGATGGTTGTGGTGAATCAATTATATAAGAATTAACTAATTTTAATAAAGGATGACTTTTCAAAATTCTCATTTTTTTTTAGTATTTAGTAGTTTTTTTTTCTAGAAGTTAAAGGCAAATTAAATTATATATAATTCTCTAGTAGTTTAATTAAACTATATAGAACAAAAGACGTTCAAGACAAATAACAAAAAACATACAATAAAAGGAATGAAAAATATTTTTAAGGAAAAAAAAATATGTGAAGTAAAAAAAAAAGTTTTTACACACTACTAATATTACTTTAAAAGAAAGGTATATATATTTTATTATACCTTTCTTTTATTTAAAAATTGACCTGATTTTTTCACCTTTAAGAAATAAAAGTATCGAACTTCCATATTACCTTTCTTTTAAAAAGAAAAGTTGCTTTACCGTTTAAGCTAATTTCTTTACATACTTATATTAATTAATATAAGTACATAGTTACATATATATGTATATTTTAACATATTCCTATTAATTTAAAATATCTGTACGTTTGTATAATTTACTTACTATACTTATTAGACTTGATTGCAAATTCTATTATTTGACTATCAGTCAATTCAATATTAATTAAATTAGAATTTATTGTGTTAATATTACCTTTTCCATAATAACGTACTAAATTTACGTCATTATTAAAAACAGATAATAAATAATTATTAAATCTTATATCTAAATCTGATGTAAAATGACGAATATTTGTATCACCCTTCACCACCTTAGTATAATTATTATTAAGAAATAAAAAATGTTTTCTCATTGTATTATAATCAGCGTTACGAATAATATAAAGACAATTTGTGTAATTAAAATAAGAATTACAACGTCTTCTGTATATATCCGAATTAGCAAATTTGTATCATTCTAATATATTTTTAAAATGTATGAATACAAAAAAAGAATCAAGATAATTATATGCTATAGGGTTAGAAAATCTATATAAGTTTTCAGGGAGTTCTCCTATAAATATCATAGTAAATTTAAAACCACTAAAACGTTTGTTTAATATACGAGATATGTTATCCTGGCAAACTAAACGATTTTTAAATGAAACGAAATTAATAGTAAAGTTACGATTTAATATATATAACTTTGGAATAAGAGGAGTGTATAATTTTTTTATCAAATTAAAGTTATTAATAGGTGATAAAGAAAACAAGAGATCACCACTCTGTAACTCAAATATATCAAACGAATTTCCAATATAATTTAATGAAGTATACTTTTGATGCGAATTAGAATCTAAATCAAAAGGATTAAATATTTTATTATTAGTACTAATATTTTCATTTAAATTATCTTTATTTATATATTTATTTTGCTCAAGTTCTCCTGATTTAGATTTATTTTTTATTCTTTTTAATAACCCTAAATCTATTTTACTTTCTAAAGGTATTTGTTTAGAAATAACAGTTGGTACATTATTATTCACATTTTTTGCAATAATACTAAAAAGTGATAATAAAATTAATAATAGTAAACTATTATCGGTTAAAGATAAATAGGGTATTAGTATATAAAATATAAGGCCTATTAAAATATATAAGGCATAACTTGTAATAACACCTGTATCTAAACTAGCTATATTTTTACTTAAAGTAATTAAACCCTTTTCTAAACCATAAGGTCCTAATAATTCTACGCTACCTTTATCAATAACTTTAGTAGTTTGACCACCTAACTTTAAAATAAGATTAGTAATATATTTATTATAAAAAAGTTCAATTAAAAACCGTTGATTAAAAAACCCAAATATGTTATAACCTAGTCTAGATAATTTAAAATTAATAAGTATTTTAGGTAAAAACTCAGACATAATAATAGCTATTATACTAAGAGCAACAGTAAATACTAAAGGTAATAATTTAAATAAAGTAGGTACAGCAAATTCGGTATCTAGCATTATTTCATGAGTTGGATGAATAAATAAACTATTATCCGCAAAAAAAGCTGAACCTAACCCTATAAAAATATCTTTAGTAATATAACCAAAGAATATAGAAAAAATAGCTAATATAATTAAAGGTAAACTCATAAATATATCACCTTCATGAGCATGTTTGTAGCTAATTATAGGTCCATTAGGGTTGGTTAAGAAAGTTAAATATAAAACTTTAACAGAATATAAAGTAGTAAACATAGCACCAATAGTTGCTATAAAGTAAACAACGGTACCACTAAAATAAAACTGCCCATAAGCAGATTCTAATATAAAATCTTTACTATAGAACCCTGTCATAAACGGGAAAGCTACTAGACTAAGGCTTGCTATTAACATTACAGAATAAGTTAAAGGTAAAAATGGTCTTAACCCACCATACTTTCTAAAATCTTGATTATCAGCAACTGCATGGATTACAGCACCTGCACCTAAGAATAATAATCCTTTATAAAAAGCATGATTAACTAGATGGAATAAGGCTATATTGTATGAAGATAAACCAACTGCTATAACCATCATACCTAATTGGCTCATAGTAGAATAAGCTATAACCTTCTTAATATCTTGTTGAAATAAACCAATAAGAGAACTAAATATAGTAGTAATAGCCCCCAGTCATAAACATAATATTAACACAGTTGAACTGTATTCTATTAAGGGACTAGTACGCATTAGTAAATATACACCTGCTGTAACCATAGTTGCAGCGTGTATTAAAGCCGAAACAGGTGTAGGACCCTCCATTGCCATTGGTAATCAAACATGTAATCCAACTTGTGAACTTTTAGCCATAGCACCAATTAATAAACATATACCTATAATTGTAACAATATTTTCATTAACAAAAGGTGCTAATGAAAATACAGTACTATAATCTATGTTACCAAAAGATCATAAGATAGCAAACATACCGATTGTTAAAAAACAATCACCCACTCTGTTAGTTAAGAAAGCAGACATAGAGCTTTGATTTGCTGCTATTCTAGTAAATCAGAAACTTACTAAAAGATACGAACAAATTCCTACACCTTCTCACCCTACAAACATTAATAAGAAATTATTAGCGGTAATAAGTATAATCATCATAAAAGTGAATAAACTTAAATAACTAAAAAATCTTTGATTATGTGGGTCATGACTCATATATCCTATAGAATATATATGCACTAAAGAACTAACTATTAAGACAGGTATCAACATAGATACTGTTAAACTATCAAAATGGAAACCTCATAAGACGTTAAGTGATTCACTATCTATTCATCTAAAAAGATTTATAGATACAGGTATGTTATTTAAACCTACTTCAAAAAAGGCAACGAATGCTAACAAAGTGGTTGCAATTACACTTGTACATGTTATTAATTGTGCTCCGCTAACTCCGACTTTTCTACCAAAAAACCCGGAAACTATTGATCCTAATAAAGGTAAAGTAATTATAGCTAAATACATTATTTATATTCTATAGCAATACTTCCTCTTAGTCTATAAAAAGCAACTAGAATACCTAAACCTATTGCTGATTCTGCACCAGCTATAGCTATAACGTATATAGCATATGTTTGGCCTAATATATCATCAAAGCTAAGTGAACTTATCAGTATTAAGAATGTAATAGCTAATAGCATTATTTCAATTGAAATAAGCATTAATATAATATTTTTTCTATTTAATACGAAACCTAAAATTCCTATTAAAAAAAGTATTAAGGTTAAATTCATTGTATATTTTTATATTTTAATTATATGGTTAATACCAGATAATTCTTTTTAATTTAATAAAAAATATTCGTAAAAGTTATTTACTCTCCATATATATGTATATTATTTTATAAAAAGATTATTAAGTAATAAAAAAGTAGGGATATCTAGTATTATAAGTATTTTACTATACTTATAATAAATAAATAAGGAAAAAGATTATTAGGATCTCCAAGGTTTAACCTAGTTATAGACATTACAATAAAATGAAGACGATTCGTTAAAGAATAAAACAAAAGATCTATTAAAGCATTTATGTGGTATAAAAATACCATTTTCAAATGTGTAGTTTAAATTTACATAAATAAATAGAAATACTATCTATTTATTTTAAATATTGATATA
>Ga0209624_10002132_pt1 | contig 14849 bp, 14 predicted proteins | sample JacPinW_OM2H0_O1_FD_188565 | JGI IMG/M metagenome (GOLD analysis project Ga0209624, IMG submission 188565) | Forest soil microbial communities from Algoma, Ontario, Canada - Jack Pine, Ontario site 1_JW_OM2H0_O1 (SPAdes) (version 2) | ecosystem: Environmental > Terrestrial > Soil > Boreal...
CGCCGGTGATTGATCATAGTCATCGCGCGGCGGTGCACCGGCACCTGAACTGCGATCGGCGCCACCCGCCGCTGCGCCGGCACCGCCCGCGCGCCCGCCCAGCATTTGCATATTATCGGCGATGATTTCCGTGGTAAATCGGTCATTGCCCTGCTTGTCCTGCCACTTGCGGGTTCGCAGCTTGCCTTCGACAAAGACTTGCGATCCCTTGCGCAGGTATTCCGCGGCGATTTCCCCCAAACGGCCAAATAGCGCGATGCTGTGCCATTCGGTGCGCTCTTGTTGTGCCCCGGAAGTCTTGTCCTTCCAAGATTCGCTGGTGGCGATCCGGATATTGGTCACCGTCATCCCGCTCGGCATGGAACGGGTCTCAGGGTCAGCGCCCAAGTTTCCGACCAGAATCACTTTGTTTACGCCACGCGCCATGTCCTTACCCCCGCCTCAATTCGATGCCGCACATTGTACACGGCGAGCCTCACCCCAATATCGTCCTTGAGGCGCGTCATGGTGCAGATATACGCGATACCAGCGCGCCTTCAGACCGTTTTACCCGCGCTTGACGCGGGGCGTATAGTGATTGGTTAGATGCAAAATATCCGAATCCGGGGTGCCCGGACACACAACCTGAAGAATATCGATCTCGACCTGCCGCGCGATCGGTTGATCGTATTCACCGGCCTGTCGGGTTCCGGTAAGTCCTCCTTGGCCTTCGACACTATTTATGCCGAGGGCCAACGGCGTTATGTGGAATCGCTGTCCACCTATGCCCGGCAATTCTTATCGATGATGGAGAAGCCCGACATCGACACCATCGAGGGTCTGTCGCCGGCCATCTCCATCGAGCAAAAATCGACCTCGCACAATCCGCGTTCCACCGTGGGCACCGTGACCGAGATCCACGACTATCTTCGGCTTCTATTCGCGCGTGCCGGCACGCCTCGCTGCCCCGATCACCATATCGATCTTGCCGCCCAGACGGTAAGCCAAATGGTGGACACCGTCCTGCAACATCCTGAAGGCACTGCCTTGATGCTGCTCGCGCCGGCCATTGCCGAGCGCAAGGGGGAACATGTCGAACTCATCGAGGAATTGCAGGCAGGCGGCTTTGTACGGGCGCGAATCGATGGCAAGGTAGTGGAATTGGATCAGGCGCCAAAACTCGACGTGCGCCGCAAGCACACCGTCGAAGCCATCGTCGATCGATTCAAGGTGCGGCCGGACTTGGGTCAACGCCTGGCGGAATCCTTTGAGACCGCTCTACGATTGGGCCAGGGAGTCGCGCGCATCGCCTATATGGACGATCCGGAGCGCGCGGAACTCGTGTTCTCCGATAAATTCGCCTGCCCGATCTGCAATTATTCCTTGAGCGAACTGGAGCCGCGGCTGTTCTCGTTCAACAGCCCCATCGGTGCCTGCCCCACCTGCGACGGTCTCGGCACCCAGGATTTTTTCGATCCGGCCAAAATAGTCGCCAATGCGCATCTGTCGCTGGCCGGCGGCGCGGTGCGCGGCTGGGACCGTCGCAACGCCTACTATTTTCAATTGATTCAGTCCCTGGCACGCTATTCAAAGTTCGACATCGAGGCGCCCTTCGAGAGCCTGCCGCAGAAGATCAAAGATCTGGTGCTATTTGGCAGCGCCGACGCTGAGATCGAGTTCAAATACCTGGACGGCAAGGGCGGCACGATATCGCGCAAGCACACCTTCGAGGGCATCGTCAGGAATCTCGAGCGCCGCTATAACGAGACCGAATCGGTGGCGGTGCGCGAGGAACTCGCCAAGTACCGCTCCTCCAGACCCTGCCCCGAGTGCGAGGGAACCCGCTTGAATCGCGCCGCGCGAAATGTATTTGTCGACGGCAAGAGCGTGCCGGAAATCTCGGCGTTGTCGGTGGAGCGCGCGCTGGAGTTCTTCGGCAAGCTCAAGCTCGCCGGCTGGCGCGGCGAGATCGCGGTGAAGATCGTCAAAGAAATCAACGATCGCTTGGGATTCTTGGGCAACGTCGGGCTTGGCTATCTCACCTTGAACCGCAGCGCCGATACCTTGTCGGGTGGCGAGGCACAGCGCATTCGGCTCGCCAGTCAAATCGGCTCCGGATTGGTCGGCGTGATGTACATTCTGGATGAGCCCTCGATCGGATTGCATCAGCGCGACAACCAGCGCCTGCTCGACACCTTGGTGAATCTGCGCGATCTGGGCAACACCGTGATCGTGGTCGAGCATGATGAAGATGCCATCCGCCAAGCCGACTACGTGGTCGACTTAGGACCCGGTGCGGGCGTGCATGGCGGCAACATCGTCGCGCAAGGAACGGCGGCCGAAGTCGCCGCGCACCCCGAGTCCATCACCGGACAGTTCTTGAGCGGCCGCCGCCGCATCGAGATTCCGGGCTTGAGACATGTTCCGGATCCGAAGCGCATGCTGCGCGTGATCGGGGCCACGGCCAATAATCTGAAGAAGGTCACGGCGGAATTTCCCTTAGGGCTGATGACCTGCGTCACCGGCGTATCCGGTTCGGGCAAATCAACCCTCATCAATGACACCCTGTTTCGCGCCGTCGCGACTTCGCTCAATCATGCGTCGGCCGGCAGCGCGCACTTCGATCGGATCGAGGGTTTGGACTACATTGATCGGGTGATCGAAATCGACCAAAGCCCGATCGGACGCACGCCGCGCTCCAACCCCGCGACGTACACCGGCTTGTTTGCGCCGATTCGCGAAATCTTTGCCGCCGTGCCCGAGGCCCGAGCGCGCGGCTACGGACCGGGCCGCTTCAGTTTCAATGTGAAGGGTGGACGTTGCGAGGCCTGCCAAGGCGATGGCGTCATCAAAGTCGAAATGCATTTTCTGGCAGACGTCTATGTGCCCTGCGATGTGTGCAAAGGCAAACGCTACAATCGCGAGACCTTGGAGATCCGCTTCAAGGGAAGGAATATCCAAGAAATCCTCAACCTCACGGTCGAGGATGCATTGCCGTTCTTTTCGGCGGTACCCACGGTGGCGCCAAAATTACAGACGCTGCTCGATGTGGGTCTCTCGTATGTGCGGTTGGGTCAGAGCGCGACCACGCTCTCGGGCGGCGAGGCGCAGCGCGTCAAGCTGGCCAAGGAGCTCTCGAAGCGCGCCACCGGTCGCACGCTGTATATTCTCGATGAGCCGACCACCGGCCTGCACTTCGCGGATATTGCACAGCTACTCCTGGTACTGCAGCGGCTGCGCGACGAGGGCAACACGGTCATCGTGATCGAACACAATTTGGACGTCATCAAGACTGCCGATTGGGTCGTGGATTTGGGTCCCGAAGGCGGCGACAACGGTGGGCGCGTCATCGCAGTCGGTACGCCGGAACAAATCGCAGCGAACAAAGCTTCCTACACGGGACACTATCTGCGTGCCACGCTGGCAGCGACGCGTGGCTTCGAACGTAAACGGGCATGACGGCACAGTGCGCGTGACCGGCCCATTTGCGCCGCTCATCGGGGCACTGATCGGGACCTTAGGCGGGGCCATCTATTGGGTGGCGGTGCAAATCTGGCCCTCGAGCGTGGCGGTGATTTTGTCCATGGCGGCAACCGCCCTGCTCACCACCGAGATCCGCGGTGCATTGCCGGCAACGCGCATCGACGTTTCGAGTCGCGCGTTGGAGCTGCTGATCAAATACAACGCCCTGATGGCCTTGTCCGCGGCGAAGCTGCCCTTCGCCGTTCCGCCGAACGTCCCACTGGCGTTGATCATGATTTGCGGCTATGCGGCCAGTTTCGCGCTGCCGGTCGCTGTCATGGCGACGCGGCCCGAGAAGTCCGCGCCAACGGTCGGTGGCGGGTCATTGGCTCTTGCGCTGTTGATCGGATTCGCGCCGGCAGCGCTGTTGGGGATTCCGGGGCTCATTGGCCTGGCCGCCGCCATCATCACGGGTATGGGTATCATTGCATTCCTCAAGTTCAAGCGTGCCGACGGTTCGCACAATGTTCTCGACATGACGCAACTACTGACCGAAGTGTTGTTCTATTTGGGCGCTTTGGCGACATGGAGATACGTTTGAGACGCGCCGCCGCGGCAATCACAGCTGCTGGGCTGCCGATCCTCACACGGCTGGATCCCGAATTGGCCCATGACTTGGGCTTGGTCGGACTGAAATGGATGCGGCCGCTGTGGCCGACGTGGTCTTTCCCTGCCGAATCTTCCGTGCGATGTTTTGGATTGCAGTTTGCCCATGCGGTCGGGCTCGCGGCGGGTTTCGACAAGAATGGCGACTACTTGGATGGCTTGGGTGCCTTAGGCTTCAGTCATATCGAGTTGGGCACGGTGACCCCGCGTCCTCAGCCCGGCAACCCGAAGCCCCGCATGTTTCGAATTCCGGGCCACGTCGCGCTGATCAACCGCATGGGCTTCAACAATAAAGGCGTGGATCATCTGATCACCCGTCTCTCCGGCAGCCGCTATCGGGGAATTCGCGGCATCAGCATCGGCAAGAATTTCGATACGCCCATCGAGAACGCCCAGGATGACTACGTTGCCTGCCTGCGCAAGGTTTACCCGCATGCGGACTACGTGGCTGTCAATGTCTCCTCGCCCAACACCGCCCGTTTGCGCGAGCTGCAGGATCGCGATGGCCTGCAGCGCATACTCGGCACGCTCCTCGACGAGCGAGTCGCACTTCAGGAGCGTCACGGCAAGCGTGTGCCCTTGCTGGTCAAGGTCGCGCCTGACTTGAACGAAGCGCAGGTTTCCGAATTGGCGCAGCAATTACGCTCGCTGCAGCCGGACGGCGTGATCGCCACCAACACCTCGAGCGATTTGAATGTACTGGGCAAGCCTCTTGCCGCGGAGCAGCGCGGGGGCTTGAGCGGAGCGCCGCTGCACGCTTTGTCCGTCAAGGTCATATCCCAACTGCGCGCCGAACTGGGTGCGAACTTTCCCATTGTCGGGGTCGGCGGTATCGTGAGCGCCGCCAACGCCCGTGAGACCTTGCGTGCGGGGGCAAACCTGCTGCAGGTTTACACGGGCTTCGCCTACCGAGGCTTAGGATTGCTCGAAGAATTGATCGGCTCGCCCGAATGATCGGCGAGGAAACCATTGAGCACTTTCAGCTCAACGGTGCCGTGTGCATTCGGCAGCTATTTGGGCCGCAGGAAGTCGACACGCTGCGTGCCGGCATCGATGCCAATCTTGCGGCTTTGAGTCGGCGCGCCATCGTGGCCAGCGCCCCTGATGATCCGGGCCGGTTCGTCGAGGACTTCTGCAACTGGCAGGACAACGAGCACTACCGCCGCTTCATTTTCGATTCTCCCCTCGCCGAGACGGCTGCGCGCCTGATGCGCAGCTCGACCGCGCGTCTGTACCACGACCACATGCTGACCAAGGAGCCCGGCACGCGCCAAGCAACGCCCTGGCACCAGGATCAGCCGTACTACAACATCGAAGGGCAGCAAAACGTAAGCTTCTGGATTCCAGTCGATCCAGTGAGCCGGGAATCGACTTTGGAATTCGTGGCAGGATCGCACCTAGGTCCCTGGCTGATGCCCCGCACGTTCATGGACTCGCAGGCGAAATGGTTTCCGGAGGGCACGCTTGCGGACCTGCCCAATATCGAAGGCAATCGCGCAAGCTTTAATATTCTCGGTTGGGATTTGCAGCCGGGCGATGCTGTCTGCTTTCACATGCTGATGCTGCACGCCGCTCGGGGAGTTACCGGTGCGCACCGGCGGCGCGTGTTTTCCGTGCGAATTCTCGGTGATGACATCCGGCACGCGCCGCGCCGCTGGAAGACATCGCCGGAATTTCCTGGACTGACGGATGCATTGCCCCCCGGCGCACCGATGAATCACCCGCTCTTCCCCGTGTTATGGTCTACGCAACGGGAGCTGCATTGAAAAAAATACCTTGGATCGTCTTTGGCGTGATGCTGCTGTTCGCGATCCTTTACGTGACACGTACGGTGCCGGATTTGCCGCGGTTGGTGGCCTCTCATTTCGACGCCGCCGGCCGCGCAAACGCCTTCATGACGCGCAGCTCCTATACAAAATTCATCCTGGGAATGAGCGTTGGCCTGCCGATTGCCATGGTGACCCTGTTGACGTTGGTCTATTCGAACGCCACGGACATGAAATTACCGAATCGAGACTATTGGCTGGCGCCCGAACGCATTGCGCAGACGCGCTCGCTGCTCGTCAACTACGGTGTCTGGTTCGGTTCGACCATGGTGGCCATGGCTTGCTACGTCCATTGGCTGGAATTGGCCGCGCATCGCAGCGCGCCGCCGCAACTTTCCAATCAATTGTTCGGCGGCGGCATGATCGCATTTTTTCTGATTACCGGCGGATGGATACTGGCGCTGCTGGGCGCCTTTCGCCTGCCGCGGAGCCGTTAAGGTCAGGCAGGCTGCTGGCGCAAAATCGCCGTCAGCGTAATCTCCGGGACGCTTGCCAACGCCTTGGAGAGCGGGCAATCCTGCTTCGCCTTGGCAGCAATTTTCTGAAACGTCGCCTCGTCCATCCCGGGAACGCCGGCCTCGAGACGCAAACCGATGTGTTCAATCGAGAAGCCCCCGCCCTTGAGCACCAATCGCACGGCAGCTTGAGTGTCGACGGCCGCCGTGGCGAAGCCCGCCGCGTCGCAGGCAAACGAAAACGCCATGGTGAAACAGGCGGCATGCGCCGCGGCCAATAATTCCTCGGGATTGGTGCCGCGCTTGTCGTCCTCGAAGCGGCTGGCAAAACCGTAGGGGTAGGATTTCAGCGCCTCGGTCTGGGTACTGATCTTGCCCACGCCCAGCTTGCCCCGGCCTTCCCAATGCACAGTTGCGGTTTTATCGCTCATTTTTCAGACTCCTTCGTTCCTCTTGTAGCTCACGGCGTCATTCGACGGGCAGCGGAATGAATTCGGTCTCGCCCGGCACCGATGCGAATTGACGATTGGCCCACCGATCCTTCGCGAGCGCGATCCGCTCACGGGATGACGCCACGAAATTCCACCATATAAAACGGGGTGTGGGAAAATGTTTGCCTCCCAACAGCATGGCATTTGTTTCGCCGGCGGCGCGCAGTGTGGGATTCTGTCCGGGCTGCAACACGGCGAGCTGACCCGCGGTAATCTTGGCATCGCCCACCGCGAGTTCGCCGTTCACCACGTAAATGGCGCGCTCGTCATGCTCGGCCGGCATCTCGAGGGTCGTGCCGGGGGCAAATCCGGCGTGCACATAGAGCGTCGGCCACAAGCTCAACACCGGTGAGCGCAGGCCGAATGCGTCGCCTGCAACCACCGACAGGGTGACTCCGTCGAAGACGCGCTGCGGCAGCACACTGACCGGATAGTGTGTAAAACTCGGTTCGATGTCCTCGTGGCCATCGGGCAGCGCGACCCAACTCTGGATGCCGTGAATTCTCTCGCCGGCCGCTCGCGCAAGGTGCGGTGTTCTCTCCGAATGCGCAATGCCGCGCCCCGCCGTCATCCAGTTCACGTCTCCCGGCCGGATCTCGCGCACATTGCCGAGACTATCGCGATGTTCAAGCGAACCTGAGAATAAATAGGTAACCGTGGCGAGCGCGATGTGCGGGTGGGGCCGAACGTCGATTCCATGACCCGGCTCGAATTGAGTTGGGCCCAGGTGGTCAAAAAAAATGAATGGCCCCACCATTTGCCGTCCCTGCGCGGGAAGCACGCGGCGCACGACAAAGCCGCCCAAATCGCGCTCCCGTGCATGCACCAATTGTAGAATTGCCATATAGCGCTCGCGGGGGTTTTAAGCCTCGGTCATTATGGCATCGCAGGGCGCGGGAGCCAGCACCACAATGTGTCGTTAATCGCTGACACGCGTGCTCCTTGAGCAACGCTTGGTGATATCTTCCTTCCCCCTGGAGGCAAGCGATGACGGAGATCGAGATCTGGACGAAGTGGGAGAGTCAGATTGTCAATGGACTCTTTCCCTTGCGCCGCTTTCTCGGAAGGTCGAACCACAGCGTGGTATTCCTGACCGAGTTTCGGCCACAAAATCTCGCCAAAGCCGCGATCAAGCTCGTCCCGGCGGATCCGGCGTTGGACGAGGCACAACTCTCGCGCTGGCAAAGGATGGCAGCCCTATCCCATCCCCACCTGGTTCGCATTCTCGACTCGGGCCGATGCAAGCTTGGGGGACACCCATTTCTATTCGTTGTCATGGAATACGCCGAGCAGACACTCGCTCAGATTCTTCCGCACCGCCCGCTCACTCCCGACGAGGTGCGGGAAATGCTGATTCCAGCCCTCGGCGCCTTAGCCTACCTTCACCGCAAAAACTTGGTGCAGGGTCAGCTGAAACCCACGAACTTCCTGGTCGTCAATGACCAGCTGAAGCTGGCGAGCGATACCATCCGGCCCGCCGGTGACCCCGCCACCGTCAGTGTAAAGCCTTCGGTGTACGACCCTCCGGAAGCGAAAAGCGGCGCGATTGAGGCGGCCGGCGATGTCTGGGGTCTCGGCATCACCCTGGTTGAGGCGCTCACGCAAAACCCTGCGGCGGGTCTTGGAGAATCATCCGACGCATTGACGGGCGCCGTGCGGCGATGCTTGAGTCCCAACCCGGCCAGCCGTCCGACGATCTTTGAGCTGCAAGCCCAATTCAGTCCGGTATCGGCGCCCGCATCGCCGGAGCCTGCATCGCCGGCGCCTGCCGCGCCTGTTCCTCGGCTACCGGCCGACCTGAAGAAGGCACAGAGCCAACCTGGCCCCGCGCCGAGCCCATCCAAAACTCGCTTGCTGGTCCCAGCTATCGCTGTGAGCGGAATCGTATTGGTGGCTGTTTGGGCCGGTATGCGACCGTTTCGCAGTCACCCGAACTCGACACCGCCCACATCGAGCACGGCGCAATCATCTTCGCAACCAGCGGTCTCGCCGGCGGCCGCTTCACAGAGTTCGGCCCCGACGTCCGCGGCGGCCGCCGTGCTTCATCAAGAAATACCCGCCCTCTCGCGCAGCACCCGCGACTCCATTCGCGGCCAAATCAAGGTTGCGGTTCTCGTGACCGTTGACCGTTCAGGAAGTGTCATCGGCGAGACTCTGGAGAATCGGGGTTCAAGCAACTATTTCGCCCGCTTAGGCCTGGAAGCCGCAAAAAAATGGAAGTTCGCACCCGCGGACAGCCAGGACTCCCGCCAGTGGCTGCTGCAGTTCGAGTTCGCTCGCAGCGGCGCGTCTGGACAGGCGCTCCCCCGCGCTCCGCGATAAGCACCGTCATGAGGCCGGCGTTGTGAGCGCCTTGAGGAACAGGTAATAAAATTCGACGCCCGTGTAGTACGCGTCGATCTTGACGCGCTCGTCCCTGCCGTGCTCCCGGTCATCATCACGCGCGATCGCGATACCGGAAATGCCGTAGCTGGGTATCCCGGCATTCATGGTGTGAATGCTGTCCGAGGCGCCGGCTTCCATGACCGGCAGCACCGCTGCGCCCGGCCATAGTTTCCCGGCGACGCTGCGCAGCGAGTTCATGACATCGTCCCTCAAAGGCGGCGGAGCCATCGCCTTGCGGTCCGAGCCATGTTCCATCAAATCGCCATTGTCGCCGCGATAGCGCACGGTCAGTTTCGGATCGTTGAACAACTTGACCAACTGCAAGCGAATTTCCTCCTGGGAGTGCCCCGGGAAGATGCGGCAATTCACGTTGGCTTCCGCGCGGCCGGGCAGTGCATTCGGTGCGTGGCCGCCGCTCAGCATCGTCGCCACGCAGGTAGTGCGCATGATGGAATTCGAGTGCGTATCCTGCGACAGGCGCTCGACCGCCTTCGGATCAGGCGGCGTAGCCAAAATGGCCCGCATGTCGGCGGCCGTCTGTCCTGATTCGATCTTGGCCATTTGCGCGAAATACTCGCGCGTGATCGGATTCAGCTCGAAGGGGAACGGCGATTTTTGCAAGACCGCGAGCGCATCGGCAACGTGGTAAATCGCGTTGTCCGCCGTCGGCAGCGAACTATGGCCGCCGGGATTGGTCGCCAACACCTGGTAGTCCGCGTAAAGCTTCTCAGTCGCTTCGAACCCGACAACGAGCGGTTTGTCCGGCCTGACTTGGCCGGCATCCGGGTTCAACGCAAATTCGGCGTCGATCAGATCACGATGATTCTTCAGCAGCCACGCCACGCCATTCGACTTGCCGCCTTCTTCGTCCGCCGTCAGCGCCAAGATGATGTCGCGGTCGGGAACGAAACCCTCCTTTTTCATGCGAATGAAGTCGGTGACGGCGATGGCGTCGCTTTCCTTCATGTCCTGCGTGCCGCGGCCGTAGTAGTAGCCGTCTTTTTCGATGAACTGGAATGGATCGGTGGTCCAATCCTGGCGCTGTGCCTCGACGACATCCAAATGTCCGATGATCAGAATCGGTTTGAGCGCCGATCCGGGCTTACCTCGATATCGCGCAACCATATTGCCCTTGCGATCATTGGGGCCGAGCACGACGACATCCGCCTTGGGAAATCCGGCATCCAGCAGCCGCTGTGCCATGGCCTGCGCCGCGACAGTCGTGCTGCCGATGGAATCGGTGGTATTGATCTCGATGAGCTGCTTGAAGATGTCATGCGCATTCTTTCGAGTGGCGGCATCGCTCTCGGCAGCCGCGGACCATGCATTCGGCGCGCACAGAGCGCAAACAACGGCAACGAAGGATCCAACGCTGGATTTTTTATTCAAGAATTATTCCCCGGTGTAATTATTATAAAATCGTCCCAAGCCCGGCATGCTATCGCATGCAGAGTGCGAGCGCGTGGCGCTTTGGAGATCGCGTATGGGGAAAAAACTCGCGCCGTGATGTTGATCGGTTCGAGTATTCGTCGGGAAGCGCAAGAAGCCTCGGGGCAACTGCTCTTCTCGTTGCCCCGAGGCTTCTTGCCCTAAAGTCGCGGCAGCTTCGGACCCTTGACCGGCATCAGTTCGACCGAGAAGCTGTACTGGTGCCGCTCATCGGGCTGCAATGCACCGACGCCGACCACTTGACGCGCGATCTTCTCGCCCTTCTGGTTGGTGATTGCAATGACCACGCAATACTCGCAAGGCTCGTTGCGCACCGGGTGATGAATGGTCCCCTCGATGCGCATCGCGGAGACCGCCTGTGCTTGCGGCTCCGCATTGACGGTGTTGAAACGCAGGTGATGCTGGCAGCCCGGGCAAATGTTCGCACTCTGCAAGACCGTTGCCTTGCAGTGCGGACACACCCGGGTCCCGCCTAGGGGGGTGCTCTGGCGAGCGACGGCCATCGCTTAGCTGCCGTTTACCACGCCTTTGACCTTTCCTTTCTCATCGTCCCAGCCAAATTCCACATGCCCGCGCATGCGCGAGCCGGCCGCGACGGTAATCGATCCTGCCTTCACGTCGCCGACGATGACGCCGCCTTCGAGCACATCGACGCGTTTGGCGTTTTCGATATTCCCCTGCAGTTCGCCGCCGACGACCACGATGCCCGCCAGCACTTGACCGGTCAAATGAGCACCGCTATCCATGGTGAAATTTCCGTCGATGCGCACATCGCCCTTGAAGCGACCCGCCATACGCACATTTCCGGAGCCCTCGATCTTGCCTTCGATCGACAGATTCGCGGCAATCACGGACTCTCCGCCCTCGACGGCGGTCTTGGGCGTGGGACGGCGCGGTGAAACGGCCAATCCCGGATCGTTGACGATGCGTTCCGGCGGACTTCGTTCCGGAGTTATAGTCGATGAAGGAACAGACGGACCCGAAGGGCCGGGCGTGGGTTTTTCATTCCATAGCGCCATAAAGTAACTCTCCCGCTGATGACTGTCTAAAGCGTACACGCTAACGCCGGCAGGTGTCATTGGCCTACTGTCTTTTAATGGAGACGGTGAGTTCTCCGGCCCTGCGCTGGTGTGGACGATATAATGCGCCCTAACTTAAGACTGGGGCGTTAACTTTTGTTTCAACAACTCGAGCGATTGATCTCCGATTCGATTCTCGGATTGATGGCTAAATATCGGGCAGACCCCTTTAATCAAAAAGTTGACCTGGGTGTAGGGGTTTACCGCGACCTTTCGGGCAACACGCCCATTCTGGACTGTGTCCGCGGGGCGGAAAAAGAGGTTCTGGCGGCCCAAACCACCAAATCCTATGTCGGTGCGGCCGGACGCGAAGAATTCAACAGCGCCATGGAGGAGTTGGTCCTGGGCTCCGACCACCCCACCCGCCGCGATCGGCGCGCCAGGACCCTTCAGACCCCCGGCGGGTGTGGCGCCCTGCGGGTGGGTGCGGAACTGATCAAAGCCGCTGCACCGAACGCTGTGGTCCACGTGAGCGATCCGACTTGGGGCAACCATGCGCCCTTGCTGGGAGGCTGCGGGCTGAAGCTCGAGCGCTACCCCTACTACGATGCCGCGGTCCACGAGCTGCGCTTTGAGGCGATGCTGCAGCGCCTACAGGCCGCGACGGCCGGCGATGCCGTGCTCATCCATGCCTGCTGCCACAACCCCACGGGCGCCGACTTGAGCCCTGAGCAGTGGCAGGCCGTGGCAGATCTGCTGGAGCGGCGCGGGCTGGTCCCCTTTCTGGACCTGGCCTATCAGGGATTTGGCTCCTCGCTCGAGGAGGATGCCGCTGCGGTGCGCATGGTCGTGGAGCGCGTGCCCGAAGCGCTCATCGCCGTATCGTTTTCCAAGAACCTCGGCTTGTATCGGGAGCGCGTCGGCGGCCTGATCGTCATCAGCGAAAACGCCTCGCGCGCAGACGCCGTGCAAAGTCACATGCTGCACATTGCCCGCAGCATTTACTCCATGCCGCCGGATCACGGCGCGGCGATTGCGGCAAAGATCTTTGCGCAGCCGACCTTGAGGCGCGAGTGGATTCAAGAACTCGACGCCATGCGCACGCGAATTCAGGACATGCGCAGCTTGTTGGCCAAAAGACTTCAAGAAGTGACGGGCGATAACGACTTCGATTTTATCCGGACACAGCACGGCATGTTTTCACTGCTCGGCGTGTCTCGCGAAGCGGTGGAGCGGCTGCGCGAAAAGCATCACATATACATGACTTCGGACAGCCGCATGAATCTGGCCGGCATCATGCCGAACAACGTGACCTACGTGGCCGAGGCGTTCGCGGCCGAACGGAGAGCTTAATCGGCCAGGGCTTGGCTCAAGGCGGTGACTTCGGCGGCGGAATCTTGCATGACGGCCATGGTTCTCGACTCATTCATACCGAGCCGCTTCGCAGCCGGCAACTCTTGCAATGTGACGCCGAGGCCGGCGACGTCCGTGCCGTACGAGACCATCAAGACCGCGATGCCGACGACATCGGTCAGATCGGGGGCATTGAGGTCGCTGCGAGAGAAATCTTCCTGTCCCACCGCGCGTGCCATCGCTTCGGAGAACTTCCAATTTTCTAAAATTGCCTTGCCGATCGACGGGTACCAATCGTTGATGATGTCGTTCAGCTCGGACTCGGAGGCAAATAATTCCGGGTGATCGGACGCGCGCGTCAAAATGTACAGCTTGCCGATGCCGTGCATCATCCCGGTGAGCATCGCCTCGTCCGGGTTGACCCGGGTGCAAGTGCGTGCCAGCACGTAGGCATACGCAGCCACATAGGTGCTGCGCTCCCAGAGATCGTTTAGATACGGCGCCAACGTCGCCAGCTTGTTGCTTTTGCGGATCTGACTCATCGAGAACGACATCGAGGCGCTGCGCACCATGTTGTGGCCGATACGGGCGATCGCGGTGCGCAGATCCGTCACATTGCGCCCGCTGCGATTGATCGCCGCAGAATTGGCAATGCGCAGCAGGCGCGCCGCCAACGCCGGCTCGGAACCCACCACGCGAACTATTTGTTCCACTTTGGTATCGGGATCGGACAAGATCCGTCTAACTTGGAGCGCTATTTCAGGGAAAGAGGGCAAATCGACGTGGCCGCCCGACAACTCGCCGGCCAGGCTGCGAATGAAATCAAATGCGACGTTGGATGCGGGTTGCACAGGAGCTATGGTATCGACCGGATTGGATGGTTCTTGAGGCTCATATTCGATAAACGCGTCGATACGCGGCCTATTTCCGCGTTACTTCTTCGAAGTCGAGGGCCGGGTGGCGAAGCGCTGTTGTACTTCGCCATTGCGGGTGCGTTCTGTGAAGCGCCCCGCACTATAGCGGGTAACCACGTGGCGCCAGAAGGCGACCGATCCGGGATGGCGCATATATTCGACGATTTCCCAGTCGCCCGAGAAGCGGTCGAAAATCAACGTCGCTGCATCGCGGCCGATACCCGCGCGTCGATACTGCATTCGGACAAAGAACTCCGACATCCTGTAGTCGGCGGCCTTCTCACCGGCCATGGGGATGCGCGGCCGCGTGACCAAGGCAAAACCCACCGAGTCCGTTCCCTTGAGAATGAGCAGCGGGTGTGAGTGATCGTTGGAAAACCAGTTGGCGAAGATTTCATCTTCGTGCGGGTTGTTCGCGCCGATGACGGAAAATAAACCGGTATTGAGATCAGCTAGGGACTCAATGTATTCGCCGTAGACACTCTGGATCCAGCGGCGATCCTGTTTTGAATGTCTGACATCGCGGATACTGACGAGCAACGAGTCTTCATCCTAGTCTTGAAAAAGACACAGCCCGGACGAACGTGCCTGATGGCAGCCCGCCCGGGCTTGTGAGATCAGCAATCGACGAAGCGTATTACGGCTTCGCGGCTGACGCTGCGCTGGCAGCTGAATCGGCAGCCGCGGCCGCGGCAGCGGCCGAATCAGCAGAGGCAGAAGCAGCAGCGTCCGCAGCAGGGGCGGCGGCAGGAGGAGTGGCGGCCGGGGCAGGAGCCTCGGTCTTGCTGCCGCAGGCACTCAACATGAATGCAGCGACAAGGGCGGTCAGAGCAAGACCGAGGCTCCTGCC
>Ga0209624_10002133_pt1 | contig 14841 bp, 12 predicted proteins | sample JacPinW_OM2H0_O1_FD_188565 | JGI IMG/M metagenome (GOLD analysis project Ga0209624, IMG submission 188565) | Forest soil microbial communities from Algoma, Ontario, Canada - Jack Pine, Ontario site 1_JW_OM2H0_O1 (SPAdes) (version 2) | ecosystem: Environmental > Terrestrial > Soil > Boreal...
CTGAACTCAACGTCGACCGCCTTCACGGTTGCCAGTGGGGCCACTGCGACGGCGCTCGGCGTCACCGCCGGAGCCGTCACCGGCACAAGCACCAACCGGACGGAACTGCAGAGCAACTACAACACGCTATTGGCACAGCTCAATCAGTTGGCTTCCGACTCCGGCTACAACGGCATCAATCTACTCGCCGGCAACAACCTGACGATCGACTTCAACTCGACCGCCACAAGCTCGCTGACTATCGACGGTGTGAGCTTCAACGCCGCGGGACTGGGCCTGGCGTCGATCAGTGGCTCGTCGACCGGCTCTTTCATGGACACTAGCCAACTCACGAACTTGGCCAGCTCGATCAACACAGCCATTTCGAACGTGCAGACCCAGACCGAGACGTTCGGCACCAATTCCGGCGTCATCGGCACCCGGCAGACGTTTACGACGAACATGATCAACACGCTGCAGACCGGCGCCAGCAACCTGGTCGTCGCCGACCAAAATCAGGAAAGCGCCGACCTGTTGACCGAGCAGACCCAGCAACAGCTGGAAATCTCGGCCCTGTCGATCGCCAATCAGGCGAATCAATCGGTGCTCAAACTGTTCGGCTAAAGTCTTCTGGTACAGGCCTAGAGTTGAAGGCGGCGGGGCGAAAGCTCCGCCGCTTTTATGTGAGGGATAGAAAGGACCTGAAGATGGCCCTGAAGATCGAACTGAAACCCAACGAGCGCCTCATCCTCGGCGATTGCGTGGTCATCAATGCCGGCCAGGGCGCCCGCCTGACGATCGAAGGCATGGTCGCGATTCTGCCGGAGAAGGACATTATGACGCCGGGCCGAGCCGACAGCCTGGCCAAGCGCATCTATCTGGCCATGCAGCATGTACACGTCGAAGCGTCCGCAGCAGCACTACGCGATCTACCTTCGGCTGATGCATCAGATACTATTATCCGCCCCCGGCGCGCGGCCGTTCATCGACGGTATCAATAATCGAATCTTAACAGGCGAATTGTACAGGCTCTCAAGGAAACCCGCAAACTTATCGCCTACGAAGAGGATCTCCTCGCAATGCACTACGCCAGCAAGGCCTACGAGAAGACCGCAAAGGAAACTGCAAGCCCGCGTAACTTGGAGGCGAGGCTCCTCCTCGATGCCGCCGCCAAATTGCAGGCGGTTCACGATTCCTGGCGCGACAAGCCGAAGGGTCTCGACAGCGCGCTGATGTATAACCGCCGGCTGTGGACGGTCTTCATCGACGCGGCCCTCAGAGACGACAACAGGCTGCCCGCCCAGATCCGCTCCAATCTGACTAAGATCGGCGCCTTCGTCATGGGCGAGACCTTCGCGCTGTTGACCAAACCGCAGCCGAAGCATCTGCAGACAATCATCAAGATCAACCGCCGCATCGCCGCCGGCCTAGGCGGCAAGGCATAAACCAGCTGGCTCGTTAGCCAGTCACCGGCCCGAGATAATTGACCAGGCTCAATTGCGCGAGCCGCGCGGTGACCGACATCGACGCTGAGAGATTATTTTGCAGCGTCAAGAGATCTTCGCCGATCTGGTTCTGGTTGACACCCTCGATCCCCTGCAGCATGTCCTGCAGCGTGGTCTGCGTCTGCGTGTTCAGATTGCCCGCCCTCGTCACGGTCTGCTGCGCGCTGGCGATATTGGCTTCGATATCGCTGATCGTCTGCGTACCTGGCTGGCCGCTTAAGTTCGCCACCACGCTCTGGGACAGCGCGTCATAGCTTGCCTGCGCGTTCGGATCGCTCGCGGAATAAGTGGTCGCGGCGAGCGCCGCCACATTGGCGACCAGCGACGCGATGGCCGGCTCGGTGGCACGCATGCCATAGGCGATGCTCATGGACGGACCAACCTGCGCGGTTGCGGTCTGTAGCGCCGGCGTGGTGCCGTTTTCGCCCGTGTACCAGAACACGGTGTTTGCGGGAGTGCCGCTCACCAAAGACGTTGCGGTGTCATAGGGCGGGCCGGCCACCACTTGCGGCGGGTCCGAACTGAAAAAGTCATTGGCCGCGGCAATGGCGGAGGCCGCCGGCAGCGCGGTCTGGGCGAGGTTTGTAATCGCGCCGGTCAGCGCCGTCTGCATATTGGCGGCGGTGGCTGACGGCGACGCGCCGATGGTGAACTGGTTGGCGCCCGGCGGCGAATCGGTGGTCGCTTGCAGCGTGATCGTCTGGCTCGATCCGTCGGGCAGCGTGAGGTCGAACGAAATCGAATCGCCGGGATTCGGATTGGTGGATCCGAGATTGACTGAAATCGACGGCGGCGAGCCGGATGGCCCGCTGGCCGTCGCTCCGGTCAAGCTCGAATTGACGCCGGCAAGCTGGAAGCCGAATGGCGAACCATCCGCGCTTAACGTCACGTTCGCGCCGGTGCCGCCGACCGTCAGCCGGCCCTGCCCGTTGGCGCCGAGATCGGCCTCTTGGCGTTGCGCCGTCAGTTGGATGAGGCCGGTCTGCGTGCCGGTGCCGTTGAGGATTGTGCTGGCGCTCGCAACCGATGGCTGGTTCACCGCACTGCCCGAGAAAATGTAATTGTCGCCAACCTGGGTATTGAGCATCGACACTATTTCATCGAGATAGCTCGCGGCCGATTCCTGGATCGTCGTCTGGCCGGTATTGTCGAGCGCAAACTGGCCCTGTTGGCTGACCGCCTGCTGCACCGCGGTCGAGGCGTCGGCGAGCTGGCCTAGCACCGACTGCGCGATACTGAGCGTGGTGCCGACGGTCGTGGCCGTGGCGTTGTAACCGCTGATATTGGAGAGCTGCGCGCCGAGCGCCACGGCGACGCCTGCTTGCGCTCCGAGATCCGAATAGGTCTGCGCGGCCTCGCCGCTGCTAAGCTCCTCGCCCAGCGTGTTGAGCTGGTTCATCATATTGTTCTGCGCCGTTACATTGGCGGCAGTAATCGATCCGGGTCCGGTGATGCTCATTACGTTCCGACCTGCAGCAACGTTGTGAACATCTGTTGGATCGTCGACATGACCCGGGCATTGGCGCCATAGGCGTTCTGCAGCGCGATCAGGTTCGACATTTCGGTGTCGATATTGACGCCGGCCTGATCGTTGAAGCGCTGCTGCAACGCGGTCAGCACGGTATCCTGGCCCTGCTGCAGGTTGGTCGCCGCGGTCGACGCCTGAGCCTGCTGGCTGACGACCTCGCTCAAATATTGCGTCAACGGGCCGCTATATGGCTGCGCCGCGCTGCCCAGACCGGTCGCCACCGAATAGGTCAGCGCCGTGTTGTTGATCTGGTTGAGAATGAAGTTCGGCCGCGTCGGATCGCCGGCACTGGTGGTCGAAGCATAGGAGACAAGGCTCGACGGCGAAGCGACAATTAACGGATTAACTTCGATCCGGCCGGCGAGTCCGGTGGTCTGCGAACCGCTCGAAGTGAGCGCGCCGGTGATCGGCGTCGAGGCTCCGTCGGTGAACAGCGGCAGTTGCGCGCCGCCGCTGGTGAGCGAGGTGGCGGTCGTGGTGGTGGAGAGCGAATTGACCGTGTTGGCGGATGAGCTCGCGTTGAGGACCTGCAGCGACCCCGAGGCATTGGAGAACTGCAGATTTGTGCCGAATGCGGCGTTGAGCTGCGTGACCACCGAACCAATGCCGCCGGAGAAGTCGACGCCGATAATCTGATCGTTCGGATTTGACGGCGAGGTTTGCAGCGGCAGGCTGCCGCCCGGGCCGAGGGCGACGAACGTGATGTTGTGCTGGACATTGCCGCTGTCGGTATAGGTGAGCTGGACGGTATTGCCGGCCGATACGCCGCCGATGCCGACGCTAAATCCCGACTGGCTGCCGGATGTCACCGCCGCGCCGCTTGTCGTCTGGTTCGACAGCGCCTGCGACATCTGGTTGGCGAATTCGTCGAGCTGGGCTTGCGCCTGCGGCAGGATGGTGTCGCGCATCTGCAGATAGGCGCCGATCTGGCCTGACTGGACGGCGTTCGAGGCGACCAGATCAGTCGTGGCGCCGCCGGGCGACGTCAGTGTGATCGTGCCGGCGCCGTCCTGGCTCGGATTGGCGCTCCATAATGAGGTCGCCGACAGCGCACCCACGTTGTCGAACGACAGTTGCGCGGCTTGCGGGCCGGCCACGAGCTGCTGGCCGGTGCTGGTGAATACGGAAACCTGGCTGTCGGAGTTCTGCACCACCTGAACGTTCATCAGTTGCGAAAGCTGCGTGATGTCCTGGTCGCGCTGGTCCTCCAGCGTAGCCGTGGACGTATCGGGCACCGCCGTCTCGAGCTGCACGTTGATTTGGGCGATCTGCTGCAACGCGGTGTTGGCCGCTTGCACGTCGCTGGCAATGCCCTGCTGAGCCTGGCTGCGCAGCTGCTGGATAGTCGCGGTCATTGAATTGAGATTTTGCGCCACGGCTTGCGCGGCGCTGACCACGGTGGATTGGGCGGAAGACGAACTCGGACTGGTCGACAGGGCTTGCAACGCGCTGTTGAAATTATCGAAGATCGCGTCGAACGAGGTCGAGGAGCCCGGCGTGCCGTAGATTTGCTGCAGCTGCTGATAGAGTTGCGCTGAGGTGTCCGCGTAGGAGTCGCCGGAGGTTTCCGTCCACAATTGGCCCTGCAGCAGCGTATTGAGGTCGCGGTTGATGCCGGTGACGTCAACGCCCGCCCCGGACTGGTCCGCGGTCGCGATTTCGACCTGATTGACGCTCTCGTCGACATAGCCGGGCGTGTTGGCGTTCGCCACGTTTCCGGCGACCACCTGCAGCGCTTGCTGGGTAGCGTTGATGCCCGCCAAGGCAGCGGACAACGCCTGACTGATGCTCATGGCACTAGCGGTCGGCGCGGCTCACGGTTGGCCGGCGAGGAGGCGCATCTCCTCACTGGATGACCGTGAGCAGGCTCTGAATCATCTGGTCCGCAGTCGTCATGACGCGGGCATTGGCCGAATAGGCCTGCTGCGCCACGATCAACTGGCTGAACTGGGTAGCGATATCGACGTTGGAGGCCTCGAGCGAGCTGCCGACGACCGTGCCCGTCGCGGAGTATAACGGCGTGCCCGATTCAGGCGTCGCCGCGTAGGCTTCGCCGTCGAGCGGCTGTAGGGAATCCTGGCCGTTGAATGTGGCCAGCGTGATATTCGCCAAGGGGATGGTTTGGCCGTTCGAGAACGAGCCGACCACTTGACCTTGGCTTACCGAAAGCGATTGCATCGAGCCGGCGGCGAAGCCGTTTTGCGTCAAGCTATTGACCTGCACACTGCCGCTCGAATTTGCGAATTGCGTCAGGTTCGAGCCGTAGCTCAGCGTGACGTTGCCGACCTTGTCGCCATTCACGGTCAGATTTGTCAGCGTCAATGTCTGCGCCGTAGGCGAGGTCAGCTGACCGCTTGAATTGAACGTGAATGACACGCCGGTGTTCTGCCAGGCGACTTGAGTGCCGGTCGCGCTGCTATCGGTCTGGTAGAACAGTTGCCACGTATTGCCGCTGGCGGAGGAGCTTGTTTGGGCCCACTGAAACTGGACGTTGACCTGATTGCCGAGCGAATCGTAAGTGGTGATGGATCCGCCGTTGAGCGATTGCGACGTGAAGGTGGAGACATCACTGCCGATCACCGTTCCGGTGCCGCTGGCGAGTGGATTGTCCGTGTAGTCGACCGGAACGAGAACGCCCGACGTCGGAGTGGTGGGCAGGTTCGCGCCATAATCGATTTGCGCCGTCGCCTGCGCCGGAAGGAAATTGTTGTTGAATTGCAGAACCTGTGGAACGGTGCTTGTAGGAGCTCCCGTGGCCGGATTAACAGGAATGCCCATGAGATAGTAGCCGGCGCCGTTGACCAGATAGCCGTTGTCGTCGAGCTGGAAATCGCCGCGCCGCGTATAATCATCGACACCGCTGAATTGCGGCTGACTGCCGGAACTCCCGTTCGGCTGCGTGACGACGAAATAGCCGTCGCCGTCGATCGCCATATCGGTTGGGACCGTTTCGTTTTGGATCGTGCCCTGCACAGTATTGGAGGCTACCGAGCTGGCGAAGACCCCACCTGCCGTCTGCTCGCCCGGAGCAGCCTGGGACACAAGATCCTGAAATGCTGTGTCCGTTTCTTTATAACCTACGGTTTGGGAGTTCGCGATATTTCCGGAAATATTTTGCAGTGCGAACGACTGCGATTGCAGACCAGACACCGCAGTGGTCAATGCATCGAAGATACCCATGACTTGGTCTCCAACTCTCTCAACAAGACAGCGGCGCACAGCCGCACTCCGCGACGAATGCAGCAAGCTGCATGCCATTAAAATATATCAATCTTTTCAGTAGTTTATGGTGCGCGCCGCTTTCGACCCTGGTACAGATATGCCGATTTACGGGCAAAATTTGCCGACCCGACCGGGCCGATTTGCGCTGTCGCGGTCTCCGTGCGATCCGTGAACCGGCACGCCTTGTGAGCGCCAATTTCGGCATGTTCTAATTTGCGCGTCAGGCGCGGAAGGAACTTATGCGTTTCGAAGGTACCAGCGGTTACGTCGCCACCGACGATCTCAAGGTTGCGGTCAATGCGGCGATTGCGCTCGAGCGTCCGCTCCTCGTCAAGGGCGAGCCCGGCACCGGCAAAACCGTGCTGGCGATCGAGATCGCTAAAGCGCTCGCCGCGCCGCTGATCGAATGGCACATCAAATCGACTACCAAAGCGCTGCAGGGACTCTACGAATACGATGCCGTCACCCGGCTGCGCGACAGCCAACTGGGCGACGCGCGCGTCAAGGACATCCGCAATTACATCAAGCGCGGCAAGCTGTGGGAGGCTTTCGTCGCCGACGAGCGCCCCGTTCTGCTCATCGACGAGATCGACAAGGCCGATATCGAATTCCCCAATGACCTTCTGCAAGAGCTCGATCGCATGGAGTTCTTCGTCTACGAAACCGGCGAGACAATCCATGCCCGCCGCCGGCCGATCGTCGTCATCACCTCCAACAACGAAAAGGAATTGCCCGACGCCTTCCTGCGCCGCTGCTTCTTCCACTACATCCGTTTTCCCGATCCCGACACGATGCGCGCCATCGTCGAGGTGCACTTTCCCGGCATCAAACATCGCCTCGTCGCGGAGGCTCTCAAGCTGTTCTACGAGATCCGCGACGTGCCGGGCATGAAAAAGAAACCCTCAACGTCGGAATTGCTCGACTGGCTCAAGCTCTTGATGGTCGAGGATATTTCCGCCGAGACGCTTCGCGAGCGCGATCCGAAGAAACTCATTCCGCCGCTGCACGGCGCTCTCATCAAAAACGAGCAGGATGTGCACTTGTTCGAGCGGCTGGCGTTTATGGCGCGGCGCGAGGGCCGCTGAACCTCACCACCACGGGTGCATGCTGAAGGAATAGGTGCCGCCGACACCGTAAGTGAACTGGTTCGGCGAACCGCGAACCGTGACGATTGGTGAATTGGCGACGGAATCGGTCAGTCTTTGATATTCGACGAAAGTGTGGAGCTCCCATTCTGGGCTAAACCGGTACTGCACCTGGCCGCCGGCGCCGTAGGAATAGAGCCCGCCACTCGCATTATAGGCTGGAAGCCCTACCAGGCCTGACGTCGGTGTTGCCGCCGTGCTCGCGGCGGCCTGTGCGGCGGTTATGCTGAAATAGGGACTTACGGCCGCCGTCGTTTGCAGCGTCATTCGCGGGCCTCCCGATAACTGCCACGGCCCGAACGTACCGATAGCATCCAAAAACACATCGCCGGTAACGCCGGTTTCGCCGCCGATACCCTGACGCACCTCGCCGCGCAGACGGAGCCACGGTAACGGCCAAAAGTTCGCGAAGGCGCCGACCTGCGCCGTGTAACTGACGTTGCCCAGCCCGTAGAGCTCCTTGTAGTTTTGCGCCGTTCTCTCGCCGATGAACTGGACGGCCGGTCCGAGCTGGAACGCGCCGAGATTGACAAGGTTGAACCCGAAACTATCGCGTGGTCCGAAGAAGTCGGGCGGCGTACCTTCCTTGCGGATGTTGAAAAGCGGCAGCACGGTGGCGCCGAACTTGCTGGTGCTGGCGCCCGGCCATTCCGGAACGATGCGGCCTTCGATGCCAACGGTAACGATCCAGTCCGGTACCGCTGGCGTATAGGTCGCCGGCGCGGTCGGTGGCGGCGATTGCGACGGCAGGTCGGCTGCCGAGGCAATGCCAGGGGCAACGACAACCCATAACGCGAACGCAAAACCCTTCCCAGCCAATGCCATGCCGCCCCGACCCCCACCCGGATTCCCAAGAACCGGCTCGATAATATAGCAGCCCTAGTCAGGTGGCGAAGGCGCGCCGCATCGAATAGTAAATTTTGCCGCCCAGTGTTGCCGATATGTTCGGCCTGATGCTCAGGCCTTCGCCCTTTGACGGCGCCGTTTGCGCTTGGACGACGGCACTCCCGGGCTTTGCGGCTCTGGGGCCTCGGGCTGCGGGATAATGGAGTCCGCGGCCGCGCCAGGCTGTTGCGGCGCCAGCGTCGTCTCGCGCGCCTGCGCCGCTTGCCGCTCCACTTGCCGCGCCAATTCAGCGTCGCGCGCCTGCCGATGCGCCAGTTCGCGGGCCTTGGCGCGGCGCTCCTCGACCGCGTCGCGCAGGCGCTTGATCCAGACGCGCATCTGCGCCGCCGCCCGGCCAAAAACACCGCCCGCCCAAACCAGTTCGAACGGCGTGAACTGCCGCCAAGCCTGATCGCCCTCGACAATGGCGCGCGCAATAATGTTGCCGGCCATCGCGGTGGTGTTGAGCCCGTGCCCGCCGAAACCGCTGGCGAGCCACACGCCGGGACCGAGTTCGCCGATCTGCGGCATGCGATGCATGGTGATGCCCAATGTACCCGCCCATGCGTAGTCGACCTCGACGTCGCCGAGTTGCGGATAGGTCTTTTTGATATCGCCGGTGAGCGCGCCGACATAGTGACGCACATCGCGCCGCCACGCCGTCGAACGGCCCGACAACATCAGCCGGTCGCCGCCGACGATGCGATAATGATTATCGGCCAGGTCGGTGTCGCTGATGCCGCCGCGATAACCGACCGCTTCGGCAAGCCGCTCGCCGAGGGGAGCTGTGGTGATCACGTAGGTCGTCACCGGCAGCAGCGTCGCGGCGAGCTTCGGCATCAGCGGGCCAAGCTGCACATTGCCGCACAGCACGACATGGCTCGCACGCAATCGCGCGTTCGGGGTGAGGATGCGCTTGCGCACGCCGGTCGGGTCGATCGACAGAGCCGGAGTATTTTCGAAAATACGCGCGCCGTCGCGTTCCGCCGCCGCCGCCAGCGCGAGCGCATAATTGACCGGATGGATGGTCAAGGCCCGCAAATAGTTGACCGCATAGAAATAGCGCTCGCTGCGCAACACCGAACGCACCCGCTCGGTCGCCCAACCCTCGATCTCGCAGCCCAACTCGCCGAGCAGTCCGACAAAATGCAAAAATTCGTCGTTGTTGTCGACTTTGGAAACATAGAGCCAGCCGTTTTCGGGGTCGATCCCAGGCGCGCTCTCGTCGCGGATAGTATTGCGGACATAATCGAGACCGGCCTGAGACAGCGCCCAAAGATCCTTGGCGCGTTCAAAACCGACGCGGGCGATAATCTTGTCGGCGTCGGCGCCAAATCCCGGCAGAACGAAACCGGTATTGCGGCCGGAGGCGTTGGCGGCGAGCTGTCCCGCTTCCAAAAGTATGACCGACCAGCCGCTGCGCGCCACTTCCCGCGCCGTCGTCAAGCCGGCAAGGCCGCCGCCGATGACGCAAAGATCGACATCGAGATCGAACGCCAGCGGCGGCCGGGGCGGCGCCGCGACCTTCGTCGCGGCGTACCAACTGTCGCCATAGGCTTTGGTATCGATAGCCTTGGTCTCGGTGTCACTCATGACGACGCTATGCGGTGCTCTTGGCTACGGCTTCGCCGCCGGAATGTAGGGATTTGCCGGCCACTCCACTAGACTCCTCCAGTCGAGAAAGCGACATTACCGCGATGCGCCGCCTGATGCTGCTCCGCCACGCCAAAACCGAACGCGCCGACCCCGGCGAGCGCGACCGCGACCGCAAGCTGATGAAACGCGGCCGCGCCGATGCGCCGGTAATCGGAAGTTTCATGACGCATCATGGCCTCGTTCCCGATCTCGCGCTGGTTTCGCCGGCGGTGCGGGCGCAAGAAACCTGGGCGCTCGTCGCCGCGTGTTTCGCCAAGCCGCCGCGGCAGATGACCGATAACCGCATCTATAATGCCAATCCCGAGGGGCTTATTGCTGTGATCGGCCAAGCGCGCAAGGCGCACGCACTGATCGTCGTCGGCCATAATCCCGGCCTGCACGATCTGGCGATGCGATTGATCGCTTCGGGTGATACGGAAATGCGCGAACAACTCAACGAAAAGCTGCCCACGTCCGGCCTCGTCGTCATCGATCTGCCGCTCGACGACTGGTCGCTATTGCATAGCCATACCGGCCGGTTGGAACGTTTCGTCAGTCCGCGCCTGATCGCCACCGCCGCCGAATAAAGGCGATCGACACGGTTTTGGAGCGCATTCGGCGGTTGCGACTGCCGTTAGAGGTGAGATTATTTGCTGGATCGACCGTCGTGCGATTCGGCCGGGGGGCTTTGCCTAACCGAGCGCCGCAACCACGGTGACGTTTGAAATGTCGAGACTGGCGTCGAATATCTTCGCCGCTTTTGCGCCCGCGCAGGCAACTGCCGTCACTGCGCCGTCGCGCCTTGATGCGGCAGGCGCCGCGCCGGACCCGTTATTGAAGCTGTCACTGGCCGAGCATTTGCTGTTGCCGGTCGCAATCTTCGTGATTTCGCTGCTGACCATCGATTTATCGCGGCATTCCAATCTTATCGCGACGATCTGGCCGGCCAATGCGATCATCCTGGCCGCATTGCTGCGGCATGTTCGCAGCCCAAGTAACTATATTTCAGTCGTCGTGGGCGGTTCTGCAGCAGCGGCGTGCGCAAGTTTTGTGGCGGGCAATAACGCAGCCCTTAGTGCGACATTCCTGTTCGCAAATATCGCCGAGGCGATTTCTGCTTTGGCCTTGTTGGCGATTTTTCACATCCACGCATCCAGCCTGACGTCGTTTAGAGGGATACTCAGCTTTATCGCGATTGCCGGCGGCCTCTCGCCGGTTGCAAGCACGCTCATCAGTTCGATTGCCTTCAGTTGGGAATATGGACTCCCCTGGCTTGGCATCTGGCGGAACTGGTATCCCGGCCACGCGCTTGGCATGATTATCGTGACGCCGTTTCTGGTCTGCGTCACGTCGCGGGACTGGGAGAGATTGCGGATAAAAGAGAGGTTTCCGGAGGCCGCGGCGGTTCTGTTGTCTTTCATCATCATCAGTCTGTGCGCGACCTACTTTCGGCCCGCGATTTTCATAGTCGCTCCGGCAATACTCTACGCCACGGTGCGCTTTGGACTGATCGGCGCCACGGCGTCGACATTCATGGTCGCCATCATGGCCACCGCCTTCGTGGTGATGAATATGGGCCAGTCTATCCTGTCCCAACTGGAACTGTCGTCGCGGATATTCACGCTGCAGATGTTCCTCGCGATAACCTCATTTTGGTCGCTGCCGACGGCCACATTGCTGACCGAACGCGACCGGCTGTTGGACGATCTGTCGCGCGCAAACGCGCGACTGATGGCCGAAAGCGAAAAGATATCCCATTTGGTGATGGGCCTGCGCCGTCATTTGTCGATCGTCGAAGAGAACGAACGCCTGCGGCTGTCACACGAACTGCACGACCAGGCCGGACAAAGCCTCATCGCCGCCATCCTCGAACTCAATGAGATCGACGCGCTGACCGACGGCGCGGCGCGCGAGCGTTTGCACCTAGTGCGCAAAAGAATGGAGGAGATGGGCAAGACGCTCCATCGCATTGCCTGGGAATTGCGGCCGCCGTCGATCGACGAACTGGGCCTGCGCAAAGCACTCGCAAGCTACATCGCCGACTGGAGCGAGCAGTGCGATACCGAGGCGGATTTTCACTGCGACGATCCGGGCCTCGACGAGGTGCCGAACGAGATCGCCACCACGGTTTATCGCGTCGTACAGGAAGGATTGACGAATATCGTCAAGCATGCGCAGCGGCCGTCCAATGTGAGCGTCGTGATCCGGCGTCCGGACGCGACGTTGCAGGTGATTGTCGAGGACAACGGCTGTGGCTTCGACGCCGGCGTGCCGGCCGCGAAGGCCGGCAATCACCACGGCCTGGGACTCGACGGCATGCGCGAACGACTTTCGCTCATCGGCGGCACGCTTGAAGTGGAGTCGGCAGTCGGCGCCGGCACCACGATCTTCGCCCGCATTACGCTCGACGGTCATAAGTCGGCGGCATGACAACAACCCGCATCGTGCTGGCCGACGATCATCCCATCGTTCTCGATGGCCTGCGCAATCTTATCCGGGCGGAGGCCGATTTCGAATTGGTCGGCGAGGCAACAAGCGGGCTGGCGGCGCTGAAACTGATCCGCGAGAAACGGCCGGACGTAGCCGTGCTCGACATATCGATGCCGGAGCTCAACGGTATCATGCTCAGCCGCCGGCTCGCCGGTGAAATGCCGGACTTGCGCGTTCTGGTCCTGACCCTTCACGAGGACCGTGCCTATCTCAATCAGGCGCTGGAGGCGGGCGTGCGCGGTTATGTGCTGAAAAGATCCGCCGTCGAAAATCTGGTTCATGCTGTCCGCGCCGTCATGGTCGGCGGCACCTATGTTGACCCGGCCATTGTCGGCCGCGTCTTCGAGGGCAAGCGCGCCCACGCCAAGCCGTCGGCAAACAAGAGCGCCGCCCCGGCGCTGACCGACCGCGAGGCCGCGGTCCTGAAAATGGCGGCGCTGGGTTTCACCAACAAGGAAATAGCCTCGCGCATCGACGTCGGCGTGAAGTCTGTGGAGACTTATAAGGCGCGCGGGCTCGAAAAGCTCGGCTTGCGCACGCGCGCCGAATTGGTGCGCTACGCCTCGGGCCAGGGCTGGCTCGAGCTTTAGCGGCTCGCCGTCCCAATTCCTCCGGAATTTTGCGGTAAAGTTTCAGTTAAGACGTCAGGCAATTTCTGACAGCGCTTGTCCGCATTCTCGTCCCCGCATTATGTGAAATGCTGTATCACCTCAAGCGTGGGGCATGAGGGGACGAACGATGTCGAACGCGGCAAAACTGACCGATAGCGGCCACGCGCCCTCGTCGGGAGCCGCCGATCAGGACGTCCTGCATTTTCTCACGCGCACGCTGCAGGCTCATACGCTCGACGCCGAGCCGCAGGATATATTGGCCAAACTGCAAAATCTGAAACGCGCGCTCGACCAGCAGGAGACGACGCTTTCGGATTGGCCGGATTCGCCGAGCAAAGACCGCATCTGTGCGGCGTTGGCCAAGGCCAAGAACGTCGTAGCGCAAATCGTCGATGACTTTGGCGCCACCTCGGCAGGCCGCGCCGCCGGACGCGGCGCAAAAGCGATGTAACGTCGCCGGCGCGGCGGCTTAATCTGCCAGTGCCGCCAGAATCCGCGCCCAGCTGCGGATGCCTTTGTGGAAGCATTTGAGGTCGAATTTTTCGTTCGGCGAATGCACGCGGTCGTCATCCAGCGCGAAGCCGACCATCAGCGTATCCATGCCGAGCACGGTCTTGAAGTCGCCGACGATCGGGATCGAGCCGCCGGCGCCGACGGTCACCGCCTTCTTGCCCCATTCCTGCGCGAGCGCGGCGCGCGCTTTGCCGAGCGCCGGATTGTCGAATGCGACCTCGATCGCGGGTGCGCTCGAGAAATTGCCGAAATCGACGCTGCAATCGGCGGGAATGCGGCTGCGCACAAAGTCGCGGAAGGCAGCGCGGATTTTTTCAGGCTCCTGCGCACCGACGAGACGGAATGAGACTTTTGCCATGGCCTTGCCGGGAATGACGGTCTTCGCTCCCTCCCCGGTATAGCCGCCGATGATGCCGTTGACCTCCGCGGTCGGCCGCGTCGAAATCTGCTCGATCAGCATGCGGCCCTTCTCGCCGGCCGGCACTTTCAATCCGATCGGACCGAGGAATTGTTCCGGCGTGAGGTTGAGGCCCTTGAGGTCGGCCTTGATGTCGTCTGGCAATTCGTGAACGCCGTCATAGAAACCGGGAATGGCGACCGAGCCGTCCGGTCTATGCAATGCCGAAAGAATGTCGGCCAACACATGGATGGGGTTGCGCGCCGCGCCGCCGAACAGCCCCGAATGCAGGTCGCGGTCGGCGCAGGTCAGCCGCACCTCTTCATAAACGAGCCCGCGCAACGAGGTGGTGATCGACGGTGTCTGCGCATCCCACATGCCGGTGTCACAAACGAGCGCGAGGTCGCGCTTGAGCTCATTGGCATTGTCGCGCACGAACCCGAAGAGATTTTTTGAGCCGCACTCCTCCTCGCCCTCGATCATCATGGTGATGTCGAGCGGAAGCTTGCCGGTGACCGCCTTAAACGCACGGCAAGCCTCGACGAAAGTCATTGCCTGACCCTTGTCGTCGCAGGCGCCGCGCGCGACGATGATTTTCCGTCCACCCTCGAGCGTCTCGAGGCGCGGTTCAAAGGGCGGGGTCTGCCAAAGATCGAGTGGATCGACCGGCTGCACGTCATAATGGCCGTAAAACAGCACGCGTGGCGCTTTGCCGCGCCCCTCCCCGTTGCCGCTCGTGCCGATCACGACCGGATGGCCGAGGGTCGGGCGCACACTCGCATCGAAGCCGAGGCTGCCGAGATCTGCCGCGACGTGCTCGGCGGCCTTTTGGCATTGCGGTGCATAGGCGGGATCGGTCGAAACCGACTGGATCCGCAACAAAGCGAACAGCCGATCGAGGCTTTGATCGAGATCCCGGTCCACGCGATCG